>Ga0315336_1000801_pt1 | contig 74694 bp, 72 predicted proteins | sample ASW5metaG_FD_204512 | JGI IMG/M metagenome (GOLD analysis project Ga0315336, IMG submission 204512) | Ammonia-oxidizing marine archaeal communities from Monterey Bay, California, United States - ASW #5 | ecosystem: Environmental > Aquatic > Marine > Intertidal zone | place: USA: California... | reverse complement strand
AAGAGGAGGTGTCGGGGGGATGTTTCTGGATCACCGTCCAAGGCCAAAAAGGCCAAGGACGGTGAAGATTTCCAAAACCCGATATCCGGTGGATCGTAAGGCTGCTCCACTTAAGTGAACAGCATTAGGCTCGATGCCGGGTTTTTTATTGCCTGGGCAATCAGCGATTGAAGCGTTCGACCAGCGCCCGCAGCCCGTGAGCTGCGCATTCCAGGTCGCGACCGCGCTGCATGGTCAGGTCCGCCTTGCTGACATTGCTGTCGGTCGTGACCGCAATACGGGTGACCTGGCGGGCAATATCTTCGGCCACATGCGCCTGCTCTTCGGCGGCGGCAGCCATCTGCTGGCTCATCCCGGCAATGCGGCCGACGGCATCGCGAATGCCCTGCAACGCCTGCTGCGCCTCGACGACCTGGGCCAACCCCTGGGCCGCCTCCTTGTCACCGACCTGCGCGATCGTCACGGCCTCCCCCGCCTTGCTGGTCAGCGACTGGATGATGGCCTGGATCTGCTGCGTCGACTCCCGCGTCTTGCTCGCCAACGCACGTACCTCGTCGGCGACCACGGCAAAGCCCCTGCCCTGTTCGCCAGCACGTGCGGCCTCGATGGCAGCATTCAGCGCCAGCAGGTTGGTCTGGTCGGCGATGCTCTGGATCATGCCGGCGGCGGATACGATCTGCTGGGTTTCGCCAGCCAGCTCGTTGACCACGTTGCCGATGTTGGTGACGGTCGCCGCCAGCATTTCCATCGCCTCGCGGGAACTGGCGGCGACCCGGTCACCGTCGTCTGCCAGCGTGTTCGCCGTGCTCGCCTCCTGTGCCGTGTGCTGAACGTGCCCGGCAACTTCGCTGATCGATGCGGTCATCTGGGTCACCGCGGTGGCCGTCATGTCCGTCTCGCCGCGCTGCTGCCGCAGCTCGCTTTCGGTCTGGCTCGCCAGTGAACAGGTTTCCGCCGATGCACCGGCGACCTGCACGGCCAGATCGGATAGCCGCGTCAGCGCCGTACGCAGCCGTGCGTCTTCGCTGACCAGGGCCATCTCCAGCCGCGCCGCATTGCCATGCTGCTGGGTGTAGGTCAGGGCGACCACCGGATCGGCGAAGGCCTCGGGTACCCGCTGCAGGATGCGCAACAACCGGCGTTCCGCAGCGAAGTGACAGCTGAGCCCGAGCACGAAGAACAGACCGAGCACGACGAGCGCGTCCACTGCCGGCGGCAGCCAGAAGATGCCAGCGGCCGCCAGCACCGCGGCGCCCATCGGCATCGCCAGCACACGCGCCCAGCCCTGCGCTCGCCGGCTCAACGAGACCGCCGGCCGGCCGGTACGCAGACGCTCGTACAGCGCAGTAGCCTGGGCGACCTGTTCGGCCGTCGGCTTGACCCGCACCGACTCGAAGCCGGTCAGCTTGCCATCGTCGAAAACAGGCGTGACGTAGGCGCTGACCCAGTAGAAATCGCCGTTCTTGCAACGGTTCTTGACCACACCCATCCAGCTTTTGCCGGCTTTCAGGTAGCGCCACATGATCTCGAACACGGCGGGTGGCATGTCCGGGTGGCGGACCAGGTTGTGGTCGCTGCCGATCAGCTCGGCTCTTGAGTAGCCACTGATACCGACGAATTCGTCGTTGCAATAAAGGATCTTGCCTTGGGTATCGGTCGCTGAAATCAGCCGCTGATGCGCCGGAAAGGTCCGCTCGGTGTTGCTTACCGGCCCGTTGTTTCTCATCGCCTGAACTCCCTGGCAGCGATCCGCTGAAAAAATGCGATTCATCGGTCACGACGAATCAATCTGTTACAAGAGTCGGACGGCGCAAAGCGAACTTGAGTGGGGACGGGAAGTATTTGCCGAACGGCATGCCCAAGGGGGCGGCGCTCGCGAACGGACTAGTTACCGGTTTTCTGTTCTGCGATGTACAGCGCTTCGACTTTCGCCCTGGCCCAGGGCGTCTTGCGCAGAAACTTCAGACTGGACTTGATGCTCGGCTCATTGCTGAAGCAACGGACATCGACGCGCTCGGCAAGGCCGTCCCAGCCGAAGCGAGCATGCAGCTGAACCAGGATGGCCTCCAGCGTCACGCCGTGAAGAGGATCTTTTGCTTGGGTCATGGGGCACTCACGGACACGAGGGCATTGCCTCACGGATGAAAAACCCGCCGCGCAGTCTGCGCGGCGGGCTTGGGTGAGGCCTGCATCTTACAGACTGATGCGGGTCCCGAGCACCTCGAGGAATGCCGCCAGCCACGCTGGATGGGCGGGCCATGCCGGAGCGCTGACCAGATTGCCATCGGTGTGCGCCTGATCCACGGCGATGTCCACGTACTCGCCACCAGCCAGCTTCACCTCGGGTGCACAGGCCGGATAGGCGCTGCAGGCACGCCCCTTGAGCACGCCCGCGGCGGCCAGCAGCTGCGCGCCATGGCAAACGGCTGCGATCGGCTTCCTGGCCTCGTCGAACGCGCGCACCAGCGCCAGCACCTGTTCGTTCAGGCGCAGATATTCCGGCGCCCGGCCACCGGGAATGACCAGGGCATCGTAGTCTTCGGCCCGCACGTCGGCGAAGTCGAAGTTCAGCGCAAAATTGTGCCCCGGCTTCTCGCTGTAGGTCTGGTCGCCCTCGAAATCATGGATCGCGGTGCGCACACTGTCGCCGGCCTTCTTGTCCGGGCACACGGCATGCACGCGATGGCCAACCATCTGCAGCGCCTGGAAAGGCACCATGGTTTCGTAGTCTTCGGCGTAATCCCCCACCAGCATCAAAATGTTCTTCGCCGCCATTGGATCGTCCTCTTCACGCGGGTTTGGAGCTTCGCTCCGTGACGCGGCGGCCTCAGCCACCGCGGTTGAAGATGTTTACCAGCAGCCGGTCCAGCCAGCCCCACATGCGTTGGTAGAGGCGCAGGTGCAGCGGTCTGCCGTACCAGCTCTTGATGTCGATTTCGATACTGTCCTGGAAATCACGCTCGAAGCACGCCTGCACCTGGGCACTCAACCCAGCGTCGATGGCCTCGAGATTGGCCTCCAGATTCCAGCGCAGGTTCCAGTGATCGAAGTTGCACGAGCCGACGCTGACCCAGTCGTCAACCAGCACCATTTTCAAGTGGGAAAAGTGTGGCTGATATTCGTGGATTCGCACGCCCGCACGCAGCAGTCGCGGATAGAAGCGCTGTCCGGCGTAGCGCACCGGCGGGTGATCGGTGTTGCGACTGGTCAGCAGCAGGCGCACATCCACCCCACGACGTGCCGCCCGGATCAGTGCCCGCCGTACCTTGCCGGTAGGCAGGAAATACGGCGTCGCCAGCCAGATGCGCGTCTGCGCGCGCCGCAGATTGCGCAACAGGCTGTGCAGTATGTCGCGGTGCTGACGCGCCGCCGCATAGGCCACGCGCCCTAGCCCCGAGCCACTGGGCAGCACCGGAATGCGTGGCGCACCGCTGGGCAGGGGCAGCTGCCAGATACGCCGCTTCAGGCAATGCACCCACTGGGTGTCGAACAAATCCTGCCAGTCCTGCAGCAGCGGGCCGGTCATCTCGACCATCACTTCATGCCAGTGCTCGCCGGGCTCATCAGGGTGCCAGAATTCGTCGGTGATACCGGTGCCGCCGACGTAACCGATGCAACCGTCGACCAGCAGCAGCTTGCGGTGGTCACGGTGCAGATTACGCAGCCTCAGCCTGAGCGAAAGCGGATTGTAGAGACGCAACTCGACGCCGGCGGCGATCATCCGATCACGATTGGCCTGGCTCATTTTCAGGCAGCCAAAACCATCGAACAGACAGCGCACCCGGACACCGCGTGCCGCCGCACGCAGCAGCGGCTCCAGCAGGCGGTCGAGACAAGCACCATCCTCCACCAGATAGAGCTCCAGATCGACCCGGCGCTCGGCGCGCTCGATGGACTCGAGCATGGGCGGAAAGAACCCAGGCCCGTCTATCAGCAGGCGAAACTGATTGTCGCTGCGCCAGGGGAATACCGCTCCCGCCAGCATCACAGGGCATCACCCCGAGTGAAGCCAGATGGCGTCAGGCAAAACGAAGAAGCGGATGAGCAGCGAAGTGACATGAAATCCCTTTTTCCGGGCGACATCCAAGGCGCGACCGCCCCGATCCCCCAATCTGCACAGGCAGTGCCGAACGAGCAGTTCGCTAGCTTACCCAGACGCTCGAGCAAGGCAAAGCAGCAGACTAGACGGCCGCGGCCAGTGCCACCATGAAATACGACCCTCTATAGGCCCGACTCGCCTGGGCAGAGTTCCCAGCTGCTCGAAGGATATGCCCTGCCTTCAACTGCCTATGGAAGACTCGAGCCCGAGCGCGGCAAGCGCCTGCTCCAGACGGCGCGCCTGGGCGTCGCGCGCCAAGCCCAGCACTGCGCGATCACGCCGCCACGATGCGCCCCAGGGCCCCTGCGAAGCCGCCAGGGCCCTGTCCAGCTCAGGTTGCAGCGCAGCGAACTGCTCGAGCAACGCCGCCGTCAGCAGGTGAGTGGCAGGCTCATCGGCTGGACGCCGTGCGACCTCTGCTGCAGCCGCAAGAACGCTGAGCAGACGCAGTGCCAATGCGCGCGGCCACTGCGCCAGCAGCGCCACGCCGTAGAGCCAGGCAGTCAGTGCCGCCAGCACATGAACATCTTCGTGGGTACGGAACGGTTTGACGTACTCGCTCCAGCCGTCACCTGGCAAGCGTTTCCCTGCAGCCTGTTCAAGGCTCAATCTGCCATGCGCGATATCCGGCACGATCGGCAGGTCCGCCCCGGCCACCAGTGACACACCGGCACCGGACGGCTCGACGACGAACAGACCGAGCCGCGGCGGCTCGCCAGCCCCCTCCTCCCGGGCCGAAACCAGCAGCCATTGCGCCGCGGCGCCCGCCGTCACGAAGTCCTTGCCACCACTCAGCTGCCCATCTTCGCAACGGGTCGTCATGTCGGCCGGTCGCAGCTTGCGCCGCTCCGTCGTGCACAGCGCGCCAAGCCCGAGTGGCGCATCCGGCCAGAGCGCGCGCAGGGCAGCCTGGTATCCGGCGAGAAAGGCCAGCCCCGGCGTGGTCGCCAGCCGGCCGCCGTAGACCGCCTGGCTGAACGAGTCCGTACCGGGAGCACCGTCGCACACGGCCCGATACCAGTCGCACAGCCCGAACGTCGCGGCAACTGGCTGCAACGGCCCGATCAATCGTTTCCACGGCATCCTCATCTCCCAAGCTTCTGCCATTAGCGGCCGCCGGTTCGCGCCGTCATCCAACCATCATCCAAACGTCACAGTGGCGACACGCCTTGCTCCTAGCCTGATCAGGCCAAACCAGCGAGCTCAACGATAACAACCAGACGCTCGCGCTGCATCGCCAACCCCGTCACTGCCCCGGCGGACAAGGAGACAGAGCATGAATGCCATCGTCGATCCACGCAGCACGCGTCAACTTCGAGCCGAACGCCTGCAGGGCGAATGCGCACTGCGCGAAGCCCAGGCCCTGCGTTATCGGGTGTTCAGCAGCGAGTTCGATGCCCAGCTCAATGGCGCCGAGTTCGGGCTGGACATGGATGACTTCGATATCCACTGCCGACATATCGGCGTGCGCGATCTCGCGACCGGTGAACTGGTCGCCACCACGCGCCTGCTCGACCACCTCACCGCGAAGCAACTCGGGCGCTTCTACAGCGAGGGAGAATTCGCCCTGCACGGCCTGGCGGACATCAACGAACCAGTGCTGGAGATCGGCCGTACCTGCGTTGCACCGGCTTATCGCAGTGGCGCGACCATAGCCGTGCTGTGGAGCGAACTGGCCGAGGTGCTCAACCAGGGTGGCTATCGCTACCTGATGGGGTGCGCCAGCATCCCCATGCGCGACGGTGGCATCCAGGCCCGTGCGATCATGCAACGACTGCGCGACAGTCACCTGAGCACCGAACTGCTGCACGCCGAGCCGCGAATGCCGCTTCCCGAGTTGGAATTGCCGGACAACGTCACTGCCCAGCTGCCGCCGCTGCTCAAAGCCTATATGCGCCTCGGCGCGAAAATCTGTGGCGAACCCTGCTGGGACCCGGACTTCCAGGTCGCCGACATATTCATCCTGCTCAAGCGCGAGGAGCTGTGCCCGCGCTACGCTCGCCACTTCAAGGCGGCGGTATAGATGGCGCGGTTGCGCCTGCTGCGGGTCGCCGCGGCGATCCTGCTGGGGTTGCTGTTGGCGGCCGCACTGGGTCTCGGCGACCGCCTCGCGCTACGTACCTCGCTGCAACGCAGGCAACAGCTGACCCGCTGGTTCATGGTTCGCCTGGCCGCCGCGCTGCCTTATCGCGTACGCATCATTGGCGAACTGCCAGCGCAGCCGATGCTCTGGGTCGCCAACCATGTGTCCTGGTGCGACATCCCGTTGCTGGGGATGCTGCGGCCGCTGTCGTTCCTGGCCAAGGCCGAGGTCGCACGCTGGCCCGTGCTTGGCTGGCTGGCACGCCAGGCTGGCACGCTGTTCATCCGCCGCGGCGCCGGCGACGCCGCGCAGATCAATCGGCAACTGGCCGACCACCTCCAGCAAGGCGGCCACCTGCTGATTTTCCCGGAAGGCACCTCGACCGACGGCAGCGGCGTGCGCACCTTCCATCCCCGGTTGTTCGCCTGCGCGATAGAGGCCGGCTGCGCCGTTCAACCCGTGGCTATCCGCTACCTGCGCGACGGCAAACCCGACACTGTGGCGCCCTTCATCGGCGACGACGAACTGCCGGCGCACCTGCGCAGGTTGTTGGCCTGCGACGTGGCAGAAGTAGAAATCCATCTGCTGGCGCCGATACCCGTCGCCTCGCTCAGTCGCAGGGCTCTCGCCGAGCAAGCACAGCGGGCCATCGAACGGGCACTGTCTGGGGAGGTGCAGGAGGCCGCGCGAGAGGCCGCATAGCGACCTCCTATCGAGGCTGCGCTAAGCTTCGCCCATGAACTATCTCGCTCATCTTCATCTTGGCGGCCCCGGCCCGGCCGACATGCTCGGCAGTCTTTACGGGGACTTCGTCAAAGGCCCGCTGCAGGGCCGCTGGCCGGCGCAGATCGAAGCCGGCATTCGCCTGCATCGGCAGATCGATGCCTTCACCGACAGCCATCCACTGGTGCTGCAAGCCAAGGCGCGCTTTCCCAGTGAGCGCCGCCGCTACGCCGGGATCCTGCTGGACCTGTTCTTCGATCATTGCCTGGCAGCGAACTGGTCGGACTACTCCGGCGAACCGCTGGACCTATTCACCCAGCGCGCCTACCGAGCGCTGGCCGACGAGCCCGCACTGCCCGGCAAGCTCGCCGTGATCGCTCCGCACATGGCGGCACACGACTGGCTCGGCAGCTACCGTGAATTCGACGTACTGGGCAGGGTGCTGGCGAATATGAGCCGTCGCCTGAGCCGGCCGGATGGCCTGGCCGGCGGGCTGGAAGAACTGGAACAGCTGTACGATCCGCTGCTCGAGGACTTCCGCCACTTCTACCCGCAGCTGCAGCATTTCGCCAAGGCGGCGATGTAACGCGAACGTCCCGTGTTACTGCGCATAGCCCGGACTTTGCGCATCCAGCTTGCGCAGCAGGCCGGGCCACGCCAGCGCACCGCCCATGCCCGAGCGAGTGCGAGTCACGCCCGCCGCCATGGCTTTGGCACCGGCCAGGATCTGCTCCGGAATGGCGATCAGCTCGTTGCCACCGGCCTGCGCCATGACCTGAATTTCACAGGCGCGCTGGAAGATGAACATCATCAGAAAGGTATCGGCGATGCTGCTACCGCAGGTCAGCAGACCGTGGTTATGCAGCAGCATGAAAGCGGTTTCGCCAAGATCGGCCTGCAAGCGCGCCTTCTCGTCGTGATTCAGCGCCACACCTTCATAGCCATGAGTCGAAAGACTGGCCAGCACGAACAGCGACTGCTGGCTGATGGGCAATACGCCCTGACGCTGGGCCGAGACCGCCACCCCAGCCGCGGTGTGAGTGTGCATGACGCAAGCGACGTCGTGGCGCACCTCATGCACGGCACTGTGAATGGTGTAACCGGCGGGGTTGATCTCGTACGGGCTGTCCATCACCTTGTTGCCGGCCAGGTCGACCTTGACCAGGCTGGACGCGGTGATTTCGTGAAACATCAGCCCGTAGGGGTTGATCAGGAAGTGATCGGTTTCGGGAATCTTGGCCGAGATGTGCGTGAAGATCAGGTCATCCCAGCCATGCAGCGCGACCAGCCGGTAACAGGCCGCCAGATCGACCCGCGTCTGCCATTCGGTGGGGCTCACTTGGGTTTCCAAAGAAGGCAAAGCGTGCAGCGCAGTCATCGAGGGCACCTCTTGTTATTGTCGTGAAGATGCCCTGGATTCTAGCCAGCCGCTACCGGCCCGGCAGTTGCCCTTGCAGCCAGGCCGCTGGCCTGGCGAGCCACACTCAGGCGCGCAAGGCCGCTGCGAAGGCTTCCAACCACGGTTCGGCGTCACTTTCCGGCGTCACTGTCTCGCTGGCGTCGAGGCGCAGCATCTCCAGGACTTCTCGCACGCCCAGCTCGGCATAGAGTTCGCGAATCAGCTCGCCGCCACCACAGAAGGTGTCGCCATAGCTGGCATCGCCAAGGGCGATGACGCCACCGGGCAGGCCGCTCCACGCGGGAAACTGATCGCGGATGGTCGAGTACAGCGGAATGAAGCTGTCCGGCAGCTCACCCATGCCGGTGGTCGAGGTCACGACCAGCAACGCTTCGGGGGCGAACTCGAGAATCTGCGACAGCTGGGCGCGGGGATCGTGCCAGGTTTCGAAACCGGCGGTTTTCAGCTGGTGTTCGGCGTGACGGGCGACATCTTCGGCGGTGCCGTAGACGCTCCCGGAAAGAATGGCGACTTTCATGTGCGCTCCAAGAATCAAAGCTGCGCATTATGCCGCAATCGCCAAGCCTGGGCGGCACGCCACGCTCAGGCGAAGCCGTCCATCCAGAAAAAGCGCAGCGCACGGAACCACCATCGAACCCATTTGTCATAGGGCCGATTGCCCCACCGCGACCATATCGGTTGCAGGCGTGTAGCGGCCCCGCCGCGCGACGCCAAATGTGGAGGGCACTGTCCCTCCGAGGGTATCCGCATGGCGGAAGAGACGATTCTCAGCAAAGACGAACTGACCTTCATCCGCAAGTTGATGCAGCGCAACGGCAGCACCAGCGCCGAGCGCACGACAGGCTTTCGGATCGACGGCGGCACGCAATCCAACGAACTGCTGCTGCAGCTGGCCGCTCGCGCCAACCTGTCGCTGCAGGCGGAGTTCGAGGATTTCCGCATGTCCTTCCCGCTGCAGCTCAGGGAAGACGAACTACACAGCCTAGACCTGCAGCTGGCCCCTCCGGTGATCTACGAGCGCGGGCCAACCACGCGCGCCTGGCGCCTGCACCTGGACCAGCCGCTGCCTCTGCTGGAAAACGATGGCGGCGAAAGCTCGCTCAGCGTGCACGAGCTCTCTCCTCACGGACTGCTGGTGGATGCCGGCGAACATCGCAAGCCACCCAAGCACTTCCACCTGCGCCTGGCGCTGCCCGATGACAGCCCGCTGGAAATCGATGCCCATCGCGTTCGCGAGCTGACCGGCGGACGAGCCGCCTACGAAGTCGAGTTCATCCAAGTGAAGGATGCCGAGCGGATTCGCTCCTTCCTCTATCGCCAGCATCAGCGCCTGCACCCTGATTTGCAGCCAGAGCTGCCGGCCGATCTGGTGTAAGCTGCCACGCCTGTAGCGACCGCCTCAAAGTGTGCGCGGCTCACCCATTTCAGGCAGTGGATTTTCATGCATCAGGCCCCGATTCTCATCACCGGAGCCAGCCAGCGAATCGGGCTGCATTGTGCCGAGCGACTGCTGGAAGACGGCTTCCCGGTCATCGTTACCTACCGCCGCGAACGCGACAGCATCGACCGGCTTCGCGCCCTTGGCGCCGAGGCGTTGCAGGCGGACTTCAGCGAAGAAAGCGGCATCATCACCTTTATCAGCGCTCTCAAGCAGCGTGCCGACGGTCTGCGAGCCATCGTGCACAACGCCTCCGAATGGCGCCCGGATACCCCCGGGCAGGAAGCCGAGGCGTTCCGCCAGCTGTTCCAGGTGCATATGCTCGCGCCCTACCTGATCAACCTGCACTGCGCCGAACTGCTGCGCCACGGCGGGCCAGCGGATATCGTGCACATTGGCGACGACGTGACCCGCAAGGGCAGCAAGAAGCACATCGCCTATGCGGCGAGCAAGGCGGGCCTGGACAACCTGACGCTGTCCTTCGCCGCCAGCCTGGCGCCGACGATCAAGGTCAACGGCATCGCCCCGGCGCTGATCCAGTTCAACCCGGACGACGACGCCGAATATCGCCGCAAGGCGCTGGCCAAATCCGCGCTGGGCATCGAACCCGGTGCCGAGGTGATCTACCAGAGCCTGCGCTACCTGCTCGACAACCCTTATGTCACCGGCACCACACTGACCGTGAACGGCGGCCGCCACCTGATCTGAAGACTGCAAGGAGTCCCCATGCCCAGACTGGAACCCGCGATGGCCCGCATCCGCGTCAAGGACCTGCGGCTGCGCACCTACATCGGCATCAAGGAAGAGGAAATCCTCAACCGCCAGGACGTGCTGATCAACCTGACGATGCTTTACCCCGCTGCAGAGGCGGTGCGCGAGAACGACATCGAACAGGCGCTGAACTACCGCACCATCACCAAGGCGATCATCCAGCACGTCGAAGACAACCGCTTCGCCCTGCTCGAGCGGCTGACCCAGGAAATTCTCGACCTGGTCATGCGCTACCCGCAGGTGCGCTACGCCGAAGTGGAAGTCGACAAGCCCCACGCGCTGCGCTTCGCCGAGTCCGTATCGATCACCCTGGCTGCGCATCGGGATTGACCCTGCGCAAGGCTGGCCGGCTCACTGACGCAAGGTTATGATCCGGCCGACCTCAGCCAACGCCGAGACCCACGAGATGAACGATCAAGAACGCACCGAACTGGAAGCTGCCGCCTTCCGCCGCCTGGTCCAGCACCTGCGTACCCGTCCCGATGCGCAGAACATCGACCTGATGAACCTGGCCGGTTTCTGCCGCAACTGCCTGTCGAAGTGGTACAAGGCCGCCGCAGACGATCTGGACGTCGAACTCAGCATCGACCAGGCCCGCGAAGAGGTGTACGGAATGCCGTACAGCGAGTGGAAAAAACGCTATCAGAAGGAAGCGACTGCCGAGCAGCAGGCCGCTTTCGACAAGGCCCAGAAAGAATGAACGACCTGAAGGATTTCCGCGCCAGCCTGCGCAATCGCAACCACGCATTCAGCGAAACCCTCGCCTTCATCGAAGGCGCTTACGACTATCAACCGAGCCGCTTCGTCAACGGCACACTGGAGAACGCTGCCGGCGAGAACGAAGGTTCCTGCAAGACGCTGGGCCTCGCACTGCTCGAAGACTTCACGACGGAAGAAGCGCTGCTTGCGTTCGGCGAGCACTATCAGGCGGTCCTGGCCAACCCGAACGGCAGCGACCACCGCAACATCCGCGCGCTGATGGAAACCGGCCTGCCGGGCGTGCGCTTCGACACCCAACCGCTCAAGCGCAAGTAGCGCGCGCCCACTCGACGGATCGAGCCGGCCATGCCCGGCTCGATGGAGTAAAAAGGGTCATCCCAAGCACTTAGGGGAAGGCTGAAGGAGCGGATGACCCGAAAACCGTTGAGCGCCACCTTAGCCATCCGCCGAGGCCGCGGATAATTCAGGCTTTGCATACAACCCATAGTCATCGTCTATCCCGCTGCGCCACACCCTTCTCGACGAAACCCCTGCCCTTTCAGGAGACGCCAATGCCCGTATCCGTCCTCTCCGGCCCGCAATACCTGCGCGAAGGCCTGCGCCTGGTGCTCAGTCCAGGGCTGCGTCTGTTCGTGATCCTGCCGCTGACGGTGAACGTGCTGCTGTTCTTCGGCCTGATCTGGTTCGCGGTCGGCCAGTTCAGCAGCTGGGTCGACACCTTGATGCCCAATCTGCCGACCTGGCTCGGCTTTCTCGAATACATCCTCTGGCCCTTGTTCGTCGCGCTGGTGGTGCTGATGGTGTTCTTCAGCTTCACCATGCTGGCCAACATCATCGCCGCACCGTTCAACGGCTTTCTGGCAGAAAAGGTCGAGGTGGTGGTACGCGGCGAAGATGCCGCGCCGCCTTTCAGCTGGGCCGAACTGCTGGCCATGCTGCCCCGCACGATTGGCCGCGAGCTGCGCAAGCTGGGCTATTTCGCCCCGCGCGCGCTGGCGTTGCTGGTGCTTTCATTCATTCCCGTGCTGAACCTGGTCGCCGCGCCTTTATGGTTACTGTTCGGCGTATGGATGATGGCCGTGCAATACATCGACTACCCGGCAGACAACAACAAGCTGAGCTGGGCGGACATGATGGACTGGCTGCGCCAGCGACGCTGGCAGAGCCTGAGCTTTGGCGCAGTGACCTATGCGGCGTTGCTGGTGCCGGTGCTGAATCTGTTGATCATGCCGGCGGCAGTGGCGGGAGCGACATTGTTCTGGGTTCGGGAAGGCGGAGGGAAACACCTGCGCCCCGTCGCCACATCGTGAACTGCGGGAAGGGGTGCTGTCTAGATTCGAACACGTCGAACTCAGGAGCCCCCAATGGCGCTTTCCGCACTGGCAATCAATTGCACCCTCAAAGCCTCTCCCAATGCATCGTCCTGCGGTTTGCTGCTGAGCCAGGCCGAGCGCGAGCTGGAAAAGCTCGGCGTGACCTGCGAGCAGCTGCGCGCGGTGGATTTCAACATCAAACCGGGCGTGACCTCCGACGAAGGCCCCGGTGACGACTGGCCGGCGATCCGCGAGAAGATTCTCGCCGCCGATATCTTGCTGTTGGGCACACCTATCTGGCTGGGGCATCCGTCCAGCGTCTGCCAGCGAGTACTCGAGCGTCTCGACGCGTTTCTCGGTGAAGTCGACGACCAACAGCGGATGGTTTCGTATGGCCGGGTCGCCTGTGTCGCCGTGGTCGGCAACGAAGACGGTGCTCATCATGTGGTGGCCGAGCTGTATCAGGGGCTGAACGACGTCGGCTTCAGCATTCCCGCCAACGGTTGCACCTACTGGGTCGGGGAAGCGATGGGCTCGACGGACTACAAGGACGCCGGCCCTCGTGAGAAAACCGCCAACACCAATGCGATGCTGGCCCGCAACGCCGTGCACCTGGCGAAACTGCTCAAGCAGTCCGCCTACCCCGGCGCTGAATGACAGCGACCGCAGGCGCGAGCTGGCCGGACACGCACCGCATGCTTACCACCGCGTCAGCGCGTTCCGCCAGCAAGCCGGCTCCGGCTGTGTCACGCCTGCGTAGGGCGTGGCTCGATCACGCCAGGGTTTTCAACGCCTCACGGCTAAACGGCAGGATGTCCTGCATGCGACCTTCACGCACTTTCAGCACCCAGTCTGGATCGCAGATCAACGCACGTCCCACCGCAACCAGATCGAACTCCTCGTTGTTCAGACGGCTGAGCAGGCCTTCGATATTGGCCGGCTGCGCCACCTTGTCGGTCTTGACCATGAACTGCAGAAACTCGCCATCCAGACCGACACTGCCGACGGTGATGGTCGGCTTGCCGGTCAGCTGACGGGTCCAACCAGCCAGATTGAGTTCGGAGCCTCCGAATTCCGGCTCCCAGAAACGCCGCGTCGAGCAATGGAAGATGTCCACGCCGGCCGCCGACAAAGGTGCCAGGAATTCGCCGAGCTCTTCGGGCGATTGCACCAGGCGCGCGGTGTAGTCCTGCTGCTTCCACTGCGAGAAGCGGAAGATGATCGGGTAGTCGGGGCCGACCGCAGCACGTACGGCCTGCACCAGCTCGATGGCGAAGCGCGAACGGTTGGCCAGGTTGCCGCCGTACTCGTCGGTGCGCTGGTTGCTACCTTCCCAGAAGAACTGGTCGATCAGGTAGCCGTGGGCACCGTGGATTTCCACACCGTCCATGCCGATGGCCTTGGCATCCACAGCCGCCTGGGCGAAAGCTGCGATCACATCCTGGATGTCCTGCCTGGTCATGCCATGGACGACGACCTGGCCGTCCTTCTGCTTCTCCATCGGGCCGTAACCGACGACCTCCGGCTCCGGCTCGGTACCCTTGCGGCGCACGTTACCGACGTGCCAGAGCTGCGGAACGATCTTGCCGCCAGCGGCATGCACCGCATCGACCACCGCCTTCCAGCCAGCCAGCGCATCTTCACCGTAGAAACGCGGCACATGGGGATAACCGTTCGCCGCAGCGTGGCCGACCGTGGTGCCCTCGGTGATGATCAACCCGACCCCGGAGGCGGCACGACGGCGGTAGTACTCGACCACATCGGCGGTGGGTACACCATTGGGCGAGAACGAACGGGTCATCGGCGCCATGACCACACGGGTCGGCAAACGGAGAGCACCCAACTCGAAGGGCTCAAACAAGGCTTGTACGCTGGCGGTCATCGATCGACTCCTGTGGCATTGGTCAAGGCAGCCGGGCGCTCAGGCCCCGGCGATTTTGTTGCAGTCGGCGCCAACAGGCGTTCGAGCTGCTGGAAAAACACCTGCAACGGCACAACGCTGCCGCTCACTTTCATGCGCAACAGCGCGCCCTCCCAGGCGTTGCTTATGAATTCCGCCAGCACCGCACAATCGCAATCGGCCGCGATCTCCCCAGCGACACGCGCCTGTTCGAGGCAGGCCGTGAGCAGCCCGACCGATTGCGTCAATATCGCGCTGAGCCGTTTGGCGATGGGCGGGCACAGCTCGGCCATCTCGAAGCTCAGGCTGCCGATGAAGCAGTGATATTCCGGCTTTTCCTGACGGGCGAAGTGCGCAACGAGATCGGCGTAGTGATCGAGGATGCGCTGCCGTGGCGTGAGCGCACCGTTACTCAACGCCGCCCGATAGCGCTCCAGCCGAGGCGCATAGATATGCTCCAGCGCCTGCAGGGCGAAGTCTTCCTTGCTGGCGAAGTAGTGATAGAACGAGCCCTTGGGAATACCCGCCGCCTGGACGATTTCCTGAACACCGGTGCCGTGATAGCCGCGGCGGGTCATCACCCGGGCGCCCTTGGACAGGATCAGGTCGCGCTTGTCGTTGCGTGCTGGATTGGTCATGCCGCGAGAATATGACCGGTCATCTCGCCGGCACAGCATCATCCATGACACTTATTCAGCGGCAACCACGGCAAGCATGGCCGGCAAATTCAGTACGCAAGAAATATGCGAAAAAAGAACGCGACCGCGCGTGCGGTCGCAGAGCTGCAGATCAGGCCAGGGCGGTTTCGATCGCCTGGATCAGGGCAGGGTCGTCGGGCGTGGTGCGCGGCGAGAAACGGGCCAGCACACGGCCGTCCTTACCCACCAGGAATTTCTCGAAGTTCCAAGTGATGTCCCCTGGGAAATCGGCGCCTTCGCCAGCCAGCAAACGATACAACGGATGACGCTGCGGGCCGTTCACCTCGAGCTTGCCGCTCAGAGGAAAGCTCACACCATAGTTGAGCGTGCAGAACGAGCGGATTTCCTCATCGCTGCCTGGCTCCTGCGCAGCGAACTGGTTGCATGGCACGCCCAGCACGCTGAAGCCGCGGGCAGCGTATTGCTGCTGCAGCCGTTCCAGGCCGGCGTACTGCGGGGTCAGCCCGCACTGCGAAGCGACGTTGACCACCAGCGTGATCCGATCGCCGAACTGCGCCAACGGCAGCTCCTCACTGCCCAGGCCTGGCAACACCAATTGGTGGAATGCGCTCATCTCATCTCTCCTAACGAAAAAACGCCCCGGCAACGACCGGAGCGCTCTTCTTTTCGATCTGCACGGTAGCGGTTCCTGCTGCCGTGCCTGCGGACGCCTACGCGGCGACCCGGATCAGTGGTGGTGACCACCTTCGCCGTGGACGTGGCCGTGGGCAACTTCTTCTTCGCTGGCATCACGCACGTTGACGACCTTGACGTCGAAGTTCAGGCGCTGACCAGCCAGCGGGTGGTTGCCGTCGACGATCACATCGTCGCCTTCCACGTCACGGATGGTGACGATCTGCATACCGCCGTCCGGACCGGAGGCGTGGAACTGCATGCCCACTTCCAGCTCGTCGACGCCTTCGAACATGGCGCGATTGAGGGTAGCGACCAGCTCCGGGCTGTACTCGCCGTAAGCGTCCTGCGGCTCGATGGCGACCTGGATCTGGTCACCGCCCTGCTTGCCCTCGAGGGCCTTTTCCAGGCCAGGGATGATGTTGCCTGCGCCGTGCAGGTAGACCAGCGGCGCGCCGCCGGCCGAGCTGTCGATCACCTCACCGGCGTCGTTGGTGAGTGTGTAGTCGATGGAGACAGCCTTGTTAGCGGCAATCAGCATGGGCAGAACCTTTGCTTTAGAGAATGAATGTCGAAGTTTAACCATCCACCGCGCCGATTGCGAACCGACCTTGGATGAACGGGCCAATGCCGTTCGTCGCCCTCGCGCCTCATGTAGTGCCATTGAACATGGGACTACAACCTTTGGATGGCATCGCTTTCATGGCCGATGTGCAAGAATCGGCGAAAAATATCTTTGGCACCCATATCAATAACATTAGAGAACCAAGGAGCACCGATGTCGGCTCGTAACATCCTGGTGATTAACTGTGGCAGCTCGTCGATCAAGTTCGCCCTGGTCAACGAAGCGCAAGCGACCTTCCCGCTACAAGGCCTGGCCGAATGCATCGGCAGCCCGGAAGCCGTCATCCACTTCGAGAGCGCGGCCGGCAAGGAAAGCGTCAAGGTGCCGAATGCCGATCATCAGGCTGCTCTGGCCCAGATCCTGCCGCGCGTGGAAGACGCCGCGGGCGGGCACCTGGACGGCATCGGCCACCGCGTGGTGCATGGCGGCGAAAAATTCTTCGCCTCCTCGCTGCTCACCGACGAAACCCTGGCCGGCATCGAAGCCAACATTCAGCTGGCGCCGCTGCACAATCCGGCCAACCTGAGCGGCATCCACGCCGCCATCAATCTGTTCCCCGAGCTGCCGCAGGTCGGCGTGTTCGACACCGCTTTCCACCAGACCATGCCCGAGCACGCTTACCGCTACGCCGTACCGGATGTGCTGTACAAGGAGCATGGCGTACGCCGCTACGGCTTCCACGGCACCAGCCATCGCTACGTCAGCAAGCGCGCCGCCGAACTGGCCGGCGTACCGGTCGAGAACAGCAGCTGGCTGGTCGCTCACCTGGGCAACGGCTGCTCCACCTGTGCGGTGGTCAATGGTGAAAGCCGCGACACCAGCATGGGTTTGACCCCACTCGAAGGCCTGGTGATGGGCACCCGCAGCGGTGATGTCGACCCGAGCCTGCACAATTTCCTGAACAAGACCCTGGGCTGGGATCTGGCCAAGATCGACAACATGCTCAACAAGGAAAGCGGTCTGAAAGGCCTCTCCGGCCTTTCCAACGACATGCGCACCCTGGCCGATGCCCGCAACGCCGGTCATCCGGGCGCGGTACTGGCTTTCGAAGTGTTCTGCTACCGCCTGGCCAAGTCGCTGGCCGCCATGTCCTGCGCCCTGCCGCAGCTGGACGGCCTAGTGTTCACCGGCGGTATCGGCGAGAACTCCTCGGCGGTGCGCGAGCGGACGCTGGAACACCTCAAGCTGTTCGGCTTCAAGCTCGACGCCGAAGCCAACGCCCGCTGCACCCGCGGCGTTGCCGGCGAGATCCAGGCCGAAGGCAGCCCGCGCGTCATGGTCGTCCCGACCAACGAGGAGCGCCAGATCGCCCTCGATACGCTGGCCCAGCTGGACGCCTGAGCACACTAGGCATGTAGCGATTCCAAGACCCGACAGGCCTCTGGCCGTCGGGTCTTCGTACATGAGCGCCGCGGCAATCCGGCAGTTTCCGTCCCCTGGCAACTGCCCTAGCCTTGCCGGCGCCCAGCACCGTTACCCCGAGCACCCTGTCCTCAAGGAGATGCCATGCACACAATCTTTCTAGCCCCTACCGGTTTCGGCGGCGGCCTCAATTCCATCAGCCTCGGCCTGATTCGCGCCCTGGAAAACGCCGGACTGAAGGTCGGTTTCTTCAAGCCGATCGCCCAGCCCTTCCCGGTCGATCAGGGCCGTGAGCGCTCCTGCATCCTGGTCGAGCGCACCCTGAACCTGACCTCGCCCGAGCCGCTGCCGCTGGAACAGGTGGAGCGCCAACTCGCCGATGGCGAGATCGACCTGCTGCTCGAAGACGTCATCAGCCGCTACCAGGAAGTTGCCGTCGGCAAGGACGTGGTCATCGTCGAAGGCATGGTGCCCACCCGCGAGTCCAACTACACCCAGCGCATCAACACCCAGCTGGCCAAGAGCCTGGACGCCGAAGTCATCCTGATCGGCGCCCAGGGCAGCGACAGCCTCAAGCGCCTGGCCGAGCGCATCGAAATCCAGGCGCAGCTGTACGGCGGCGCCAAAGACCCCAAGGTGCTCGGCGTCATCCTCAACAAGGTCAAGAGCGAGGAAGGCCTGCCGGCTTTCGTCGACAGCCTCAAGCAGCACCTGCCGCTACTGGGCAGCGCCGACTTCCAGCTGCTCGGCGCGATCCCCTTCTCCGAAGAGCTCAACGCACTGCGCACCCGTGATATCGCCGAGCTGCTCGGCGCGCAGGTGCTGAGCGCAGGTGAAGCCGACCAACGTCGCGTCAACAAGATCGTGCTGTGCGCGCGCGCCGTTCCGAACACCGTACAGCTGCTGCAGTCCGGCGTGCTGGTGGTGACGCCGGGCGACCGCGACGACATCATCCTCGCCGCCAGCCTGGCCTCGCTCAACGGCGAGAAACTGGCCGGCCTGCTGCTGTGCAGCGACTTCGAGCCGGACCCACGCATTCTCGAGCTGTGCAAGGCCGCGCTGGATGGTGGCCTGCCGGTGATGACCGTGGAAACCAACTCCTACGACACGGCGAACAACCTGTTCGGCCTGAACAAGGAGACTCCTTCGGACGACATCGAACGTGCCACACGGGTCACCGACTTCATCGCCAAGCACCTGCACCCCGAGTTCCTGCACACCCGCTACAGCGTGCCGCGCGGTGAGCTGCGCATGTCGCCGGCAGCGTTCCGCTACCAGCTGGTCAAGCGCGCGCAGGATGCCAACAAGCGCATCGTGCTGCCGGAAGGCAACGAGCCGCGCACCATCCGTGCCGCCGCCATCTGCCAGGAGCGCGGCATCGCCCGCTGCGTGCTGCTGGCCAAGCCGGAAGAAGTCCAGCAGGTCGCGCGCGAGCAAGGCATCATCCTGCCCACCAGTCTGGAAATTCTCGATCCGGACAACATCGCCAACCGCTATGTCGAGCCGATGTGCGAAATGCGCAAGGCCAAGGGCCTGACCCCGGACGATGCCCGCGAACAGCTGAAGGACACCGTGGTTCTCGGCACCATGATGCTGGCGCTGGACGAAGTGGACGGTCTGGTTTCCGGTGCCGTGCACACCACAGCCAACACCATCCGCCCTGCCCTGCAGCTGATCAAGACCGCGCCGGGCTACAGCCTGGTGTCCTCGGTATTCTTCATGCTGCTGCCGGACCAAGTGCTGGTCTACGGCGACTGCGCGGTGAACCCGAACCCGAACGCCACCGAGCTGGCCGAGATCGCCCTGCAAAGCGCCGAGTCCGCCGTGGCCCTGGGCGTCAACCCGCGCGTGGCGATGATCAGCTACTCTACCGGCAGCTCCGGCAGCGGTGCAGAAGTCGAGAAGGTCGCCGAAGCCACGCGCATCGCCCAGGGGCGTGCGCCCGAGCTGCCGATCGACGGCCCGCTGCAATACGACGCCGCCTCCGTGCTCAGCGTCGGCAAGCAGAAAGCCCCGAACAGCAAGGTCGCCGGCCAGGCCACGGTGTTCATCTTCCCCGACCTGAACACCGGCAACACCACCTACAAAGCGGTCCAGCGCAATGCCAATTGCCTCAGCGTCGGCCCGATGCTGCAAGGCCTGGCCAAGCCGGTCAACGACCTGTCCCGCGGTGCCCTGGTAGACGACATCGTCTTCACCATCGCCCTGACCGCACTGCAGGCGGCCAACCAGAAGGCCTGACGGCCGCTTCCAACTGGCGCCGCCTCGACCACCGCAGGCGGCGCCAGTGCTTCAACCCTCTCGATAGTTGCAGTTCAGCGCATAATCGCTACTCTTGGCGCCTCGAATCAGTCGTATCGACGAGAACTTCATGCTGAGCTTTCTCCCCGCTCCACTCCGCGGCACGCTAGCCGCCCTGCTGCTTGCGCTCAATACCCTGTTCTGGTGCTGGCCGTTGTTCGCGCTCTCGCTGCTCAAACTGCTGTTTCCAATCCCTGCGATACAACGCAGCCTGCGCTTCGGCATGCACTGGATCGCCGAGTCGTGGATGGCAGTGAACAGTTTCTGGATGGATCTGGTGCGTCCTATTCGCTGGGATGTGCAGGGACTCGATCAGATCGACATGCACCACTCCTATCTGGTCACCAGCAACCATCAGAGCTGGGCGGACATCCTCGTGCTGCAGTATCAGCTCAACCGGCGCATGCCGATTCTCAAGTTCTTTCTCAAGCAGGAGCTGATCTGGGTCCCGGTGATCGGCCTGTGCTGGTGGGCGCTGGAGTTTCCCTTCATGAAGCGCTTCAGCAAGGAGTATCTGGCCAAGTACCCGGAGAAGCGTGGGGAGGACCTGGCGACCACGCGCCGGGCCTGCGAGCGCTATCGGACCAATCCGGTGTCGGTGTTCAACTTCCTCGAAGGCACACGTTTCACCGAGGACAAGCACACCGAACAGGCCTCACCCTATCGCTATCTGCTCAAGCCGAGGGCGGGCGGCATCGCTTTCGTCATCGACGCCATGGGCGAGCAACTGACGGCGCTGATCAACATCACCATCCATTACCCGGACGGCCGCCCGAGTTTCTGGGATCTGCTCGCCGGCAACATTCATCAGGTCGTCGTACGCCTCCAGACGCAGCCGATTCCCACCGAGTTTCTCCGCCGCAATTATGACCAGGACGAGTCGTACCGGCTGGCGTTCCAGCAGTGGGTCAACGGGCTCTGGAGTGAAAAGGACCAGCAACTGGAGCAACTGCACCAGCAGTTTCCGGTGCAGCCCTGACCAGCTCGCTCAGAGCGCGCCCCAGGCGACCTGAGTGGGAAAGGCCCGCGCCTGCTCGGCAGTCAATGCCGGAGAGACCAGAAAGCCCTGCATGACGTCGCAGCCGTTTTCCACCAGCCAGTCACGCTGCGCCAGGGTTTCCACGCCCTCGGCCACCACTTCCAGGTTGAGGTTGCGGCCCAGATCGATGATGGTGCTGACCACCGCCGCATCGCGTGGGGAATCCAGCATGTTGGCGATGAACAGCCGGTCGATCTTCAGCGTATCCAGCTCGAAATGCCGCAGATAAGCCAGCGACGAATAACCGGTGCCAAAATCGTCGATGGCCACGCGCACGCCGAGCTTGCGCAATTGCCGTAGCTTCTCGCAGCTCTGCTCGAGGTCCTGCATCAGCGTGCCTTCGGTAACCTCGAGCTCCAATTGCGCAGGATCGAGCTGATATTCATCCAGCAGCCGCCGAAGCGAATCGAACAGCCCAGCCCGACTGAACTGCACCGGGCTGACGTTGAGGCTGAGGATCAGATCGCTGCCGAATGACGACAGCCACTGGCAATACTGATTCATCCCTTCGCGCAGCACCCAGTCGCCGACCCGCTCGATCAGCCGGGTTTCTTCCAGCAAGGGGATGAAGTTGCCCGGCTGGTTTTCATCTGCATCACCCTGGGGCCAGCGCAGCAGCCCCTCGAACCCTCTGAGCTTGCCACTGCCAAGCATCACCTGCGGCTGGTAGAGCAGCTCGAAGTCGTTGCGCTCGGTGGCGCTACGCAGATTCTCCTCCATCATCAGCCGGGCGTGCGCCCGTTCGTTCATGTCGCTGGAGAAGAAGCGATACTGTCGGCGCCCGGCGCGCTTGGCCTCGTACATCGCCATGTCCGCCGAACGCAGCAACTGGTCGACGCTGACGCCGCAGTCAGGGAAATGCGCGATGCCGATACTGGCGCCGAGCGTCACCTCGGTGCCGTCGACCTTGTGCCGCACCGAAATCAGCTCGATGAGCTTCTCCGCCACCCGCGCGGCATCTTCCGGATGCTCCAGGGAATCCAGCAGCGCCGTGAATTCGTCGCCGCCCATGCGCGCGATGATGTCGTAGGGGCGCATGCAGGTTTCCAGCAGGCGCGCCACCTTGCACAGAATCTCGTCACCGGCGTCGTGACCGAGCGAGTCGTTGATGCGTTTGAAACCGTCCAGATCGATATAGAGGATGGCCATGCGCTTGCCGTTGCGATCGACCCGTGCCAGCGACGACTCCAGCGCCTGGTGGAACCCGCGTCGGTTCAGCAGTCCGGTCAGCGAGTCGGTGACCGCCTGGGTTTCCAGCTGAACGTGCAGGTTGCGCACCACCGACATGTCCAGCGCGATGACCACCATGGAACGCTGCTGGCGCGGCAGCGGCGAGCAGGACAACGCGACAGGCAACGGCGTACCGGTGGCGGTGTGCAGCTGCGCCTCGTGCAGGCGATAGGTCGAGCCGCTGCGCCAGTAACGGTAGAAGTCCGACTCCTGCCAGCTGGCCGGCATCTCCGGCGCCGCCAGATGCGACAGCAGCGGCGTGCCCTGCAGGTCCTCGACGCGGGTGTGCAGCATGCCGGCGATCGCCGGATTGGCGAAGCTGATATAACCATCCTCGGCGACCACCAGAATGCCCTCGGCCGCATTGCTCAGCACCGAGGCGTTGAACGCACGGGCGCTGTCCAGTTGCTGGGTGAGCAGCTGCAGATCACGGCGGTTGTGTTCATGGGCCAGCAAGGTGTTGATCTTGTGCTTGAGCACCTGCGGATCGAACGGCTTGAGGATGAAATCCACCGCGCCGGTGGCGTAACCGCGCAGCACGGAGTCGCGGGTATGCGCGATTGCCGAAACGAAGATGATCGGCGTGTAGCGGGTATGCGGGCTGCCGCGCATCAGCCGGGCAACCTCGAAGCCATCCATGCCGGGCATCTGCACATCGAGCAGTACCAGCTCGACGTCCAGCTCCAGCAGTGCGCGCAACGCCGCCTCACCGGAATTGACCGTGTGCACCTGCCAGTCACCGTCGCCCAGCAACGCTTCCATGGCCACCAGGTTGGCCTCCCGGTCGTCCACCACCAGCAGCGTACGGCTGCGTGGCTTGGCCTTGAGCTGCGTCTGAGTCATCGCCAACCTCCGAGCCAACCGTCACCAGACTGCCGGCAACAAGCATCCCACGGTGAAGTCACGCACCATGCATCATCTCGGTCGACCAACGTATCACCACTACCATGTCCAACACGCACGACTCGCTTACTCCTCTTCAGCCTCGGCCGTACCTGTCTCCAGACCCAGCCGTTGCCGCAACAATGCCACCAGCGCCGCTGGCTCGACGGGTTTGAGCAGAACGTCGTCGGCACCCGCCGCCATGCAGCGCTCGCGCTCGCCATCATCGGTCGCCGTCACCAGCGCAACGATGGGCGCCTGACAGTCATGTACCTGCCTGAGCCTCTGGGCCAAGTCAGGACCTTCACCTTCGGGCTGGCTCATGTCCAGCAGTACCAGATCGAAGGCATCCTCATCGAAACGTTCCAGGGCCTCATCGGCGCTTGTGGCCGGAACCACCTGCAGCCCAAGCTCATCGAGCTGAGCCGTTAGCGAATAGATCAGCCGCACATCCTCGTCTACCAGCAGCACGCGCTGGCCCGGCGTCGCCAGCTGCAGCGAAGCAGCCGGATTGGGCGACGGAGCCGCTGGCGCCGGGCGCATCAATTGTCCTATGCGTTCCATATCATCCTCCTTGGAAAGTGCTGAAGCCGAATAACGGCGCAGGCGTTGCATCTCTGCATCCGACAACTTCTCACGGCTATTGACCAATACCGTGACGCCACGCAGCGAACGCAGCCGCTCCAGATCGTCGAGCAGATCCAACCCGCTGCCTTCGGCCAGGTCCTGATCGATCACCACTACGGTGAAGGCCTGCTCGGCGTACGCCAGCCGGGCCGCCTCGGCGGTTTCCGCAAGCGTGACGCTGTAACCGAGCCGCTCGAAGTAATCGCGGATCAGCCCACGGCGACGGGAATCGGTCTCCACCAGCAGCAGGCGCAGCGAATTCTGTTCGTGGCGGGCCAGTTCGCTGAAGATGCGCTCGAGTTCGGCCTGCGCCACCGGCTTGACCAGATAGCGCGAACCATCGTCATGCCAGTCGTGGGGCTGCGGCACGCAGGAAATGATCAGCACCGGCATGCCCTGATGGCGCTCGTCGCTGCGCAATTCACGGTGCACCTGCCAACCGCTGATGTCCGGCAACAGAATGTCGAGGATCACCGCGGCGAAGTGCTCCCGCCGCAGGGCTTCCAGCCCCTGCTGGCCGGTACTGCAGATCAGACTGGTGAAGCCGTGACTCTGTCCCACCTCGGCCACCACGGATGCGAAATCGGCATCGTCCTCGATGATCAGCAGCCCGGGGCCACGCCCACGGCGCTGGGGTTGGCGCGGCAGCAGCGCCTGCGCCGCCGCACCGGATGTCGACGCCACCGGCAGTCGCACGGTGAAGGTGGCGCCTTTGCCGAGCTCGCTATCGACCGTGACGTGCCCTCCGAGCACCTCCACCAGTTGGCGAGTGATCGCCAGCCCCAGGCCGGTGCCGCCGTAGTGTCGGCTGATCGAACCATCGATCTGCTGGAACGCCTGGAAGATCCGCTCCTGCTGGTCCTTGGCGATACCGATGCCGCTGTCACGCACCTGCAGCTGCAGGATTTGACCGTCAACGTCCTCCGGCGGGTAGCTCACCAGCAGCTCCACCTGCCCCTGCTCGGTGAACTTCAAGGCATTGGTCAGCAGGTTGCGCAGAATCTGCTGCAGCCGCGCGCGGTCGGAATTGAGCGCAGGCGGCACGTTGCCGTCGACCACCACCTTCAGCGCCAGGCCCTTCTGCTCGGCCATCGGCGTCAGCGAGGTTTCCAGTTCGGTCAGCAGTTCGCGCAGGTTCAGCGGTTCCAGCTTGAGTTGCATATGGCCGGACTCGATCTTGGCAAGATCCAGCACATCGTTGATCAACTGCAGCAGCTCATGACCGGCGCGATGGATGATGTCGGCATGCCGGACCTGCTTGTCGTTGAGGTTGCCGGAGCCGTTCTGCCGCAGCTGATCGCTGAGGATCAGGATGCTGTTGAGCGGCGTGCGCAGCTCGTGGGACATATTGGCGAGGAACTCGGATTTGTAGCGGTTGGCCACCGCCAGCTGATCGGCCTGCTCGCGCAAGCGACGCTCGGCTTCCTTGCGGTGGCTGATATCGATGATCACCGCCTGCACCAGCTGCTCATCACCACTGCGCAAGGGCGACAGGCCGATTTCCACCGGCAATGCGCTGCCATCGCGGTGGCGGCCGAACAGCTCGCGGTTACCGCCCATGCGGCGCGGCTCGGGGTTCTGCGCATACCCCTGGCGCAGGCCGCGGTGCGCTTCGCGCAATGCTTCAGGCAGCAGCAGTTCCACGGGTTGTCCGACCAGTTCCTGGCGCTCATAGCCGAACAGCAGCTCGGTCTGGCGATTGACCATGACGATGTCGCCGCGGGTATCCACCAGCACGAATGCATTGGGCGAGGCCTCGACGACATTGCGAAAGCGTTCCTCGTCCCGCTTGCGCGCCTGCAGATCGAGCAGGTTCAGGACGTAGTACAGGGCCTCGTCATGGCTGAAGCTGGTCAGGCTGACGGCAACCGGGATCGCCTTGCCGTCCTCGCGCTGCGCCTGCAGTTCGAGCTGGCTGGTTTCGCGCAGCTGCCCGAGTACCTGCTCGCCAAGCACGCCGGGAACGTAACGGCTCACGCGCTCGCCGGCCAGCATTTCCGTCGAACTGCCGAATAACTGTCCGGCACTCTGATTGGCCAGTTCGATACGCCCACCGGCGTTGCACAAGAGGGTCGCCACGGGCAATTGCTCGATCAACTGACGGAAGCGCGCCTCGCGCTCCTGCATTTGCAGGCTCAACGCCTGGCTGTTGCGCAGTGCACGTTCGCGTAGATACAGGTAGCCGCCCACCAGCAACGAAAACAATGCCGCTGCGGTGAGCGCGGCCACGAGGCTGAAGGCGCGGTTGTTGTCACGCAGCACCGCCTCGTATTCCGGCGTGCTGGCCACCTGCAGCTGCCAGCTGCGGCCGTACATGTAGACGTTGCGTATGCGCTGGAACTTGGCGTCGGTACTGACCGGCGCACGCCCAGCGAGCAGAGGCGCCTCCGGATTGGCGGCGTCGAACAGCTGCAGCTGCAGCATTCGGCTACGCGAGCCAAGTATCCCCTCCATCAGGTCGGTCAGGCGAAAGGCGCCGTGCAGAGTGCCGACAAAAGCGCGCTGACGCTCCTCCTCGGTGGTTACCGGTGCCGTCGCCGCATAGATCGGGAAGAACAGCAGAACACCTACCTGGACGTTCTGCTCGGTTTCCTGCTTGAGACGCAACGGCCCCGTAAGTACCGGATTGCCACTGTTGCGCGTACTGATGATCGCCTCGCGGCGGGTCGCCTCGCTGAACAGATCGAAGCCGAGCACCCGCCGATTGCGCCAATCGGTCGGATGGATGTAGTCGGTCACCACGTACTCTTCACGGTCGCCCGGCGGATACATGCGAAAGCGTTCGCGGCCGGAGGCGCGAATCTGATCGATCAGGGCGGTGAGCGTTTCCGGAGTCGCATGCCGCGCCAGCGCGACAGCCTGGATGCCCGGATAGAAGTCCTGCAGCTGCAACTGATCCACGGCGCGCGCCCAATCGTCGATCCGGACCTCGTCGCTGCCGGCAACGACGCCAGCAAGCCCGCGCAGCACCATCTCGTAGGCGCGCATCCGTTCGCGTAGCGTGTGTTCGATGTCATCGACAGCAAAGGTGAAGCGCTGCTCCTGCTCGACCTTGCTGCGCTGCTCCTGGACATGCCATTGCCAGCCGATCCATCCACCCAGGCCCGCCATCAGGGCCAGAGCGACCAACAATGGCAACCAGGACCTGCGGGAATGGAGAACGGTGCGATCATCCATTCGACCTCCTCTGTGCCACAACTGGCGTGCTATCGAATGTCAGATACGAATAGCGCAGAGAGGTTCAATGGAAGCAGAAACAAACGGAATTATGGCGCCTGAATTACGACGACCGCGAGGCCATTGCAGCCCCGCGGCCTATGAATACTTACAGCGGACGCAGATTGATCTCGACGCGGCGATTCTGCGCGCGACCAGCAGCCGTATCGTTGCTGGCGATCGGCTGGCTGGGGCCCGCACCGTAGGAAGAAATCCGCGAAGCAGCCACGCCATTGCCGACCAGGTAGGAGGCGACGCTCTGGGCGCGGCGGTTGGACAGGTCCTGGTTCAGCTGCAGGGAGCCGGTGCTGTCGGTGTGGCCGACGATATCGACGCCGTTCTTGTTGAACTCCTTGAACACCTGCACCAGCGAATTCAGGGTCGGGTAGAAGCTGCTGGAGATATCCGCCGAGTTGCTGGCGAAGGTGATGTTGCCGGGCATGATCAGCGTCAGGTTGTCACCATTGCGCTGAACCTGAACGCCGGTGCCTTGCAGCGTCTGGCGCAGCTTGGCTTCCTGGGTGTCGACGTAGTAGCCATAGCCACCGGCAGCCGCGCCACCAACCGCTGCACCGATCAACGCGCCCTTGGTGCGATCCTTCTTGCTCGAGGTCGCCGCACCGATGACGGCGCCACTGACGGCGCCGATACCGCCGTAAACGCCGGCCTTGCCGGCTTGCTGCTCGCCGGTATAGGGATTGGTGGTGCAACCTACCAGCAGAGCGACGCTCGCTGCGAGGGCGGTCATGTTCAGCATTTTCATAGTTACTTCCTTCTCTCGTCGGTTACCAGGGCAGTCCCCAGCCCTTGCGAGCGCAGCCCTGAATGCGGCGCTAGAGTACCATCGGTCACCGCCAGGGATAGGAACCGTGCAGCAGAACCCGGCCAACGGCACCCAGGTCAGGCCCGGACGAAAGGATTCTCGCGCATCTCGTCACCCAGCCGGGTATCCGGGCCGTGGCCGGTCACCACGGTCGCGTCTTCATCCAGCGAGTAGAGCCGCTGCTTGATGGAGCGCTCGATGGTGGCGTAGTCACCACCCCACAGATCGGTGCGCCCGATACCGCGGCGGAACAGGGTGTCACCCGCGATCAGCAGCTTGGCATCGGCGAACCAGAAGCTCATGGAGCCCGGCGTATGCCCAGGCGTATGCAACGCCACGCCACAGCCACAGGACAGTTCCTCATCGTCGCTCAGCCACTGATCCGGCGCGGGCACCGGACGGTAGGGCACGCCAAACATGCGGCACTGCATCTCCAGGTTGTCCCAGAGCATCTGATCGGCCTTGTGCAGATGGAGCGTGGCGCCGGTCTTCTCCTTCATCGAGCCGGATGCGAGGAAGTGGTCCAGGTGCGCATGGGTGTGGATGATGCTCACCACCTTCAGTCCATGGGCGTCGAGTCGCGCCATGATCAGTTCAGGATCGCCACCCGGATCGACCACGATGGCTTTCTTGCTGACAGGATCGCCAATGATCGTGCAGTTGCACTGCAACGGGCCGACAGGGAAGGTTTCGCGAATCAGCATCGGTTGGGTGGCAGCCATGACGTCCTCGGGTTGCGTGGCAATCTCTCGCTGCGCGGCGCGCAGGGAGGGCAGCTTGCCGAGTGGACGGACCTCAGGCAACTGCCCGGATCGACAGCGATTGCCCGCCGCGATGGTTCAGGCCGGTCGCGACGGTGATCGCCCGATATCAGTACGCCCGGCAAATTCGTGGATGGATGCTACCGGGCGCCGAACCGATAAGCGACCTCGCTCAGTTGAGCGAGGTCTGCTCAGCGCTCCCCTATTCCTGCCAACGCGCGATCTCGCTGCGGATGCGCTTCTTGTCCAGCTTGCCGACGCTGGTCTTGGGGATCTCGCTGACCACCGCGATCTGCTGCGGGATCGCCCACTTGTTGATGTGCCCCTCGGCCACCGCCGGCTCGAGGAAGGCCTGCAAGTCGGCTGCGCTCAGTTCGCGGCCTTCGCACAGCACCACCAAGGCAAAGGGCCGCTCGCCCCAGCGCTCGTCCGGCACACCGACCACGGCAACGTCGCGCACCGCTTCGTGACGACTGATCAGCCCTTCCAACGTGAGGGATGACAGCCATTCACCGCCGGTCTTGATCACATCCTTGATACGGTCGCGAATCTCGATATTGGCCATCTCGTCGATCACCGCGACGTCGCCGGTATGCAGCCAGCCATCGGCCCACAGCTCTTCGCTCTTCTCCGGCTCGTTGTAATAGCCCTGGGTCAGCCAGGGCGCACGCAGCACCAGTTCGCCCTGAGAGCTTCCGTCCGCCGGCAGGAAGCTGCCGTCCGCCGCCTGGATCGCCGCATCCACCAGCACCACCGGCACGCCAGCCTTGAGATGGAAGTTACTTCGGGTGTCTTCGTCGGCCTCGAGCAACTCGTCGTTGATGTGCGCGCCGGAAATCAACGGGCAGGTCTCGGACATGCCGTAGGCAGCGATCAGGTTCATACCGGCCGCCTTGGCCTGGTCGTAGAGGCCGCGGGTCAGCGCACTGCCGCCGATGGTGATCTTCCAACCCTTGAAGTCGGTGCCCTGGGCCGCCTTGGCGTTGAGCAGCATCTGCACGATGGTCGGCACGCAGTGGGAGAAGGTCACCTGCTCACGGCGCCACAGCTCGATCAGGTATTCGGGATCGTAACGCCCGGGATAGACCTGCTTGAGGCCGAGCATGGTGGCGACGTAGGGCAAACCCCAGGCATGCACATGGAACATCGGCGTGATTGGCATGTAGACGTCATCCGAGCCCATCAGCCGAGGATTCTCCCGGCAGCCGACGGTCACTGCCGCAGCGAGGGTGTGCAGCACCAGCTGACGATGGGTGAAGTACACGCCTTTGGGGTTGCCGGTGGTGCCGGTGGTGTAGAAGGTCGTCGCGACCGAGTCCTCGTCGAAATCGGGAAAGTCGTAGCTCGGCTCGGCGGCGGCCAGCAGGCTTTCATACTCGCCGACGCAATCCGGCAGACCGGCGTCGTGCACGTCGCCATCGGTGAGCAGCAGCGTCTTCTGCACGGTGGTCAGTTGCCCGGCAATCGCCTGGTACAGCGGCACGAACTCGCTGTTGACCAGCACGAAGCGGTCATCGGCGTGGTTCATGGTGTAGAGGATCTGGTCCGGCGAGAGGCGCACGTTGATGGTATGCACCACGGCGCCGATCATCGGGATGGCGAACATGCATTCCAGATAGCGGTGGCTGTCCCAATCCATCACCGCCACGGTGTCGCCTGCCTTGACGCCGGCTGCGCTCAGCACGTTGGCCAACCGCGCGACCCGTTGATTCAGGGTGCGATAGTCGTAACGCAGCTGGTCACGGTAGACGATCTCGCGGGTGCGCTCGTAGCGTACGCCGGACAACAGCAGCCGCTTGATCAGCAGGGGGTACTGGTAAGCGTTCGCCGCGGGCTTGATGACACGGGTCTGCAGCATGGGGGCATCCTGTTCTTGTTGGAGTTGTAAGCAGCACTCTAGAGCGTCCGCCCCCACGCAAAATCAGTCCAAAGGATTATTTTCCGCGCACCTCGTTTCAGCGTGTTAACCGATCTCGCTGACCGCCAGACGTACACCGAGGCCGATCAGTACGGCGCCGGTCAGCCTGTCGAACCAGTGGCCCATTCGCGCAAAGCCAGCACGTACGCGGCCTCGGCTGAACAGCCAGGCCACCAGCAGAAACCACAGCGCGGTGGCACTGGCGAGGTAGACGCCGTAACCGGCCTGCACCCACAGTGGCGTATCGGCGCTGATCACGACCGTGAATAGCGAGAGGAAGAACAGCGTGGCCTTGGGATTCAGGCCATTGGTGACGAAGCCGACGACGAACGCCTGCCAGGGTGAGCGATCCGAGGCTGTAGCGACCTCTTCTGCCGTATCCAGGCTCATGGGTCGCGCACGTAGCGCGCGCCAGCCGAGATAGAGCAGATAGCCTGCCGCCAGCCACTTGAAGAGGTTGAACAGCACAATCGACTGCGAGACGATCAGGCCGATGCCGAGCAGGGAATAGGCGACGTGGACGAATATCCCGCAGCCGACGCCCAACGCCGTCCAGCTTCCGACACGCCGGCCCTGGGTCACGCTTTCGCGGACCACCACCGCGAAATCCGGTCCCGGGCTGGCCACCGCGAGCAGATGCACCAGCGCCACGGTCATAAATTCCATCCAGTACACAATCCAATCTCCACGCAATGCCGGGCTTCATTGTCGATCAGCCCCGGCTTCTCCGAAAGGTACAGTTGATGTTCAGTCGCGCCGTTTTCCTCGATCTTTCTCCGCTCGAACAGGGCGACCTCGATCTGACCCCGCTGCAGGACGCATTCAGCGAACTGGTGTGTCATGAGCAAAGCACAGCGGATCAGATTGTCGAGCGTCTGCGCGGCGCGCAGGTGGCCATCGTCAACAAGGTCGCGCTGAATGCAGACACCCTGGCAGCCTGCCCCGATCTCAAGCTGATCCTGGTCTCCGCCACCGGAGTCAACAACATCGACCTGCAGGCCGCTGGCGAGCGCGGCATCGTGGTCTGCAACTGCCAGGCTTATGGCACCCCAACCGTGGCCCAGCACACGCTGATGTTGTTGCTGGCACTGGCCACCCGCCTGCCTGACTACCAGGCGGCCGTCGCCCGCGGCCGCTGGCAGGAAAGTGGTCAGTTCTGTCTGCTGGACTTTCCCATCGTCGAGCTGGAAGGCAAGACCCTCGGCCTGCTCGGCCATGGCGAGCTCGGCAGTGCGGTGTCTCGACTGGCCGAGGCGTTCGGCATGCGCGTCCTGGTCGGCAACCTGCCGGGACGGCCGAAGCGCCCGGAACGCCTGGATCTGGACGAACTGCTGCCGCAGGTGGACGCACTGACGCTGCACTGCCCGCTGACGGAGCAGACACGCAATCTGATCGGTGCGCACGAGTTGCAATTGATGAAACCGAGCGCGTTCCTGATCAACGCCGCCCGTGGTGGCCTGGTCGATGAGCAGGCATTGGCCGATGCCCTGCGCCGCGGACACCTGGGGGGTGCCGCCACCGACGTGCTGACCAGCGAGCCGCCAAGCGACGACAACCCCCTGCTGGACCCGAGCCTGCCCCGCCTGATCATCACCCCACACAGCGCCTGGGGCAGCCGTGAGGCACGCCAGCGTATCGTCGGCCAGCTCGCCGAGAATGCAACGGCCTTCTTTGCCGGCGCACCGATCCGGCAAGTGAACTGAGCGCCGGCCTAGGGGCTGGGCACCCCGGCTTGCGAGAAAACGCCGATAGCCCCTAAGCTCCCCGACTTTTTCCGGGAGACGCCGATGGACCCTCGAAGCGAAGTGCTGCTGCGTCAGGCCGAGCTGTTTCAAGGCCGGCTGCTGCTGGCCGGACCGCCCGCCGATGACCTGCTGGGTCAGCTCCCCGCCGCGATTGGCTGGAGCTGGCATGCGGGCGAGCAGCAGCTGCTGGACCGGCGCTTCAGCGGGCGTTGCAGCTTTGGCGTCGCCCCGGCACCGGGCGAGTTCGACGCCGCCGTGCTGTTCCTGCCGAAATCCCGCGAACTCACCGACTATTTGCTGCAAACGCTGGCGGCGCGCCTCGATGGCCGGCCGCTGTATCTGGTCGGCGAGAAACGTGCCGGCGTCGAGCGCGCCGCCAGGCAACTGGCCGGGTTCGGCCGCGCACGCAAACTCGACAGCGCCCGCCATTGCCAGCTCTGGCAGGTGATGGTCGAGCAGGCACCTGCTGCTCCCGATCTGGACGCCCTGGCGCGCCACTTCACCCTGGAGCTGGCGGACGGCCCGTTGCAGGTCATCAGCCTGCCCGGCGTGTTCAGTCATGGTCGCCTGGATGTCGGCAGCGCCCTGCTGCTCGAGCACCTCGACGACCTCCCTGGCGGGCGCGTGCTCGACTTTGGCTGTGGGGCCGGCATTCTCGGCGCCACGCTCAAGCGTCGCTACCCGCAAAGCGATCTGGTGCTGCTGGATGTGGACGCCTTCGCCATCGAGAGCAGCCGCCGGACGCTCGCCGCCAACGGACTCGAAGCTGAAGTCATTGCCGGCGATGGCATCGACGCCGCGCCACGACAACTGGCGGCGCTCGTCAGCAACCCGCCGTTCCACCAGGGCGTGCACACCAGCTACCGGGCCAGCGAGACGCTGATCGAATGCGCGGCCGAACACCTGGTCAGCGGTGGCGAGCTGCGTCTGGTCGCCAACGCATTCCTCAGGTACCCCCCCTTGATCGAGCAGCATCTTGGCCCCTGCCACACGCTCGCCGAGCGCGACGGCTTCCGTATCTACCGCGCCGTGCGCCCCTGACGCCAGCGACCACGGGTTGCACCGACCGGCCGGTTGCGGCAAACTCGCCGCCGTCCTTGGGGGAGTAGTCTCCGACGAGCGCCCTGCTCGTCCGGCATGCGTCAACATACTTGGTCCGCAGACCATGGCGCATGCGACCGGCCAGCGCGTAACGATACGCCAGGCCAGGTTTGACAAGACCCATGACATGTACACCTGACCCGGGCGGGCAGGCTGCGCATGTCATGGTGAATCTGTCGACCCGCCCCAAAGGAATGCCGCTTGGAATCGTTTTTCGTCCCCACCCTGATCGTTGCGCTCGCCGAAATCGGCGACAAGACGCAGTTGCTCGCACTGCTGCTGGCAGCGCGTTATCGGCGACCGTGGCCGATCATCTGGGGCATCGTCGTCGCCACACTGGCCAACCATGCCGCCGCCGGTGCGGTCGGCAGCTGGGTATCGAGCCTGCTCTCGCCAGTGGCGCTGAGCTGGATACTGGCGGCAAGCTTCGCCGCCGTGGCGCTATGGACGCTGGTGCCGGACAAACTGGATGACGACGATGCCAAGCTGGGCCGCCCCTACGGCCCCTTCGTCGCGACAACGATCGCCTTCTTCATTGCCGAGATGGGCGACAAGACCCAGGTCGCGACAGTGATGCTCGCCGCGCAGTATCCGGAATTCGTGCTGGTCATCCTCGGCACCACGGTCGGCATGCTGCTGGCCAACGTTCCGGTGGTACTGGTCAGCCACTTCGCCGCCGACCGCCTGCCGTTGACGCTGATCCGCCGGGTCGCCGCCGCCGGCTTTGCCGCACTGGCGCTGTACGCCGGCTATCAGGCTCTGACCATGAGCACGATTGTCTCAGGCTGATACCCAGCGCAAATCTGCGCAACCGGGGAGCTGATAGAGTGCGCTACCGCAGCGCACATCAGCGCCCCGAGGAGATCAGGCTGCATGTCAGCGGATGGACGCAAGAAACGAGTCTGCAACCATATCGATCTGAGCTGGAACAAGGGCCGCCTGGCCCTTTCCGAACAGATGCAGAGCAAGTATTTCGCCTACAAGGGCTCATTCATCGGCCAGCCGCTGAACAGCGCAGGTTTCGCCGAGCTCGTGCGCAATGTGCGTACGGCCATGCCGGATCTGGAAGTGGTGGTGGATGAATGCATCTGCGAGGGCCACAAGGTGGTCACCTCAAGCACGGTGATGGGAACACTGGCGACGCCGCTGTTCGGCTACTCGGTCACCGACAAGATTCTCGCGATCGCCGTGATGAGCGTCTGGACGCTGAACCCGGCCGGCGATATCGAGGAAATCCACACGCTCATCGACCTCGAAGGCGTGCATCAGCAACTGGGTATCGAGACGCCCCTTTCGACACTGCTGTCGCCGACCTGAGCGGCCGGCGGCAGGTCATCGCTCAACGGCCGCTGCGGGCCTGTTCGTAGAGCGGCATCACTTTTGGAATATTCGCCTTCAACGCCGCGGTGCGGGTGGTAGACGAGGGGTGTGTGCTCATGAACTCGGGCGGCGCCGAGCCACCGGCCGAAGCCATCTTTTCCCACAGCGTGATCGCCGCGTTCGGGTTGTAGCCCGCGCGCGCCGCCAGCTCCAGGCCGATCAGATCCGCTTCGTTCTCGTTGCCGCGACTGTTGGGCAACGTCATCAGGTACTCCACGCCCATGTTCGCCAGTTGCAGGCCGCCGGTACCGACGCCCATGGCCGACCCCAGCTGAGTCGCCATCTGCACACCATAGGCCTTGGACATCGCTTCGCGGCCGTGCTCGCGCAATGCGTGGGCGATCTCGTGGCCCATCACGGCCGCAATCTCGTCATCGGTGAGCTTCAGCTTCTCGATCAGGCCGGTGTAGAAGATGATCTTGCCGCCCGGGCCGCAGTTGGCGTTGAGCTCCGGGCTGTCGATGACATTGACTTCCCAGTCCCATTGCGCGGCATCGGGGCGGAACACCGGCACCTTGGCGATCAGCCGCTGGGCAATGCCGTTGACCCGCTTGGTGATTGCGCTGTTCTTCTCCAGCACACCCTTGCTCGACGCCGCACTGAGCGTTTCCTGATAGGACTGGGCATACATCTGGTTGACCTGCTCGGTCGACAGCATGCTGAACATGTACTGCTTGCGGTCGACACCTACGGCGCCGCCGCTGGTGGTGTTGACGGCCTGACAGCCCGCCAGCACGGCGGCGGCGACCAACAGCGACAATCTGTGCGGCTTGAACATCGAGTTTCTCCGGAAAACCTGCGCCCGTATCCTAGGGGCTGTTCCCGCTTCGTCGCAAGCCACGTCGCTGCGCCAAATGGCGCCATGGCCGGGCGGCGTTCCGCAGGCGCGGGACGCAGGTAATGGTGGTTCCCTTGCCAAGTCCCGCAACGCCGCATGGCGCCATTTGCCGCGCAACCCGCAGGGCCGGGCCGGCGCGGCCGCGTACGAAACGGGAACAGACCCTATCGCGGGCCCTCCTGTCAGGCAACCGAACGTACAGCTGCAGTTGTCGCAACTCCTGCCGATAGCCTGCTTATCCGCTGCGCAATTGGAGTTCCGCACATGTTCAGATCCATCCAGACCGCCTTCGCCGCATTGGCCGGCGCCTGCATCCTGGCCGTGATCGCCGCTCTTCTGCTGTACGCGATGGTTTCCGGCATGCGTAGCCAAGCGTTGGTCGAGCAGCGGACCCGTTCGCTGATCGACGGCATGGTCGAGCAGCGCGTCACCGCCCTCGCCCAAACCCAGGTCAGCCGCATTCAGGCACAACTGCAGGCGCCTCTGCAGATCGCCACGAGCCTCGCGCGGGTGCACACGCTTACCGCGCTGACTGGCGACGACGGCATGCCGATGGCCAACCTCCGGCGCGAGGAACTGATCAACCTCGCACGCCAGACGCTGATCGAGAATCCCGAGCTGACCAGCACCTATATCGCTTGGGAGCCCAACGGCGTGGATGCCAACGACCTGATGTATCGCGGCGACGAGCCGGGCATGGTCGACGGTCGCTTCGCCAGCTGGGTATACCGCGACGGCAGCGGCAAGCTGTTGGTCGACCGCCTCACCGACATCGAAGACACCCGACTGCTGGATACCGGCGTACGTGCCGGCGAGTACTACCTCTGCCCGCGCGAGCAACTCAAACCGTGCGTCGGCGATCCCGCCCCCTATGAGATGAATAGCAAAACGTCGCTACTGTCTTCGTTCAACGCGCCGATCATCGTCGACGGCAAATTCCATGGCATCGTCGGCGCGGACATCAGTGTCGACTTCATCCAGCAGCTGCTGAGCAATGCCAATGCGCAGCTCTACGACGGTGTTGGGCAGATCGCTCTGATCTCGAACAACGGCCGTCTTGCCGCCTACAGCCGCGACACCAGCCTTATCGGCAAACCGGCCGCACAGATACTCGACGCCGACGAGCAGGCACTGGTCAAGCAGTTACCGGCCGGTCAGACCCACTATCGAATCGATCAGGCCCGTGGCCGCGTCGCGCTGTTCCTGCCCTTCTCCTTCGCCGGCACCGAGGCCCGTTGGGTGCTGATGCTGGAGCTGCCGACGGCCGAGGTGATGAAGGAGCTGAACCAGCTGATGGCCGCCCTCGCCGACGAAAGTCGCAGCAGTCTCGGCACCATGCTGGTCATCGGCGTACTGATCGGCCTCGCCGGCCTGCTGGCGATCTGGCTGATCAGCCGCCGCATCACCCGACCGCTGCGCGAGATGGTGGTCATGCTGGACAACATCGGCCAGGGCGAAGGCGACCTGACCCAGCGCCTGAACATCGACAGTCGCAACGAGCTAGGCCAGATCGCCGCCGGCTTCAACGCCTTCCTCGCGCGCTTGCAGGGCATGATCGGCGAGGTCGTCGGCTCGGTGCAGAAAGTCAGCGATGCCTCCGAGCACACCGCCGACATCGCCATCCGCACGGACAAGGGCGTACAGACCCAGCTGGCGGAAATCGAGCTGGTGGCCACTGCCGTGCACGAAATGACCGCCACCGCCCAGGATGTGGCGCGCAACGCGACCCAGGCCGCCGAAGCCGCCAACAATGCCGATCGCGCAGCCAATCAGGGCCGGCACATCGTGCAGGACACCGGCTCGACCATCACCGAGCTGGCCGACGAGATCGGTCGCGCCGTCGAGGTGGTGCAGACGCTGGCCCGCGACAGCGAGAACATCGACGCCATCCTGGTGACCATTCGCAGCATTGCCGAGCAAACCAACCTGCTCGCCCTCAACGCGGCAATCGAGGCGGCCCGCGCCGGCGAGCAGGGACGCGGCTTCGCCGTCGTGGCCGACGAGGTCCGCAATCTGGCGCAGAAGACGCAGCAGGCGACCGGCGAGATCCAGCAGATGATCCAGCAACTGCAGAACGGCACGCGGGACGTGGTGCAGGTAATGGAGCAGAGCCAGAGCCGCACTCAGCGCAGCGTCGAGCAGGCGGATGCCGCGGCCGAGGCGCTGCAGGCGATCACTCAGGCGGTCTCGCAGATCAACGACATGAACAATCAGATCGCCAGCGCTGCCGAAGAGCAGAGCGCGGTGGCCGAAGACATCAACCGCAACGTCACCAACATCGGCCAGGTCGCGCAGGAAGTTGCCGGTGGCGCCGAGGAAGCCAGCCAGGCCAGTGCCGGGCTGACGCGGCTGGCCGAACAGCAGCGTCGTCTGATCAACCAATTCAGGGTATGACGACATAGGCACGCCGGTTCACGCCGGCGTGAGGCACTCCGGTCCGTCGATACGCGGGTCATTCACCACGGTCGCCAGCGGGCGTTCACGCAAGGCCGGCTGAGGCTGGACCAGCAGCGCCTGCAGCGCCTCGAGCGGTGTTTCGGGGTCGAGCCAGGCGGCCTGCCCGGCCTCATCGAGCATCAGTGGCCGACGCAGCGTAGCCGCGGGCAGCGTCACCACGGCGGCGCTCAGGTAGGTATGGCCCTGTACCGGATAGGCTTCCCAGAGCGCGGCGAAATAGCCGAGCGAACCTTCGCTGGTCATCCAGTACGGGCGCTTGCGCGCCGAGCCTCGCCATTCGTAGAAGCCGTTGGCCGGCAGCAACCCGCGGCGCAGGCGAAATGCTTCGCGGAACATGGGCTGCTCGCTGATGGTTTCCGCCCGGGCTTGGGCAGGGGTGCGCGTCAGATCGGTAAGCCAGGCCGGAGTCAGCCCCCAGCGCACGCGGCTGAGCTGCAACTGCGCATCGACCTGGCGCAACAGCAGCACCGAAGCGCCAGGCGCGAGGCTCCAGTGCGGTTGCTGATCGGAGGGAAAGCCGGGCAAGGCAGCGAAGTCCTGGCTCCAGCGGAAAAGGGCATAGCGACCGCACATAAAAAGACTCGTCAGCAGATCAGTTCGCCGGGGTAACTCTCCGGTTCATCGCCCGGCAACGGCTCGGCGCCATTGTACGCAGCGATCAGCTGACGCGCCCGCTCGGCATCCTCATCCGCGACCATCAGCCCGAGCAGCCCGGCCGCCGGCAGTTCGCCCATGGCGCCGATCAGATGACTGCCCGCCAGGAATGCCTCTATGCCTTCGGCAATCAACATGCCGCTTAGCATCTCCGCCTCCAGCAGATCGCGCGGCTCGTAGATACGCCGCATCATTCATCCTCCCCACGGGTTTCCAGCTGCCACTGCTCGCCGTCCGTACGCAGATCGAAGACAATCGGCCGGCAACACACGGCGCAGTCCTCGATGTACTGCTGATCGCCCGCGCTGAGATCGAGGACGGCCTCTACCGGCTCGCCGCAATAAGGGCAATGAAAGAGCTGTGTTTCCAGCATCGGTCCTCCGCGTGACTTGTCGCTATAATCGCCGTCTTTAAAGGTCGCTGATTCGAACCTTTAAGAAGACCGACTCGGTGTGCCCCGCAATTGGGCACCCTGGGCCGCAAGCAGGGTTTCACAGGCATGCGGCGAAACGGCCGTTTACTCGATGAGTATGAGCCAGCCGGCTCCGGTCCGTTCCGCGATTTGCCTGCCCATCCGTTGCAGGCCCGTTCCTCGTTTCCTTTACAGAGAGCATGATGGACGAATTCGAAGCCATCCGACCCTACGCCGACGCCGAAGTACCGCTGGTCATGGCGCGCCTGTTCGCCGATCGCGAGTTTCTCGACATTCTGGCGCACTTCCGTTTCCCGCGGCTGGCCGACAGCATGGGCTGGCTGATCAAGCCGGTCATCTCGCGACGGTTGCGCAAACAGTTCGCCAGTATCCGCACGGTGGATGCACTGCAGCACAAGATCGAAGCCTACATCGACCGCACCATCGAACGCGCTACCGACGGCGTGACCTTTTCCGGGCTCGAGCAGCTTCAGCAGGGCCGAGCCTATCTGTTCCTGGCCAACCACCGCGACATCGTCATGGACCCTGCGTTCGTCAACTATGCGGTCTATCAGGCCGGCATCCGCACTCCGCGTATCGCCATCGGCGACAACCTGCTGCAGCGCCCCTTCGTCAGCGACCTGATGCGCCTGAACAAGAGCTTCATCGTGCGCCGCTCGATCACTGGCCGCCGCGAGAAGCTGGCCGCCTACCAGGTGCTTTCGGCATACATCAACCACTCGATCCGCAACGACGGCGAGTCCGTCTGGATCGCTCAGGCCGAAGGGCGCGCCAAGGACGGTGACGACCGCACCGACTCGGCCATCCTCAAGATGCTGCACATGAGCCGCAAGGACGAAGCCTTCGCGGACGCACTGGCGGCACTGCGCCCGGTGCCGGTGGCGATCAGCTACGAATACGACCCCTGCGATCAGGCCAAGGCCCGCGAGCTGTACATCCGCGCCACCACCGGCACCTATACCAAGGCGCCGGGCGAGGACGACGCGAGCATTGCCCTGGGCATCACCGGCTACAAGGGGCGCGTGCACATCGCCTTCGGCACGCCCATGGAGAGCGCACCCGAAGATGCCAAGCAGATGGCCCTGGCGCTGGATCGGCAGATTCTCGGCAGCTACCGGCTGTTCCCGGTGCACTATCTCGCGTACCGCCTCTGGGACGACCGTGATCCGGATATCCAGGTACCCAGTGCCGCCGAACTGTTCAGTCGCGAGGAAGTGGAGCGCGCCGAAGCCGAATGGAGCAAGCGCCTGGCCGCCTGCCCGAGCGTGCAGCAGCCCTATCTGATTCAGCAGTACGCCATGCCGGTGCGCAATCAGTACCGGCTCAATGCCGGCTTGGAACCCTGAATCCAAAGGCCCGCAGTAGATGGTACTGCGGGCCCTTCAGTGAACCGATAACGCGTTCAGAGCAGCCGTGAGGCCATCGACAGCCCCAGGCCGAGCAGCAGCCCAGCCCCACCTACCCTGTTGAACAGCTGATTGACGCGCTGTGTCGAGCCATCGCTCGACGCAGTTTCCAGCGTGGAAGCGGCCAGTGGTCGCCGCAGGGCACGTGTCTCTCGCCACTGCGTCGCCAGTAGCAACCAGCCGCCGCACAGCGCACACAGCAGCGCCAGCCCGTTGAGTAGCAATGCGGGGGCGATCACCAGCCCCGACTGCGCATGTAACACCATCCAGATTTTTCCTTTCTTCGAAGTCACCCAGGCAGCCGAGCAGTGTATCCAGACGCCAGCCTGGATTCCGAATTTCCCGACGGAGCGGTCTCAACCCCGCACCATTATCAGGCCAAGTTATGACGCGCCCTTCACCGGTCGGCCTTGACTAAAGGTCGTGCGCGCCGTCACCCTCGGCATACCTCGAAACGGCGAAATAGAGCCTGTGCGGGGGCGGCAGCCAAACGCGATAACGGTCGGCGGACAAGCATTCCCTGCTCCATCGAGCGGTTATCCGTAACCCCAGGCGCTGCAGGCACAGCTCTTCAGGCCGTATCACATGGCGTCGGTTGCATCGAGCGTCACGGGGAATCAGCTATTCAGAAATGACAGGACGAGATAATGAAAATAACAATGTTCACAACCGGAGCGCTCACGCTTTCACTGCTGGCCAGTAACGTCATGGCTGCGGTGTCCGAAACCGAGGCGGCGCGCCTCGGCAACGAACTGACGCCGATCGGCGCGCAGAAGTCCGGCAACGCTGCAGGCACCATTCCGGCCTGGACCGGCGGACTGGCTCAGGACGCTGCGGCGGTGACGCCAGACGGTTTCGTCGGTGACCCTTACGCCAGCGACAAGCCGAAGTTCACCATCACGGCGCAGAACTACGAGCAGTACAAGGACAACCTGACGCCTGGGCAGATCGCCATGCTCAAGCGCTATCCGGACAGCTACCGCCTGCCGGTCTACGAGACACGCCGCAGCGCAGCCATGCCGCAGCATGTCTATGACGCCGCCGCGCGCAATGCCACGCAGACCAACATGGTCCGCGGCGGCAACGGCTTGGAAAACTTCGAGAAAGCCGTCGCTTTCCCGATTCCCAAGGACGGCCTGGAAGTCATCTGGAACCACATCACTCGCTACCGCGGCGGCTCGGCGCGGCGCGTCGTCGCCCAGGCCACGCCACAGGTGAACGGCAATTTCAGCCTGGTGAAGTTCGTCGACGAGGTGGTCTACACCGACACCCTGACCGACCACAAACCCGAGAAGCACGGCAACGTGCTGTTCTACTTCAAGCAGCAGGTCACCGAGCCGTCCCGCCTGGCCGGCAACGTGTTGCTGGTACACGAGACCCTGGACCAGGTGAAGGAACCGCGCATGGCGTGGATCTACAACGCCGGCCAGCGCCGCGTACGTCGCGCCCCGCAGGTCGCCTACGACGGCCCGGGCACTGCAGCCGACGGCCTGCGCACCTCCGACAACCTGGACATGTTCAACGGTGCGCCGGACCGCTACGACTGGAAGCTGATCGGCAAGAAGGAGGTGTACATCCCCTACAACTCCTATCGCCTGGACTCGCCCGAGCTCAAGTACGAAGACATCGTCAAGGCCGGTCATATCAATCAGGACCTGACCCGTTACGAGCTGCACCGCGTATGGGAAGTGGAAGCCACGCTGAAGTCGGGCGAGCGCCACATCTATGCCAAGCGCCACTTCTTCATCGATGAGGACACCTGGCAGGCTGCGGTGATCGACCATTACGACGGCCGCAACCAGCTGTGGCGTGTGGCCGAGGCGCACAGCCTGCACTTCTACAACGTGCAGGTTCCGCTGTACTCGATGGAGACCCTGTACGACCTGATCTCCGGTCGTTACCTGGTCATGGGTATGAAGAACGAAGAGAAGAACCCCTACACCTACAACTACAAGGCCAACTCCAACCAGTACACCCCGGCTGCCCTACGCAACTCCGGCGTTCGCTGACTCGACTGGCTGCACTCGACGACCCGCTGCTCGCGGGGCGTCTCCGTTTCCGCACACTGAAAACGAAAAAACCCTGCCAGGCTGGGCCATGGCAGGGTTTCGGACCGGCAGTACCGGCGATTCGTACGTGCCGCTGTCGACTTACTCGGCCAGCAGACGACCGATGTTGTCGTCGCGGAAGACGCGGGTCAGCGCATCGCTCAACACATCGGTGACCAGCTTGGTGTTGGTCTGCTCGTTCGGCGCCATGCCGAAACGTTGGTTCAGCGAGGCACCATAGCGGCCGTTGTAACGCTTACCGGAGTTCTGCACTTCGATCTTCAGCGTCGCGCCAATATTGGCCTCGGTCACGTACAGGCCTTCTTTCGGCGACTGGTACTTCAGCTCCGCGAGGGTCAGGGTCAACTGCGGCGCGTTGTAGGCGTTGGGCGACGGGGTGAAGCCGAGCAGGCGCACCGCCGCTTCCGTCTGGGCCTGCAGTTTGGGCACGACCTTGGCGCTTGGCACGATCACCGCGCTGGTTTCCGGATAAAGGCCGCCGCGGGTGCCCAGGGTCGGCGAGGGACGCGCATCGACCACACGCACGACGACCGGCTGGCCCTGGCCGACGGGATTGATGGTGCCGTTGAGTTTGGGGTTCGGATCGAGTTGCTGGGGGCTGTGGGCGCAGCCTACGAGACTCAGTCCAAGAACGGTGACAAAACCGAACAACAGGCGTTGCAGCATGCTGTTTTCTCCAGGTTAGGGGCGACGAGTGCGGCGCAGTATACCCAGCGGTACGACGCGCCGACAGTGATGCGATTCAGACCGATGGCCGAGCTGCACCGTTCATTTCACGCGGCTGTCACAGAGCCCTGCGATAAGAGAGCATCTCTTCGCCATGAGTGAAAACCATGCGCCAGATTCTTTCGCTGCTGCGCCGCCGCAAGCCTCGTCATTTCGCCCTGCTCGACGAACAGGGCCGCTGTCGCATGCTGCTGAGCAGCGCCTGCCGGCCCGACGGTGCCAACTGGGTGGAGGTCGAGGAAGCGCGTCTGAGCTGGATCGGCCGGCGCCTTCCCACGAACTGCGGACGTGCGGCCTGAACGGCAAGAGGCGCTTTGTTCAGGGCACGAAAAAAGCCCCGTAGGTTGATACGGGGCTTTCTCGTTCGAGCCGGAACTGGCCTGTCGGTCAGTACTCCAGACCCAGGCGCTTGTCGGCCATTTCACTGATCTCGCGGTAGGCCGCGGCATCGTTCTGCAGCGTGGTTTCACGCGCCGGGAAGATTTCCTGCAGCTTGCTGGACCAGGCCTGCGAACGGTACTGCTCGGGGAAGCAGCGCTCGAGCAGGTCGAGCATGATCGAGACGGTCACCGAAGCACCCGGCGAAGCGCCGAGCAGCGCGGCGATGGTACCGTCTTGCGCCGCGACCAGTTCGGTGCCGAACTGCAGAATGCCGCCCTTCTTCGGGTCCTTCTTGATGATCTGCACGCGCTGGCCGGCGATCTCCAGACGCCAGTCCTCGGCCTTGGCCTCGGGATAGAAACCACGCAGGGTTTCCAGGCGGTCCTCCATGGACTGCATCACTTCCTTGATCAGGTAGCGGGTCAGATCCATGTTGTCGCGGGCCACCGCCATCATCGGGCCGATGTTGCCCGGACGAATCGACAGCGGCAGGTCCATGAACGAACCGCGCTTGAGGAACTTGGTGGTAAAGCCGGCGTAGGGTCCGAACAGCAGAGACTTCTTGCCGTCGACGACACGGGTATCCAGGTGCGGTACGGACATCGGCGGCGCGCCGACCGCTGCCAGGCTGTAGACCTTGGCCTGGTGCTGCTTGACGATCTCCGGGTTGTCGCAGCGCAGCCATTGGCCGCTGACCGGGAAGCCGCCGAAGCCCTTGCCTTCGTCGATGCCCGACATCTGCAGCAGCGGCAACGCGGCGCCACCGGCACCGAGAAAAACGAAGCCGGCTTGAACCTGGCGCGAATCGCCGGTGCGAGTGTTCTTGATGTCGACCTTCCAGCCGCTGGCCGTACGGTCGAGACCGGTGACCTTCTGGTTGTAGGACACCTTGACGCCACCACTGCGCGACAGATAGCCGAGCAGCTGGCTGGTCACCGCACCGAAGTTGACGTCGGTGCCGTTCATGGCGCGAGTCGCGGCGATCGGCTCGCTCGGATCGCGGCCCGGCATCATCAGCGGCATCCACTCGGCCAGGGTCGCGCGATCCTCGCTGTACTCCATGTCGGCGAAGGCGTGATGGGTCTTCAGCGCATCGAAGCGACGCTTGAGATAGTCGATGTTCTTGCTGCCGCGCACGAAGCTCAGGTGCGGCACGGCATTGATGAAATCACGCGGGGAGCCGAAGCCTTCACGGTCGGCGAGGTAGGCCCAGAACTGCTTGGAGACCTCGAACTGGGTGTTGATCAGCACGGCCTTCTTGATGTCGATGGCGCCATCTTTGCTGTCGGGCGTGTAGTTCAGCTCGCAGAGCCCGGCGTGACCGGTACCGGCATTGTTCCACGGGTTGGAGCTTTCGATGGCCCCGGATTCCTGCAGCTCGACGATTTCCAGCTTGATATTGGGATCGAGTTCCTTGAGCAGTACCGCGAGGGTCGCACTCATGATGCCGGCTCCCACCAGCACCATATCCACTGCTTCGCTATCGTGTTGCGTCATCAACGCGTTCTCCAGAATCACAGCATTAAACTGTCGAGACCGCAGTACGCGGCCCCGTAAAACCCACCAGCCAGACGGTCAGGGACGGAGCATGTACCTGGACCGCTGCTCGGGAACATGTGCCCGAGAACAGGCCGCCTGCGGCTGCCTGCCAGCTGTCGGAAGGGCGGCTTTTGGCCTCCTTCCTCTCGCTGCGATCCATCCGGAGCGGGCCTGGCCCAGTGCTCGACGGTGGACGCTGCGAGGAAAACGATTGCGAATCATGTTGCCGAAGCCAGCCGCAGCCTTCGCCGTTGGCAGCTGACTGTGCCGATGCGTTCGATACGAAACGGCGGCTCTCAGTTCAGCCGCGCATGGCCTCGATCAGTTCGATATAGGGCCTGGCCTGACGCTGGTTGGCGACCAGATCGATAAAGCTCTGCCCTTTGCTGTCCCGGGCATCGAGGTCGTAGCCGGCGGCCACGAAGAAGCCGAGAAAGCGCTCGAAGTCATCGATGCGAAGGCCACGATAGGCCTTGATCAGCTTGTGCAGCGAAGGGGGGGTATCGTCAGCCGGTTCAGGCTGAAGAAACAGCTTGATCGACTCATCCGCGATCTCGTCGCCAATCACCTGCTTCTTGTCTTTACGCATGCCGCCTCCGGTCCACGGGGTCTCACGGGGGCGGCAGTTTACTCCTCGCAGGCGACGCACTCAACGCGCCAGGCCGGCTTGCGACCAAGGTCGTACATCGCCGCCCCGGTATACCGGGCGATCTTTCAGCACAAATAACAAGAGCTGCCCGCGCCTATAATGGCGCCTTCGCCTACAAGGAGCGTCCCAGGCATGAAGCTTCCCCCTCTGTTTGCCGCCTGGCACCAGGTCTTGCGTCTGGGGTACGGTGCCCGTGCGTTGCGCGGCGATATCAGCGCCGGCCTGACGGTCGGCATCATCGCCATCCCGCTGGCCATGGCACTGGCGATCGCCGTGGGCGTGGCGCCGCAACACGGCCTCTACACCGTATTGATCGCCGCGCCGCTGATTGCGCTGACCGGAGGTTCGCGCTTCAACGTTTCCGGCCCGACCGCCGCTTTCGTGGTGATTCTGCTGCCGATCACCCAGCAGTTCGGCCTTGGCGGTCTGCTGCTGTGCACCATGCTCGCCGGCCTGATCCTGATCGTCCTGGGCCTGCTGCGCGCCGGACGCCTGATCGCATTCATCCCCTACCCTGTCACCCTCGGATTCACCGCAGGCATCGGTATCGTCATCGCCACCCTGCAGATCAAGGACCTGTTCGGCCTGACGCTGAGCGAACAACCACAGCACTACGTCGAGCAGGTCGGCCTGCTGCTGCGCTCGCTGCCGGGCGCCCGGCTCGGTGACGCGCTGGTGGCGGCGATCTGTCTCGCGGTGCTGATCATCTGGCCACGCTGGGTACCGAAAGTACCCGGGCATCTGGTGGCACTGACCGTCGGTGCGCTGGCAGGTTTGCTGCTGGAATCGTCCGGATTGTCAGTGGCGACCCTTGGCGAACGGTTCAGCTATACCCTCGACGGCGTCATCCATCCGGGCATTCCGCCATTCCTGCCCGATTTCGCCTGGCCCTGGCTGCTCCCCGGCCCGGATGGCCAGCCGCTACAGCTGAGTTACGAGCTGTTGCGCGAACTGCTCGCGCCGGCATTTGCCATCGCCATGCTCGGCGCCATCGAGTCGTTGCTTTGCGCCGTGGTCGCCGACGGCATGACCGGCAGCAACCACGAGCCCAACGGCGAGCTGATCGGCCAGGGGCTGGGCAACCTGGTCGCCCCGCTGTTCGGCGGCATCACGGCGACCGCGGCCATCGCCCGCAGCGCCACGAATGTCCGGGCCGGAGCGTTCTCGCCGCTGGCTGCGATGATTCATGCCGGCGTGGTGCTGGTCGCGGTGCTCTGGCTGGCGCCGCTGTTCAGCTACCTGCCGATGGCGGCACTGGCGGCGTTGCTGGTGATGGTGGCCTGGAACATGAGCGAAGCGCCGCACGTGATGCACGTATTGCGCATCGCACCGCGCAGCGATGTGCTGGTGCTGCTGACCTGCCTGACACTCACCGTGCTGTTCGACATGGTGCTGGCCGTCGGGGTCGGACTGCTGCTGGCAGCCGGGCTGTTCATCAAGCGCATGAGCGAGCTGACCGACACCACCGCACTCTCGCGCGAGCAACGGCGCATCCTCCAGGACATGCCCGAGCATGTCGCGACCTACGCGATCCGTGGGCCGCTGTTCTTCGGCGCGGCGGAAAAGGCGTTGGGCGCCCTGCGGCGCTTCAATCCCGAGGTCAAGGTGGTGATCGTCGACATCAGCGCGGTGCCGATGCTGGACATGACCGCGCTGGCATCGCTGGAAAACGTGCTGGTGGATTACCGCCGACTGGGGGTCACGCTGATCCTGAGTGGTAGCAATGCGCGTGTCCGCCTGAAATTGCGCCGCGCCGGCATCCACCGCCTGCAGGGCCATCTGCTGTATGTGCGCAACCTGAGCCAGGCCCGCGAGAACGCGCTGCGCCTGTTGCACCCGGAGCCAGGCGAGGCGCCGGCCTGAAGCGCTGCCGGATCGCCCGGCAGCGCAAACCAGAGGTCAGCCTGCGTACTTCTGCAGGTTGGCCATCATCTCCTTGAGTGCCTCCATGTTGTCGGCCGGGTGCGCGGCGTTCTCGAAATTGCAGATCTGCTGCCATTTAGCCGCGACGTCCTCGGCATCGAAGCCGGCCTTCGGGTCGAAGCCGACACCAAGGCTGCGCTCCCAGCGCACCTTACCCATCCAGCCGCCACCCACCTCGAACAGGCCGGAGGTTTCCTGGCACTGCTCGCTGGCCAGATACACCACCAGTGGGCTCACCAACTCGGGTTTGAGCTGCTCGAACACCTGCGGCGGAATCAGCCCCTCGGTCATCCGCGTGCCGCCGGTGGGCGCAATGGCGTTGACCAGTACGTTGTTCTTGCGCCCTTCCAGCGCCAGCGTGCGAGTCAGGCCGTACAGACCGAGCTTGGCCATGCCGTAGTTCGACTGCCCGAAGTTGCCATAGATGCCGGAGGTCGAAGCGGTGAAGATCACCCGCCCATAGTTCTGTTCGCGCATGTGCGGCCAGGCGGCACGGGTGACCTTGTAGGCGCCCTCGACATGCACCCGGTAGACCAGATCCCAGTCGGCGTCTTCCATCTTGTGGAAGGTCTTGTCGCGCAGGATGCCGGCGTTGTTCACCACCACGTCGATGCGGCCGAAGGAATCGAGGGCCTGCTGCACGATGCGATCGCCTTCGGTGACCGAATCATGATTGGCGACAGCGGTGCCGCCCGCCTGGCGAATTTCCTCCACCACACGATCGGCAGCGGAGCTGTTGGCGCCCTCACCCTGAGTGCTGCCGCCCAGATCGTTGACCACGACCTTCGCACCATGCCGGGCGAATAGCAGGGCATGCGCCCGCCCGAGCCCGCCGCCGGCTCCGGTCACGATCACTACCTTGTCTTCGAAGCGGATGGCATCAGTCATGGCGTACTCCCTCAGCGGTTCTTGTCTGGATGAATTCAGGAGCGCCGAGTGTCGATCAGGAGCCGAGCCCCCACAACCAACCGCCCGGAAATGAATGCCAGTGCATAAGACCCGAGGATGGGCTGCCGCGCCGCGGTGCTCTGCACGTTTTTCATACATATCGCCGACAGCCGTGCCATCACTGGCCCAGCGGCGTATTTACCCAAACAACTCACAGCGTTATCCACAACCATCGTGGATAACCGAAGCATCGATCTCATCGCAGAATGGCACCGCACAGATCACCTCTGAATGCGCGACGCCTTCTGCTATGCGGCCTGCAGTCGCATCGAGCGGAACTGAGCAAAAAACGCACATACCGCGGTAAGTCCCACCCCGCTTCGCCTGTAGCGGGTCTTCCCAAGGTTATCCACAGAATCGCACACAGCTGTCGGGGATAAAATGAGGTGGCGACATAGCGCAAGTGCTATCACGGCAATGCCGAGAATCTAAGAGCGTCGGGCGCGCCCTCTTCTTAGCATGTACGCCATCACCCGACGAAGGAGATCGTCCATGTCCAGCCGCAAACTGATCGAAAGCCTGTTTGCCAATTACGCGTGCGCCAGCGGGGGTGCGTTGAACGGCCACTGACATCGCTCTGCTCGCTTGGCCGTTCGCCCATGCCGGCGTACCCTTCCGCCAGCCCTACGAACGGAGTAAACGATGACCTTGCGTTCCATTTGCGTTTTCTGCGGCGCCAGCCGTGGTTCGAACCCCGTCTATGAACAAGCAGCCCAGGACCTCGGTCGCACCCTCGCGGCCAACGGCATTCAGCTGATCTACGGCGGCGGTGCCGTAGGTCTGATGGGAGTGGTGGCAGATGCCGCCATGGCTGCTGGCGGCGAGGTGATCGGCATCATTCCCCAGAGCCTGAAAGATGCCGAGGTCGGCCATACCGGCCTCACTCGTCTGGAAGTGGTCGATGGCATGCACGCCCGCAAGGCACGAATGGCCGAGCTCGCGGACGCCTTCATCGCTTTGCCTGGCGGGCTAGGTACGCTGGAAGAACTCTTCGAAGTCTGGACCTGGGGCCAGCTTGGCTACCATCCGAAACCGCTGGGATTGCTGGACGTCAACCACTTCTACAGCAAGCTCAGTCACTTCCTCGATCACTTGGTCGAAGAGGGTTTCGTCCGCTCACAGCACCGCGAAATGCTGCAGCGCAGCGACCAGTCGCAGACGCTCATAGAGCTGCTGGGTGCCTGGCAACCGCCCACGCATAGTCGCTGGGCCAAAAACTCGCCGCGCTGACCGGGCCTGAATCCAGGCTGATCAAATTTCACTCTCAGAGCTGCAGGCCGCGCATCACGCAGGCCGCAGCTCTGCCTCCCCACGTTATCCACATGCGCATCCACAGCAATAGTGGATAAGCACTCGCCTCCAATGATCGCTGACCGCATCTGCTGGTAATACACCGTTTCAGAAGGCATAAACCGGCTAACGAACACTTTTTGATCAATACTCTCGAACACTAGTGGCGCTAGGGCTGTAGCAAGCAGCTAAAGGTTTATCCACAACACGGCCCACAACTGTAGTGGATAACGTGGCCGAACGAATTGATGGTGCTGAACTCAACAAAAGTATCGACTCGGCTAATTCGAGGCTTACACCATGGGTTCATCAACAAGGCTTCAATCGCTGCATCAGGACAGCTACCTATGACCTGGCTGGCCCTGACACTGGTGGCATTCGTCATCTTCGTACTGGTGTTTTTCGTCAAGAACAGGCAGCTCAACCACCCCGCGCTGCAATACCCCTATCGCCTCAAGGCGCCACTGTTCTTGCCGGCGGAGCGCGAGCTGCTGGAAATGCTGCAACGCACGGTCGGCGAGCGCTATCTGATCTTCCCCAAAGTAAGCGTCGCCGACGTTGTGGAAGTCACCGCTATCGCCCGACGGGCATACTGGTATCGAGCCACCAACCGCATCGCAGCCGCGCGCTTCGATTTCGTACTGTGCGACAGGACCGATCTGCAGCCGGCCTGCGTCATCAACCTGCACGACCCTGACGCCGAAGAGGAATTCATGGATCGACTGTGCGAGACCGTCGGGCTGCCGCAGGTCCGCCTGCAACCGGAGACCGCCCGTTCCTATACGGATGTCCGGGAAGCCATCGAGGCGGCGCTGGGGCCCTGATCGACCGCTGATGTGAATGCACGCGGCAACGGGCGGTCACAAGCCTGCATGACGTGTTCACCACACCAGCGGGACGCACCCGCTGTACCATCCCGCCCTTGGCATGCGCCGGGGCATCGATCACGCGCTTGCACCTGCCCGCCTGTGCTCGATACTTCTGGCAAGCACGCCGTATCCGGACCCGAACCACCATGCAACTCAAGCCGCTGCTATCACGCCTGCTCGACCTGGCCAGTCGCCTGATTCGGCGCTATCCAGGTACGGTTGCGCTGTTCGGCTTCGTTTCCGGGGTGGCGAGTTTCGTTCTGGTGGAACGCCACGCCGGCCTGGCCAAGGTGGTCGCCCTGGTGATGCTGGTGAGCTGGCTCTGGCTGGTTCTGGAATCGAGCTTGCGGCGCAGCCTGCAACGCTGGTTCGGCTGGCAGGTGCCACGACCGCTGCTGCGCTATGCCACCCAGATGGTGCATCAGGAAAGCCTGTTCTTCATCATCCCGTTCTTTGCCATCACCACCACCTGGAACAGCGGGCAAGCCCTTTTCACCGGCCTGCTCGGCGCTGCCGCGCTGGTTTCGCTGATCGATCCGCTGTACTACAAATGGCTGGCACCACGGCGCTGGGTCTACCTCGGCTTTCACGCGCTGACCCTGTTCGCCGTCCTGCTGACCGCTCTGCCGATCATCCTTCATCTGTCCACCCCGCAGAGCTATCAGCTGGCGCTGGGGGTCGCAGTAGTGCTGGCCCTGCCGAGCCTCAGTGGGCTGTTTCCCCGCTCGAACTGGCGCACGTGGCCCGGCATCCTGTTGCTGGCGGTGGCGCTGGGCGCCGCAGGCTGGTGGGGCCGGACCTGGGTTCCCCCGGCAACCCTGTGGCTGACCGACGTAGCCGTGACCATGAGCCTCGATGATCGGCAACGCAAACCCGGCAAGGGACTACGCGAGATTAGCAGTGCCGAACTGCAGACCAACGGCCTCTACGCCTATACCGCAATCAACGCACCGCGCGGTCTGAAGGAACGCATCTACCACGAGTGGACGCACAACGGCCGGCGCGTCGATCGCATCGCCCTGGAGATCAGCGGCGGCCGCGAAGCCGGCTACCGCGCATGGACCCACAAGCGCAACTTCCCGGCGCAACCTGCGGGACGCTGGCGCGTACGTGTCGTCACCGAAGCTGGTCAGATGATCGGCATGCTACGTTTCCAGGTCACCAATTAGCGAACCCCCTGCCGTCTCGCGCATCCATATCTGAACCAGCCTGGCTTGGAGAAGGACATGGAATGGTGGGCGAGTATCTCCTACACCATCACGTCGGAGTTCTCCGACATCACCGACCTGGAGGACGCGACCCGCGTCAGTAGCCGCCTGCTGATCGCGTCGATTCTCGGTGGCCTGCTCGGCTATGAACGCGAGCGCCGACACAAGGCTGCCGGCTTGCGCACCCATATGCTGGTCGCGCTTGGTGCAGCGCTGTTCGTGCTGGTGCCGGTCCAGGCGGGCATGAGCCTCGAGGATATTTCCCGGGTGATTCAGGGCCTTGCTACCGGCATTGGCTTTCTCGGAGCCGGGACTATCCTCAAAGGCGACTCTGCGGAAGACGTCAAAGGCCTGACCACAGCCGCAGGCATCTGGCTCACGGCAGCGATCGGCGTCGCCGTCGGTCTCGGGCATGAAGCAACGGCCGTGATGAGCACGCTGTTGGCACTGGTGATCTTTGCATTGATGCCACGGCTGGAGCGGCATACAGCCTTGCGTGCCGCACGCAAGCGTCGTCACACCGACCAGTCGCGCTAGCGAACGCCATGCCACCGTTCAAGGAATTCGCCATGTCCAACCTCCGTATCCTTCTGACCGGTTCCGCTCTGGCTGTGCTGGCAGGCTGCAGCGAAACGGCCAAGCTGCCGGTGGAATCCGGATACGGCCCAAAACCGACGCTGCCAGAGCCGAACAAGACGCTCCTGCCCACGGTGCACATCGCCCCCGCCAAAGGCTGGCCGCAAGATGGCAAGCCGCAGGCGGTGAAGGGTCTGCGCGTGGCGGCGTTCGCCCGTGACCTGGACCATCCCCGCTGGCTCCATGTGCTGCCGAATGGCGATGTGCTGGTGGCGGAGTCGGACGCACCGCCCAAGCAACAGAGCCAGGGACTGCGCGGTTGGATCGCCAGCAAGATCATGGCTCGCGCTGGCTCCGGAGGCCCAAGCGCCAATCGCATCACCTTGCTGCGCGATCGTGATGGCGACGGCGTGGCGGAACAACGCATGGTGTTTCTGGAGAATCTCAACTCCCCGTTCGGCATGGCGTTGGTAGGCAACCACTTCTACGTTGCCAACACGGATGCGCTGCTGCGCTTTCCCTATACCCACGGCACCACCCGCATCACAGCGAATGGCGAAAAGGTCGTGGACCTACCCGCTGGGCCGATCAATCACCACTGGACCAAGAACGTCATTGCCAGCCAGGACGGCAGCCGCCTGTATGTCACCAGCGGGTCCAACAGCAATGTGGCCGAGAACGGCATGCAGGCCGAAGAGAGCCGCGCAGCGATTCTCGAGGTGGATCCGCAAGCCCGGAGCATGCGCCTGTTCGCTTCAGGCCTGCGCAACCCCAACGGCCTTGCCTGGCAGCCGGACAGCGGAGCGCTATGGACCACCGTCAACGAGCGCGACGAGATCGGCAGCGATCTGGTGCCGGACTACATGACCTCGGTGCAGGACGGTGGATTCTACGGGTGGCCCTACAGCTACTTCGGCCAGCACGTCGATGAGCGCGTGCAGCCCCAGCGTCCGGATCTGGTCGAGCGCGCCCTCGTCCCGGACTATGCATTGGGCGCGCATACCGCCTCGCTAGGCCTGGCGTTCTACGAAGGCACGCTGCTACCGCAGCGCTATCGCCACGGTGCGCTCGTTGGACAGCACGGCTCCTGGAACCGCAAGCCGCGCAGTGGCTACAAGGTGGTTTTCATCCCCTTCCGCGATGGCATGCCGGACGGGCAGGCAGAGGATTTGCTCACCGGTTTCGTCAACGAGGCTGGAGAGGCAATGGGCCGCCCGGTAGGCGTCGCGGTGGACAAGACCGGGGCCGTGCTGGTGGCCGACGATGTCGGCAACGTGATCTGGCGCGTCACTCCTGATGACCGTTGATACCACCGGCCGCTGATCCGTTGAACCTTGCCTGGCGCCGTATGGCCATAAAGGTACGTCCTTTCGCAACGAGGCAGTCCTCATGATCAAGCGCGCTTTGTACATCTTCGCCCCTGTCGTGCTGCTCGCCGGCTGTTCAGGCAACGTGCAGAACCCGGTGGACCGCATCACCTTCCGTGACGAGCCACTGGTACGCGATGTGGAGACCGGCATGTCTCAAGAGCAGGTACTGGCCATCGGCGGCGAGCCCTCGAAGGTCACGGCTCGCACTGTAATGCCTGGCATCTGCCACGATTACATCCTCAATCGCGATGGCCATCAGCAACCTTATTACGTCAGTTTCGATGGCTCCGGCCGAGTGGACGGCCAGGGCTTCCTGACCTGCGATCAGCTTGAGGAAAACCAGCGCAAACTGCATCGCTGATCACCGGACACAGGCGTGAGCACTCTTCGGGCCTGTGCATTCAATGCTCCCGCTGAAGGAGACCACCATGCCTCGTGGAGAAAAAACCAAGTACACCGACAAACAGCAACGCAAGGCCGAACACATCGAGGAAAGCTACGAGAAGCGTGGCGTCCCCGAGGAAGAGGCCGAAGCGCGTGCATGGGCGACGGTCAACAAGCAATCCGGCGGCGGCGAACGCAAAGGGGGCTCGGGCAGGAGCAAGAGCGAGACCGCCAAGCGCGCTGAGCGCAAGGACTCAGCCCACCGCGCAGCCGATGCCCGCAAGGGCAAATCACCGAACAAGGGTTCGGCACGTGGCTCGAAGTCGACCAGCACGGCGCTTGCCGACATGACCCGCGACCAGCTCATGGAAAAGGCCCGCGAGCGGGACATTCGTGGCCGCTCGAAGATGCGCAAGAACGAATTGCTCCGGGCGTTGAGCTGAGAGCTGAGGGCATGCCGATGATTGACCAGCAAACCACTCCGAAAGAGGGCAACCCCAAGCGCGAGGACCCGGGCGACCCTGTGCCAATTGATGAGCCGGGCGAACCTGAGCCGGCGCCCGCACCTCCGGACGAGCCCCACGGCTAAACTTTTCGCCAGCATCCTGTTCTCAAACTGGGAACCGTGAATCACCGCGCCCGCGGTGAACCAGACCAGGAGATGGCGATGAGCTACGTACAATTGAGCGATAAACAGAGCCTGCGCGAGCGGGCTCGTCAACACGTCGAGAATGGCGCCGTCACCGAGAGCTACTCGGCCGATCGAGAAGTCGTGATCAATCTGCTGAACGAAGCGCTGGCGACCGAGCTGGTTTGCTATCTGCGCTACAAGCGCCACTACTACATGGCAACAGGGCTCAAATCCAGTGCTGCCGCAGACGAGTTCCTCGAACACGCCAATGAGGAGCAGGAACACGCCGATCGGCTGGCAGAGCGCATCGTGCAACTGGGTGGCGCACCGGATTTCAACCCCGACAGCCTGACGGAGCGCGCCCACGCGCAATATGCCGAAGGCAACGGCCTGCGCGACATGGTTTTCGAGAACCTGGTGGCCGAACGCATCGCCATCGACAGTTATCGGGAAATCGTCCAGTACATCGGCGACAAGGACCCGACCACCCGACGCATCTTCGAGGACATCCTCGCCCAGGAGGAAGAGCACGCCGACGACCTGGCTGGCTTGCTGGATGGCATGAACTAGCCTAAGACGCACATCAACGGCACCTCGCTGAATCCGCCGATACGACGTTTCCCGCCGGCGTTCAGCGAACCATAAAAAAAGGCCACCCTAGGGGTGGCCTTGAATTTAGGAAGAGAGGTACAGCTTAGCCGGCTGCCACCGGACGCATGTAGGAGATCGGTGCGGTCTGCGGGTCATCGAAGGTCACCAGTTCCCACGCATCCTTTTGCTCCATCAGGGTGCGCAGCAAGCGGTTGTTCAACGCATGGCCGGATTTATAGCCGCGGAATTCGCCGATCAGACTGGTGCCCAGCAAGTACAGATCACCAATGGCGTCGAGAATCTTGTGTTTCACGAACTCGTCCTCGTAACGCAGGCCGTCTTCGTTGAGCACACTGGTTTCGTCCACCACGATGGCGTTCTCAACGCTGCCGCCAAGTGCCAGGTTATGCGAACGCAGGAACTCGATGTCACGCATGAACCCGAAGGTACGTGCACGACTGACTTCCTTGACGAAGGAAGTGCTCGAGAAATCCACACTGGCAGTCTGGGTGCGACCCTTGAAAACCGGATGGTCGAAATCGATCTCGAAACTCACCTTGAAGCCGTCGAAAGGCAGGAAGGTAGCGCGCTTGTCACCCTCCTCGACCGTCACTTCACGCTTGATGCGGATGAACTTCTTGTGGGCGTCCTGCTCCTGCAGGCCGGCGGATTGAATCAGGAATACGAAAGGCCCAGCGCTGCCATCCATGATCGGCACTTCCGACGCTGAGAGTTCGACATAGGCGTTGTCGATCCCCAGGCCAGCCATTGCCGACAGCAAATGCTCCACTGTGTCGACCTTGACGTCACCGTTGACCAATGTCGTGGACATGGTGGTTTCGCCAACGTTCTCGGCCCGCGCGGGAATTTCCACAGGCGGGTTGAGGTCGGTGCGACAGAACACGATTCCGGTATCCACCGGTGCCGGTTTCAGGGTGAGATAAACCTTCTCTCCCGAATGCAAGCCGACGCCGGTGGCGCGAATGATGTTCTTCAGGGTGCGTTGTCTGATCATGGCCTTTTGCTTCGCTTTAGCACTAGTTGCGAATAGTTTTCAACAATTGGCGGCGATAATAGCAGAAGCCAACTTTGCTGAACACCAATCACAACAATACTCCTGATAACTTCAATCAATCGGCCTGACGACGCAGAAACGCAGGAATATCCAGATAATCCAGATCTTCCTGAGGGTTCAGCTTGGCTGCAGTAGCAGCTGCATGCGCCTGGTTGCGCATGACGGTCGGGCGCTCCAGGTCACGATAGTTCACGGCAGCCTGCTCCTGCTGGCGCGGGGCCGGAGCCGAGGCGGCAACGGTCTGCACGGTGTTGTCGACGACCTTGACCGGCTTTTCATTGCGCGGACCGAGACCGGTAGCGACCACGGTGACATGCAGCTCGTCGGCCATGTCCGGATCGATCACAGCGCCAACCTTGACGGTGGCCTCATCGGAAGCGAAGGCCTCGATGATTTCGCCCACGGCAGCGTACTCGCCGAGCGAAAGGTCCAGACCAGCAGTAATGTTGACCAGAATGCCACGTGCGCCCTGCAGGTTGACGTCTTCCAGCAGTGGGTTGCGAATGGCCGCCTCGGTGGCTTCGCGCGCGCGGTTCGGGCCGGTCGCGCAACCAGTGCCCATCATCGCCATGCCCATCTCGCCCATGACGGTCTTGACGTCGGCGAAGTCGACGTTCATCAGGCCCGGACGCTGCATGATGTCGGAGATGCCACGGACCGCGCCGGCCAGTACGTCGTCAGCCTTGGCGAAAGCAGCCAGCAGGCTGGCGTCCTTGCCGAGGATGGTCAGCAGCTTCTCGTTGGGGATGGTGATCAGCGAGTCGACGCAATCGGACAGTGCACGGATGCCTTCGTCGGCCACCTGCATGCGACGACGGCCCTCGAAGGGGAACGGACGGGTGACCACGGCGACGGTAAGGATGCCCATTTCCTTGGCTACCGAAGCGATGATCGGCGCAGCGCCGGTACCGGTGCCGCCGCCCATGCCGGTGGTGATGAACACCATGTCCGCACCTTCCAGTACTTCGGCGATGCGCTCACGATCTTCCATCGCCGCCTGGCGGCCGATGTCCGGATTGGTACCGGCACCCAGACCTTTGGTGATGGCCGAGCCGAGCTGCAGCACGGTGCGTGCTTCAACTTTCTTCAGCGCTTGGGCATCAGTGTTGGCGCAAATGAATTCGACGCCTTCGACGTTATTGCGAACCATGTGGTTCACGGCATTGCCGCCACCGCCACCGACACCGATGACCTTGATGACTGCACTTTGCGGGGTATGATCTACGAGTTCGAACATTTCCCTCTCTCCTTCCAGCTTTCTAGTTTTGGTGTTACAGCGCACACTGCTTAAAAATTGCCCTGGATCCAGCCTTTGAGCCGGTCCAGAACAGATGTCTTTGATTCGTCGGCGAAATTGCCGAGGCCAGACATAGGAATGCCGTCGGCCTGCTTTTGCAGTCCGTACAGCAACAGGCCCACGCCCGTTGAATAGATGGGGTTGCGTACTACGTCGCTCAGTCCCTTGACGCTGTGCGGCACGCCCAGGCGCACCGGCATGTGAAAGATTTCCTCGGCCAGGTCGACGGCTCCTTCCATCTTCGCTGTACCGCCAGTGAGAACGATCCCGGCCGGGACCAGATCCTCATATCCGCTACGACGCAGTTCGGCCTGGATCAGGGTGAAGAGCTCGTCATAGCGCGGCTCGACCACCTCCGCCAGAGCCTGCCGCGAGAGTTCGCGCGGTGGGCGATCGCCGACGCTGGGGACCTTGATGGTCTCACCTGCACCGGCCAGCTTGGCCAACGCGCAAGCATAACGAATCTTGATCTCTTCGGCATACTGGGTCGGCGTGCGCAACGCCATGGCGATGTCGTTGGTGACCTGGTCGCCGGCGATCGGGATAACCGCGGTATGGCGAATCGCACCCTCGGTGAAGATGCAGATATCGGTGGTGCCGCCGCCGATGTCCACCAGGCAGACACCCAGCTCCTTTTCGTCGTCGGTCAGCACGGCGTGTGCCGAGGCCAGCTGCTCGAGGATGATGTCATCCACTTCCAGCCCGCAACGACGCACGCACTTCTCGACATTCTGTGCCGCGTTAACCGCACAGGTGACCACATGGACCTTGGCCTCGAGGCGCACGCCGGACATGCCCAATGGTTCGCGCACACCTTCCTGGTTGTCGATCACATAATCCTGCGGCAGGGTGTGCAGTACGCGCTGGTCCGCCGGGATTGCCACGGCCTGGGCAGCATCGAGTACCCGCTCCAGATCCGCGGTGCTGACTTCACGGTCGCGGATCGCGACGATGCCATGGGAGTTCAGGCTGCGGATGTGATTGCCCGCCAGGCCGACGAAGGCCGAATGGATGCGGCAACCGGCCATCAGCTGAGCCTCTTCGATGGCGCGCTGGACCGACTGCACGGTGGATTCGATATTGACCACCACGCCCTTCTTCAACCCGCGCGAAGGATGGGTACCGATCCCCACGATTTCCAGCTCACCATCGGCAGTCACCTCACCCACCAGCGCCACCACCTTGGAGGTGCCGATGTCCAGGCCGACGATCATCTTGCCGCTTTGCACGCTCGACATGTGTTTCATTCCTCAATTCTTCGCAGCGACGGTCGTATCCGTCACAGTCGGGACCGGCTCATGCCAGGCGACGGCCAGGCCGTTCGCATAGCGCAGATCGATCCGTGCGATTTTCTCGCTTTCCTGCTCCAGCGCCTTTTGATAGATGGCGGTGAAACGACGCATTTTTTCTACAACCTGATCCCGCCCCAGCAACAACTCGACGCCCTGGTTGGTGGTCAGGAACCAGCTTCCACGCTCGCGCAGCTCCAGACGGGAAATGGAGAATCCCAGCGGACGCAGCATCTGGCTGAGCATCTGGTATTGCTGCATGACACGCTGTTGGGCCCGCTTCGGACCATATAAATGTGGCAAGTGTTCATATCGGGTCAGGTCATCCGGCGAGAAAGCCTGCCCTTTATTGTTAAGCAATGCTTCGCCCCCCCAGCGGGCAATCGGCAATTGCTCATCCAGACGCACCATCACCTGGTCCGGCCAGACGCGACGGACCTCGACATGGGCGATCCACGGCATCTGTTCCAGTTGGTGGCGCATGCCGTTCAGATCAACCTTGAAGAAGCTCTGCTCGACGAAAGGCGCTATACGCTGCTGGACCGCCTCGCGGCTGACATAGCCCAGCTCGCCCTGCACACTGACCTTGGCGATCGGCCGGTCGGCGTAAGGCAGCAGCCGCTCGCCCAGCTCGTAAAGCCCGACCGCCAGCCCGACCAGCAGCACTGGCCAGACGAAACGCTTCAGTCCGGCGAGGCTCGGCTTTGGCAGGCGTTGCGACAGCGGCTGCGGTTGCACCAGGCGGCTCGCACCCCGTTGCGCGGGCTTGCGCGAGGCGCGGCCGCTTGCGGGTTGCGAATGGCGCAGCGTGGCGATCATGGCTAGCTCCCCGCCTCGAGGCTGTCATCGAGAATGCTCAGGACCAGTTGCTGGAAATCCAGGCCCGCGGCACGCGCCGCCATGGGCACCAGACTGTGATCGGTCATGCCCGGCACGGTATTCACTTCCAGCAGCCAGAAATCGCCGTTGCCGTCCTGCATCACGTCGACACGAGCCCAACCGCGAATACCCACAGCTTCGCAAGCACGCGCCGACAGCGTCTTCAGTTGCTGTTCGCGTACAGCATCGAGGCCACAGGGAATGCGGTACTGGGTATCGGAAGCCAGGTACTTGGCGTCGTAGTCGTAAAAGGTGTGCGGCGTGCCCAGGCCAATCGGTGGCAGTACCTGGCCGTGCAGCACCGCCACGGTGAATTCCGGGCCCTGTATCCACTGCTCGACCAACACCTGCGAGTCATAGCCGCTGGCGGCACGCCAGGCATCGATCAGCTCGGCGAGCCCGCCAACCTTGGCCATGCCGATGCTCGAGCCTTCATGGGCGGGTTTGACGATCAGCGGAAAACCCAAGGTTTCTGCCGCAGCCTTGCAATCGGCTTCCGTAGCCAACACGGCGTGCTGCGGCGTCGGCAAGCCAAGGCTCTGCCAGACCTGCTTGGTGCGCAGTTTGTCCATGGCCAGAGCCGAAGCCAGAATGCCGCTGCCGGTGTAGGGAATGCCGGCGCACTCCAGCAGGCCCTGCATGCTGCCGTCTTCGCCACCACGGCCATGCAGGACGATGAAGGCTCGATCGATACGCTCGCTGCTCAGGCGTTGCAGCAGGTCATCGCCGGCATCGATGCCGAACGCATCCACACCGGCCTCCTGCAATGCGGCGAGCACTGCCGCGCCGGATTTCAGGGAAACTTCGCGTTCGGCGCTCTTGCCCCCGAAGAGTACGGCGACACGACCAAACGCCTTGGGGTCGCGAGTCGAATGCAGGGTCGTCATTTGGATTTCCTCGCGGCGCCATCGCCACCGAACAGCGGACTCTTGAGCAGTTGCGGCGCCAGGCCACCGATATCGCCGGCACCTTGGCAAAGCAGAATGTCGCCGGCACGCAGCAGCGGCTTAACCAGCGGAGCGAGGTCGACGCCACGCTCGACGTAGATCGGGTCCAACTGGCCGCGCTGGCGGATGCTGTGACACAGCTGGCGGCTGTCGGCGCCAGGTATCGGCTCCTCGCCGGCCGGATAGACTTCCATCAGCAGCAACACGTTGGATTCGCCGAGCACCTGCACGAAGTCATCGTAGAGATCACGGGTACGGCTGTAGCGATGAGGCTGATAGACCATGACCAGGCGCCGCTCCGGCCAGCCACCGCGGACTGCCTTGATCACTGCGGCGACTTCGCGGGGGTGATGACCGTAGTCGTCGACCAGCATCACGCTGCCGTCCTCGACCGGTAGATCGCCATAGACCTGAAAGCGGCGGCCGACGCCGGCAAACTCAGCGAGCCCCTGAACGATGGCTTCGTCGTCGATGCCTTCATCGGTGGCAATGGCGATGGTGGCCAGGGCATTCAGCACGTTGTGGTTGCCCGGCATGTTCACTGACACATCCAGAGGCTCACAGCCATCGCGCAGCACTGTGAAGAAGGTACGCATGCCTTGCTGACGGACGTTGGTGGCACGCACGTCGGCGTCTTCACTGAAACCGTAGGTCGTGATCGGCCGGCCGATTTGCGGAATGATCTCGCGAACGAACGGGTCGTCGACGCAGAGCACTGCCAGGCCGTAGAACGGCAGGTTGTGCAGGAACTCGACGAAGGTCTTCTTCAGCTTGCCGAAGTCGCCGCCATAGGTGCTCATATGGTCGGCGTCGATATTGGTCACCACCGCGACCATCGGCTGCAGGTGCAGGAAGCTGGCATCGCTCTCGTCCGCCTCAGCGATCAGATAACGGCTGCTCCCCAGTTGCGCGTTGGTACCGGCGGCAGTGAGACGGCCACCGATGACGAAAGTCGGGTCGAGCCCGCCGGCGGCGAACACCGAAGCCAGCAGACTGGTGGTGGTGGTCTTGCCGTGGGTACCGGCGACGGCGATGCCATGCCGGTAGCGCATCAACTCGGCAAGCATCTCGGCACGCGGTACGACCGGAATACGCTGTTCGAGCGCCAGGGCGACTTCCGGATTGGCCGAGTTGACCGCGCTGGACACCACCAACACGTCGGCGCCGGCAACATTGCCGGCCTGATGGCCGATGAAGATCTGCGCACCGAAGCTCTGCAAGCGAACGGTGCTGGCGGATTCCTTGAGATCCGAGCCGGACACCTCGTAGCCGAGATTGAGCAGCACCTCGGCGATGCCGCACATGCCAACCCCGCCGATACCGACGAAGTGAATGCGACGAATGCGCCGCATGCGGCGGACTTCCGCTTTTACCGCGGCGGGAGATTTAGCCACGGGCCACCTCCAGACAGATATCGACCACGCTGCGGGTGGCGTCGGGCCGGGCCAGACGGCGCGCGATAGCGCCCATGGCCTTGAGTTTTTCCGGCTGCATCATTACCTCGGTCAGCTGAGCGGCAAGCACGGCCGCATCAGTCTTAGCTTGCGGCAGAAGGACGGCAGCGCCCTCCTTCGCCAGATATTCGGCATTGCGCGTCTGGTGGTCGTCGATCGCATGCGGCAGCGGCACCAGAAAGGACGGCAGGCCAGCGGCGGCCAGCTCGCAAACGGTGAGCGCGCCGGCACGGCAGATGACCAGATCGGCCCAGGCGTAGGCCCGCGCCATGTCCTTGATGAAGGGCGCGACTTCCGCCTCGACGGCGACTTCGGCATAACGCTGCGTGGTGATGTCGGCGTGCTGCTTGCCGGCCTGATGAAACACCTGCGGCCGCACGTCCGCCGGTACCTGGGCGAGCGCGGCGGGCAGCAGTTTGTTAAGCGGTTCGGCACCGAGGCTGCCGCCCAGTACCAAGAGGCGCGGCCGGCGACCGGCCAGGGTGTCGCGCGGGGTTTCCAGAAACAGCTCCTCACGCACCGGATTGCCGGTGGTGCGGCGCTTGGCGCTGGCCCTGAAGGTTTCCGGGAAGGCTTCGCAAACGCGGCTGGAGAGCGGCGCGAGGCTACGATTGGCCGTACCGGCGACAGCGTTCTGTTCGTGAATCACCAAGGGGACCCCGGCCAGCTTGGCAGCCAGGCCGCCCGGACCGGTAACGTAACCGCCCAGCCCCAGCACGCAGACCGGTTGCAGCTCGCGCACGATGCGACGCGCCTGGAACAACGAGCGAATCAGCTGCAGCGGTGCCTTGATCAGCGAAGCGATGCCCTTGCCGCGCAATCCGCTGACCTGGATCAGATGCAGCGGCAGGCCAGCGGCGGGTACCAGTTCATTCTCGATGCCGCGCGGCGTGCCGAGCCAGTGCACGGCGTAGCCGCGGGCCTGGAACTCACGGGCACAGGCCAGCGCCGGGAATACATGGCCACCGGTGCCGCCGGCCATGATCAATACGTTAGCGGCCATGGGCGGCCTCCTTGGCCAGCGGCTCGGCGAAATCGGCTTCGTCGAACTCGGTGTCCTCGCTGCCCAGCACGGTGCGGCTTTCCCATTCGATGCGCAGCAACAGCGCCATGCTTGCGCAGGTCACCACCAGCGAGCTGCCACCATAACTGAGGAACGGCAGTGTCAGGCCCTTGGTCGGCAGCAGCCCGACATTCACGCCTACGTTGATCAGGAACTGGCCCAACCAGAGGAACGCCAGACCCCAGGCGACATAGGCGGCGAAGAACTGCCGAGCCTTCTCTGCCCAGAGACCTATATACAACGCGCGGATGCCGACGAACGCGAACAGCGCGATGGTGGCCAACGCACCGATCATGCCCAGCTCCTCGGCCAGCACGGAAAATACGAAGTCGGTGTGCGCTTCCGGTAAATAGAACTGCTTCTGCACGCTGTTACCCAGCCCGACGCCGAACCATTCGCCACGCCCAAAGGCGATCAATGCCTGGGTCAGCTGGTAGCCGGCGCCGTACTGATCGGCCCAGGGATCGGTGAAGGTAATCAGGCGCTGCAGGCGATACTCCTGGGTCTGCACCAGCACCACCACGGCACCCACCGCGGCGATCACCAGCAGGCTGAAGCGGATCATGCCGACGCCACCGAGAAACAACATCGCCACCGCGGCGCCCATCATGACTACCGTGGCGCCAAAGTCAGGCTCCAGCAGCAGGAGGAATGCCATCGGCAGCAGCACCAGAAACGGCTTGGCGAATCCCCACATGCTCTCGCGGACTTCTTCCTGCCGGCGCACCAGATAGCCGGCCAGGTAGATCACCACGAAGACTTTTGCCAGCTCGGATGGCTGCACGTTGAAGGCGCCGAAACCGATCCAGCGCATGGAGCCGTTCACTTCCCGGCCGATTCCCGGCAGCAGGACCAGGATCAGCAGGCCGAACGCCGCCAGCAACAGCATCCAGTCCAGGCGCTGCCAGACCGACAGCGGCACCAGCAGCATGGCCGCACCCGCGCCCAGGCCCAGGGCGACATAGATCAGATGCCGAATCATGTGGTAAAGCGAATTACCGGAGTTGACCGCAGCCACTTCGGATGACGCCGAGGTGATCATCACCAGGCCGAGGCCAAGCAGCGCCAGGCAGCCAGCGAGCATGGGAAAATCAAGATCCAGACCGCGGCGGCCGAACAGAGGCGAAGGTGCATGGCGCAGGAATGCGAGCATCAGTCGAGCGCCTCCACCGCAGCGGCGAACAGGCGACCGCGCTCTTCGAAATTCTTGAACATGTCCAGACTGGCACAGGCCGGCGACAACAGCACCGCATCGCCCGCTTCGGCGCATTCGGCGGCGCGCTGCACGGCTTCGTCCAGTGTGGCGACATGAACCAGCGTGGTGGTATCGGCCAGTGCGTCAGCAAGACGTTGCGCGTCACGCCCCAGCAGCACTACGGCACGGCAATAGCGCGCAATCGGCGCACGCAACGCGGCGAAGTCTGCGCCCTTGCCATCGCCACCAGCGATCAACACCAGCTTGCCGTCGATATCCGCACCCAGGCCTTCGATCGCTGCCAGCGCGGCACCGACATTGGTGGCCTTGGAATCGTCGTAATAGCTGACGTCGCCACGCTGGCCAACCCACTGGCAGCGATGCGGCAAGCCGGCGAACTGGCGCAGCGTCTCCAGCATGGGCTCGAACGGCAGCCCCACCGCGTGCCCCAGTGCCAGTGCGGCCAGTGCATTGGACTGATTGTGCGCACCGCGCATCTTCAGCTCGCGAACCGGCATCAGCGCATCGAACTGGAACGCCAGGTATTTCTCGCCTTTTTCCTCGAACAGTCCAAAGCCCTTGAAGTCCGGCTTGCCGAGGCCGAAAGTCCAGGTCGGCAGGTCATCCGCGACCAGCGGACGGCTGAGCCGGTCATCGCGATTGACCACCACCTGACGCGCGCCGCGGAAAATCCGGTGTTTGGCCTGGTGGTAGGCTGGCAGGCCGCTGTAGCGGTCCATATGGTCTTCGCTGATGTTCAGGCAGGTCGCCACCTCGGCATTGAGCTGCTCGGTGGTCTCCAGCTGAAAGCTGGACAGCTCCAGCACATACAGCTCGACGTCGTCTGCCAGCAGATCCAGCGCCGGCGTGCCCAGGTTGCCCCCGACCGCCACCTTGCGCCCTGCCGCCACAGCCATCTCGCCGACCAGCGTGGTCACGGTGCTCTTGGCGTTGGAACCGGTGATCGCGATGATCGGAGCCTTGGCTTCGCGGGCGAACAGCTCGATATCGCCGGACAGCTTGACTCCGCGCGCCGCGGCTTCCTGCAGCGCTGGCGTACTGACGGCCAGACCCGGGCTTACCAGCAGCTCACTGGCGGTGCAGAGAAACTCGACGTCGAGTTCGCCACAGCGCACTTGTACGCCTGGATACTCGGCCTTGAGCGTCGCCAATTCCGGCGGGTTCACACGGGTGTCAGCGACGGCAAACGGCAGGCCACGGCGCGCCAGATGGCGAACCAAAGACATGCCGCTCTTGCCGAGACCGACAACGATGCGGAACTGGTCGGAAGCGATGAGCACTCTCGATTACCTCAGTTTCAGGGTGGCAAGGCCAACGAGCACCAGGATCACGGTAATGATCCAGAAGCGCACGATCACCCGGGGTTCGGGCCAGCCCTTGAGTTCGAAATGGTGGTGGATCGGCGCCATGCGGAACACGCGCTTGCCCGTCAGCTTGAAGCTCGCGACCTGGATCATCACCGACAGGGTTTCCATCACGAACACGCCGCCCATGATGAAGAGCACGACTTCCTGGCGAACGATCACGGCGATGGTGCCCAGCGCCGCGCCGAGCGCCAGCGCACCGACATCGCCCATGAAGACCTGGGCGGGATAGGTGTTGAACCAGAGAAAGCCGAGGCCGGCACCGATCAGCGCGCCGCAGAAGACAATCAGCTCGCCCGCACCCGGCACGTAAGGAATGAGCAGGTACTCGGCAAAATTCACGTTACCGGAGAGGTAGCAGAAGATGCCCAGACCGCCGCCGACCATGACCGTTGGCATGATCGCCAGACCGTCGAGGCCGTCGGTCAGGTTGACCGCGTTGCTCGAGCCGACGATGACAAAGTAGCTCAACACGATAAAACCAATCCCGAGTGGGATCTCGATGTGCTTCAGCAGCGGCAGAATCAGCGTGGTTTCAACCGGTGTCTGCGCAGTCATATAAAGGAAGACCGCGGCGCCGAGGCCAAAGACCGATTGCCAGAAATACTTCCAACGGCTTGGCAAGCCGCGGGAGTTCTTCTCGATCACCTTGCGATAGTCATCGACCCAGCCGATCGCGCCGAACAGCAAGGTCACCGCCAGCACCACCCAGACGTAGCGATTGGACAGATCGGCCCAGAGCAAGGTGCTAATGCTGATGGCGCTGAGGATCAGCGCACCACCCATGGTCGGCGTGCCGGACTTGGACAGGTGCGACTGCGGACCGTCGGTACGCACGGACTGGCCGATCTGGCGCATCTGCAGTGTGCGGATCAGCCAAGGGCCCATCCACAGCGACAGCACCAGCGCGGTGAGGACGCCGAGAATTCCACGCAGCGACAGGTACTGAAAGACCGCGAAGCCTTTGTGGAACTGTTGCAGATACTCGGCGAGCAGCAGCAGCATCAGTGTTTCTCCATGGATGGCCCAGCGAGCGCATCGACGACTTTGTCCATCGCCGCGCTGCGTGAGCCCTTGATCAGAATGGTGGTACCGCTGCCCTGTTCGGCTCGCAGGCTGTCGATAAGGCTGGCCTGGTCGGCGAAGTGCCGAGCGCCTGGACCAAATGCCTGAATGGCGTGGGCCATCAGAGGCCCGACGGCATAGAGCGTGTCGATCTTGCCAGCGGCATAGGCGCCGACATCGCGATGGCCCTGCTCGGCCCACTCGCCCAGCTCGCCCATATCGCCAAGCACGAGGATGGTGCGACCGGCAAAGCTGGCGAGCACATCGATGGCGGCGCAGATCGATGCCGGATTGGCGTTGTAGCTGTCGTCGATCAGCCGCACTCCATTGCTCAGCATCTGCGCCACGGCTCGCCCCTTGACCGGTTGCAGGCTTTCCAGCCCCGCCACCACGGCCTCGGCCTCGATACCCAGCGCATAGGCCGCCGCGGCTGCCGCCAAGGCGTTGGCCACGTTATGCCGGCCCAGCAGATTGAGCTGGATACGAAGATTGCCCAGCGGGCCGGTCAGCACGAAATTCGGGCAACCGCGCTGGTCGTAGGCGAGCGATCCGGCGGAGAAATCCACGAGGGGGTCGTCCAGGCCGAACGATACGATGCGTTTGCCCGCGGCGCGCTCGGCCCAGGTCGAATAGGCCTTGTCGTCACGGTTGAGCACGGCGGTGCCGGACGCGTTCAGACCATCGAGAATCTCGCCCTTGGCCTCGACGATCTTGTCCGGACCGCCGAACTCACCGACGTGGGCAGTCCCCGCATTGGTGATCACACTGACATCCGGGCGCACCAGATCGACGGTATAGGCAATATCGCCAGGCCGTGAAGCACCGAGTTCGATGACGGCGCTGCGATGACTGGTGCTCAACTCCAACAGCGTCAGTGGCGCACCCAGGTCATTGTTGAGATTGCCACGAGTCGCCAGTACGGCGTCCTGGCCATGGGCGCTGCGCAGAATGCTGGCGAGCATCTCCTTCACGCTGGTCTTGCCGCTGGAGCCGGTGATCGCTGCGATCGGGCCGTTGAATGCGGCGCGATTGAGCGCGCCGAGCTGCCCAAGCGCCAATCGGGTATCGGCAACGATCAGCTGCGGCAGGCCTGCACCTTCAACCTCACGCTCGACCAGCGCTGCAACAGCGCCTTTGCCGGCGACATCCGCCAGATAGGCATGGCCATCGAAGCGCGGCCCGGCCAGCGCGATGAACAGCTGCCCAGGCTCGATGGCCCGGCTGTCCGTGCTGACGGCAGTGAAGCAGGCATCCGCTCCGACCAGACGGCCAGACAGCGGTAGCTGCAATTCGCTCAGGCGCATCGACTCAAGCATTGGCCTTCTCCCAGGTGGACAGCGCCCTGCAGGCTTCCTCGATATCGGAGAATGGCAAGCGTTCGCCGCGGGTTTCCTGATAGTCCTCGTGACCTTTACCGGCCAGCACGACCACGTCCTCCGCTCGCGCGGCCTTGATCAGACTGGCGATCGCCTGCGCACGACCATGGCTGAAAGTGACCGCCGCAGGATTGCTGAACCCCGAACGGATACCCTCGACAATCTGTTCTGGCGCCTCGTTGCGCGGATTGTCATCGGTGACCACGACACCGTCAGCCAGACGCTCCGCGACCTCAGCCATCAGCGGACGCTTTCCGGTATCACGATCACCGCCACAACCGAACAGACAAAGCAGCCTGCCGCGCGCGTGTGGACGCAGGGCAGTGAGGACTTTCTCCAGCGCATCGGGCGTGTGTGCGTAGTCGACCACGATCAGTGGATGGTCGCCGCCACCCAGGCGCTGCATGCGGCCTGCCGGGCCTTGGAGTTCAGGCAGCACCGCCAGGATTTCGTCCAACGGATAGTCCATGCCTAGCAGGGCGCCGACAGCGGCCAATACATTACTGACGTTGAAACGCCCGAGCAGGGGGCTGCGCAACGAGCGCTCGCCCTGCGGAGTGATCAGCCGGGCATGGATGCCGTCGTCGTCGAGCCGCGCTTCGGCGCAGAACAGGTAGGCGGAAGGATCTTCCAGACTGTAGGTGATCAGGCGTGACTCGCGCTCCTCGCCGGCCAGCACGCGGCCAAAGGCATCGTCGAGGTTGATTACCCGACAGCTCAGTCCAGGCACTTCGAACAGGCGCGCTTTGGCTGCACCGTACGCATCCATGCTGCCGTGGTAGTCGAGGTGGTCACGCGACAGATTGGTGAACACGGCGACATCGAAATCCAGGGCCGCGACGCGGCCCTGATCGAGACCATGCGAGGACACCTCCATCGCTACCGCGCGAGCGCCCTCTTGCTTGAGATTCGCCAGCGTCGCCTGCACGCCAATGGCGTCCGGCGTGGTATGGCGACCCAACTCCAGCTGTCCGTGGAAGCCGGTGCCAAGCGTGCCAATGATGCCGCAGGGTTCGCCGAGCCGATCGAGCGCCTGGGCAATCAGCTGGCTGACGCTGGTCTTGCCGTTGGTTCCGGTCACACCGACCAGGCGCAGGTTGCGGCTGGGCTCGCCGTAGAAGCGGCCGGCGATCGCCGACAGCTGTTCTGCCAGATGCAGCACTGAAACCATGACCGCATTGCCGATCAGCGCCTGGTCGAGGCCTTCGGCCTCATAAGCGACCGCGGCCGCGCCACGAGCGATGGCATCCTGTATGTGATCGCGACCATCGAACTGCAAGCCCGGCACAGCGAGGAACAGGTCGCCGCCGCGGACCTTGCGGCTGTCGAGCGTCAACTCGCGGATCAGCACGTCGCTGCCGGCCTGAGGCAGCAGGTGGTTCAATGGCATCGGCATCAGATCCGCCCTCCCTTGCCTTTTGCCGCTTCGGCAGTCTGTAGCTCGGCAGGCGGCGGCAGATTGTCCGGTGCGACATTCATCAGCCGCAGGGCGCGCGCCATGACCTTGCCAAACACCGGTGCGGCGACCAGTCCGCCGTAGTACTGCCCTTTGCTCGGCTCGTCGACGACTACCACCGCAGCGATGCGCGGATTGGAAAGCGGGGCAACCCCGGCGAAGAACGAGCGATAGGCGTCTTTGGTGTAGCCGCCAGTGCCGGAAATCTTTTTCGCGGTGCCACTCTTGCCGCCGACGTGATAGCCCGGCACCTTGGCCCGAGCACCGCCGCCACCTTCTTCTTCCACGACCGCGCGCAGCATCTGCAGAACGGTGCCGGAGATCTCTTTGTCGATGACCTGCACACCGTCCTGGGTGCGATCGAGGCGCAGCAGAGAGAGCGGTACGTTGCTGCCCTGGTTACCCAGTACGGCATACGCATGCGCCAACTGCACGGCGGTCACCGACAGGCCATAGCCGTAGGCGAGCGAAGCCGTCTCAGCGTCCCGCCACTTGCGATGATTGGGCAGATTGCCGACGCGCTCACCGGGGAAACCCAGCCCGGTGTCCTGGCCGAAACCGGCTTGCTGCATCACGGCGTATACCGGCTCGGCGCCGATATCCAGGGCGATCTTGCTGATGCCGACGTTGCTCGACTTCATCAGGATTCCGGTCAGCGTCAGCATGCCGCCACGAGACACATCACGAATCGTGTAGCGGCCGATGCGCATCCAGCCTGGCAAGGTATTGACGACCGAGTCCGGCTGATATTTGCCGGTACCCAACGCAGCCGCGATGCTGAAAGGCTTGACGGTTGAACCGGGCTCGAAGACGTCGATCATGGCGCGATTGCGCATTGCCGCTGGCTGCAGATTGCGTCGATTGTTCGGGTTATAGGTAGGCTGATTGGCCATGGCGAGAATCTCGCCGGTCTTGACGTCGACCATCACCAGGCTGGCGGCTTTGGCGCCGTATTCCTGCACGACGTTGCGCAGCTCGCTGTGCGCAAGGTACTGCAGGCGCAGATCGATCGACAGCGCCATCGCCTTGCCGGCCTTGGCGTTCTTCACGACCTGAACGTCCTTGATCAATCGACCGCGACGGTCCTTGAGCACCTGACGCTTGCCTGGCACACCAGCCAGCCACTCGTCATAAGCGAGCTCCATGCCCTCACGACCACGGTCATCGATGTCGGTAAAGCCGACCACATGGGCAGCCACTTCGCCAGCCGGATAGAACCGACGAAATTCTTCCTGAGCATAAACGCCAGGAATCTTCAGATCGAGCACTTCCTGGCCCTGCTCTGGGGTAAGCCCGCGCACCAGATAGATGAACTCGCGCGACGCCTGCGAGCTGAGGCGCTCACTCAGCGTGGCAGCATCCTGACCCAGCGCCTTGGCCAGGTCCGGCCAGCGTGTCTTCGCCGCCTGCAGTTCTTTGGGGTTACCCCACAGCGTGGTAACTGGCGTGCTCACTGCGAGCGGCTCGCCGTTGCGGTCGGTGATCAGTCCGCGGTGCGCGGGGATCGGAATGTGGCGAACGCTGCGCGCATCGCCCTGCTCCTTGAGAAAGCCCTGGTCCATGACCTGCAGATCGACGATGCGCCAGACGATCGCCCCCACGAGCAGCGCCAGCAGCGCCAGCACGATGCGAAAGCGCCAAGGATAGAGCGCGCCCTGGAGCCTCATGGCTTCACCAACCGGACATCGGCGGCCGCCGGAATGTGCATGCGCAGTTGCTCGGTCGCGAGGACCTCGATGCGGCTGTGGGCCGTCCAGGTGCTCTGCTCGAGGATCAGCCGGCCCCATTCGGCCTGGGCCTTGTCACGCACGCTCAGCTCACCGTAGAGCTCGTTGAGTAACTGACGATTCCAATGCGCGGAATAAGCCACCGCGATCGCCGACAGCAGAACGCTGACGAACAGCACCAGCATCAGCAGGCTGCCGCTGGGCATGGAGCGCATTACCCGGCTCACCGCAGCTTCTCCGCCACGCGCATCACCGCGCTGCGCGAGCGCGGGTTGGCCCTGACCTCGGCATCGGAAGCGTACTGCGGCTTGCCGAGCAGCTTCAGGCGCGGCTCGAACGCCTTCGGAATGATGGGCAGGTCGCGTGGCAGCTTGTCCGCCTCGCCCTTGGCATGGCGGCGCATGAACTGCTTGACGATACGATCTTCCAGCGAATGAAAGCTGATAACGACCAGACGGCCACCCACTTCCAGCGCCTCCAGAGCCGCATCAAGGCCCTGCTCCAGGTCGCCCAGCTCATTGTTGATATAGATGCGCAGCCCCTGAAACGCACGAGTCGCCGGATTCTTGCCTTTCTCCCAAGCCGGATTGGCCTCGGTCAAGACCTTAGCGAGATCGGCGGTTCGCTCGAAAGGCGCCTCTTCGCGGCGCTGCACCACCGCACGAGCCATGCGTTTGGCGAAGCGCTCCTCGCCATAATCCTTGAACACCCGGGCGATCTCGCCTTCATCGGCGTGCGCTATCCATGCGGCCGCACTGACGCCTCGGTTGGGATCCATGCGCATGTCCAGAGGACCGTCGTTAAGAAAACTGAAGCCGCGTTCGGGATCGTCCAGCTGCGGAGACGAAACGCCCAGATCCAGCAGGACACCGCTGATAGTTCCGCTCCAGCCGCGCTGCGCCACTTCTTCGCCCAACTCGGCAAAACTTCTCTGCACAACGACAAAGCGGCCGTCCTCGGCCGCCAGTGCTTGCCCCGTAGCGATAGCTAACGGGTCCTTGTCGAAACCCAGCAATAGGCCATCAGGCCCAAGCTGCTGAAGCAGTAGCCGGCTGTGGCCACCGCGCCCAAAGGTGCCATCCAGATAGCGACCGTCCGGGCGCACGTTCAGCGCCGCGACGGCTTCGTCGAGCAACACGGTGATATGTCGCAAGCTGCTGATCTGGTTCACAGGATTAGGTCACGTAGTTCTTCCGGCAGACCGCCGGGTTGCTTGATGGCCGCCAGGTCCGCGTCAGAAACCGCGTTCCAGTCGTCCTCGTTCCACAGTTGAAACTTGTTCAGCTGCCCTACCAACATCGCGCGCTTGTCCAAGCGGGCGTACTCACGAAGACGCGGCGGCACCACAACGCGGCCACTGCCATCCATTTCCAGATCGACAGCATTACCAATCAGCAGGCGCTGCAGGCGACGGGCCTCTTCACGCAGGGAGGGCAATTCGCGGAGCTTGGCTTCGATCAGCTCCCACTCGGGCAGGGGGTAGATGCACAAGCAGCGGTCCACGGCATCGATCGTGATAATCAGCTGGCCATCGCCACGGGAATTCAGCTCGTCGCGATACCGGCTGGGCATGGCTAGCCGGCCTTTGGCGTCGAGACTGATGGCGTTAGCTCCGCGAAACACGGCTGCGCTTCCCCTAAATTAGCTATCCATGCCCATATTTACCCACTTTCTGCCACTTCCTACCACTTGCGCGCACTATAGAAACGCACCTACCCCACCGTCAAGGCGAGCCAGACGGGAAAAAGCCTTACGGAGCGGCAATTTAGCGACGCTGAGAGGTAATTCGAACGGAAGATCAGCAGAGATGAGAAAACATCTCTAGGAGCCACAGGGAGCTGCCCAACAAAGTTAAAGTACTTTGTTAAGAGCAAGAATCTTTCGGAATTAAAAATGGGGTATTACGAAGGAAGAAAGGAGGAGAGTCGATCTGTAAGCCGGGTTCTGTCGAGGACAGCCATTCCTCTACGACAGCCATCGCTGACTGCCTCTAGCAACCTACCCGGATCCAGCGCGGGCCACGCCGATGGATCCCTATTTGGTCTTGCTCCAAGTGGGGTTTACCTAGCCACGGACTGTTGCCAGCCGTGCGGTGCGCTCTTACCGCACCTTTTCACCCTTACCGGCACCGAAGCGCTTAGGCGGTTATTTTCTGTGGCACTTTCCGTAGGCTCGCGCCTCCCAGGCGTTACCTGGCACTTCGCCCTATGGAGCCCGGACTTTCCTCCCTCCCTTTTTGCGGAACAAAAAGAGACAGCGACTGTCCGATCGACTCTCCAGGCGCCAGAGTATCGCCGCAAGGCGCTGCCTGCAAGCTCGCCAGGCGGCACGAGCCCCAGGGCCACCTCCTATTTGCGTTCCAGCGCCGCCTGGTACAGCAGATTCTTACGCAACCCGGTGATATCGGCCGCGATTGCGGCCGCCCGCTTGAGCGGCATTTCTGCCAACAGCAGATCAAGCACCCGGAGCGCCTCTGCATTCACCGCACTCTCATCCTGGGGAGGGTGCCATCCCTCTACAAGCACCACGCACTCGCCCCGCTGCTGATTGCTGTCAGCCTCGACCCACGCGCACAATTCACTCAGCGGCAGCCCTTTCAGCGTCTCGAATGTCTTGGTCAACTCTCGGCCTAGCACGGCCATTCGATCACCACCGAACACCTCCTGGAAGTCGCCGAGCGATTCCAGTATGCGGTGAGGGGCCTCGTAGAAGATCAGGGTGCGCGGCACTTCTTTC
>Ga0315336_1000800_pt1 | contig 74730 bp, 61 predicted proteins | sample ASW5metaG_FD_204512 | JGI IMG/M metagenome (GOLD analysis project Ga0315336, IMG submission 204512) | Ammonia-oxidizing marine archaeal communities from Monterey Bay, California, United States - ASW #5 | ecosystem: Environmental > Aquatic > Marine > Intertidal zone | place: USA: California... | reverse complement strand
TAATTAATATATGCCAACCTTATTCAACGCTCGACTATATAGATACTTAGATTGGCCTCTTGTTCTAGGTGTTTTCTTGTTGTGTCTAGTTGGGCTAATAATGATCTACAGCACTACTTATGATCCGATATCTGGAGAAGTAGGTGGTCAGTTGTTTCGGCAAATCCTCTCGCTTGTAGTTGGGTTTGTCGTGCTTTGGTTCTCTTTAAAGATCGATTACAAAGTGTGGTCTGATTACGCGATGCCGATCTATATAGGCATGTTGGTTTTACTGATCTACAACGAAATCTTTAGTCCAGAGATAGCCGGGGTACAGCGTTGGATTACGATCGGGTCCTTTAACTTGCAAGCTTCAGAATTCTCTCGAGTTGCTGTGGTTCTGATGCTGGCAAACATCTTTGCTAAGCTAAATTTTAGCAATTTGGCAATGCGGGACTTATTATTTGCTACTGTGATTGTGGGTATCCCGTTCGTCTTGATTGCCAATCAACCGGATCTAGGAACAGCTGTTATTTTGCTTCCAATAGGACTCGCGATCGTTACATTTTCTGGCTTAAGCAAGAGAGTTCTAGCCTCGCTAGTGATTCTTGTTGTTCTGGCAGCACCAGTCGTCTGGATATATTCACTCGAAGATTACCAGCGCACGCGTATCTTGAGCTTCTTAGATCCAGAAAAAGATCCGCGTGGAGCTGGATATCAGCAGATCCAGGCTCGTATTACTGTCGGGTCCGGTGGTTTAAATGGTAAAGGTTTTCTTAATGGGACACAGAGTCAGTACAATTTTCTTCCAGCTGCACACAACGATTTTATCTTTTCGGTATTAGCTGAGGAGCACGGCTTTCTAGGAGTTTTGTTCACACTTGGGCTTTATCTGTTTGTAATCATTCGTTCTCTAAATGTAGCTGTGGTGGCTAAGGATCATATTGGTTTGCTAATCGTCGTAGGGATCACGACAGGTTTTTTATTTCAAGTAATTTACAACGTTACGATGTCAGCTGGGCTTGCTCCTGTAAAAGGGTTGCCCTTGCCGCTGATAAGCTATGGTGGGTCTTCAATAGTTTCGACCCTCATAGGATTTGGATTCATTCTGAACGTTGGGATGCGTCGTTTTGCTAATTAACAACTCGGGTTGGTTTCTGTTACCGACAAGTAGATATTTCAGAAACGCTTATCAAGTTTGGATTAAGACATGAAATCATCGTGCATTCAAGATCTCACTAGGCACGAGCAATTGAACTTGATATTTACTACTGTGTTTCGATCGTGCTTGTGCGGAATAAATATTAGCCAACCTTCGGGTCTCTTGGAGAGAATTTGGCATGAAAAAGGAATTGATCGTCTCTTTAAATCGTTTCGAGACGATGGTAGCGATCCTGGAAGACGACCAGGTAGCCGAGATTTTCATTGAGCACGAACGTCAGCATGGCGTGGTCGGAAACATTTATAAGGGTCGAGTCTCGAAAGTATTACCAGGTATGCAGTCTGCGTTTGTCGATGTCGGACTTGAGCGCGATGCCTTCCTTTATGTTACGGATGTGTTCGATACGTTAGAGGCATTTGACCGGCTTGAGTCTGGAGATACTGATGACGAACAGGAAATTTCTCAAGGCCGTGAACGATCGGATGCAAAGATTGAAAACCTGCTTAAGTCAGGTCAAGAGATCTTAGTTCAGGTAGTTAAGGAACCTCTTGGAACTAAGGGTGCCAGAATTACGTCGCACGTAACGATTCCAGGGCGTTTCTTAGTTTTTATGCCCACAGTTGACCATATTGGTGTTTCACGGAAAATTGATACGCGGCACGAGCGGACTCGACTTCGAGGAATCGTACGAAAATTTCGAGAGGAACACGGTTTTACGGGTGGTGTGATCTTGCGCACGGCCGCAGGGGGAAGATCTGAAGAAGACATCATTGGCGATCTTTCATATTTTCATCAGATTTGGACTGAAGCTAGACATAAAACTGAGCATGTTCGCGCACCTGCCGTGATTCACCAAGAGGAGAATTTAGTTGCTAAGGTTTTACGAGATTTCTTAAATGAGGATTATTCGGCGATTCGAATTGATAATGCCCAGGAACATGATCGTTCTATTCGACTCATTGAACGCATTATGCCGAATCTCGTATCACGAGTTCATCACTACACTAAGGAGTTTCCAATTTTTGAAGAGTACGGTGTCCAGGCTGAAATTGATAAAGCCCTCCGGAGTAAGGCATGGTTGAAGTCGGGTGGTTATATTGTCATTAATCACACCGAGGCCCTGGTTGCCATTGATGTTAATACAGGTCGTTACGTTGGGAAACGAACCGGGCGATTAGAGGATACGATCGTTAAAACTAATCTTGAAGCTGTGAAGGAAATTGTTCGCCAGATTCGCCTTCGAGATCTTGGTGGCATTATCGTGCTTGATTTTATTGATATGGAGGAGCGTAAAAATCAGCAACGTATCTATAGGGCACTTGGTCAAGAATTACGAAAGGACAGGTCACCGTCCAAGGCTGTTCAAGTATCTGAGTTTGGCTTGATCGTGGTAACCCGTAAGAGAGTAAAACAAAGCCTAGAACGGCATTTAACGGAACCTTGCCCGTACTGTTCAGGAAGTTCGGTAATCAAATCAACAGCAACTATTTGTTATGACATCTTATTAGAAATGCGGAAATTTAGTAGCGAATTGAATGGTCATGCACTCTTGCTACGCGTGCACCCAGAAATTGCTCATGCTTTACAGGATGAAGAAGGGGGCGTGCTTAACGAGCTTAGCCAGACTATTGGTCAGACTATTACGATTAAGCCGGATACACAGTTGCACCACGAGCAATTCGATGTAATGGTGCTTTAAGAGACATATTTCTTCTGTGCTTGTTAGACCACCGCATTTACAAATAGACCTCAGAATGTAATTAGTCCAAGTTACTGCACTTTGTTCACTTACGAGCGTGTGTTTTAGATGGAATCACTGTATGCATCAAATGGGGTTCAACGGTTTAAATTTAGGCAGTGAGTGGCGACTGCGTGCCCTAGTTGCTAGCTCAGCAATATTAATTGCTCTTTCTATATTTATATTTCAGGATGTGATTCCTGGGAAGTTGCGTGCAGCAACTGGCGTAGTGTGCTTTATCTTAATTATCATTTCATGCTCATCGAATATTCGCGCAATCAGTTGGAGAACCGTTGCCTGGGGATTTAGTCTTCAAGTAGTTTTAGCAGTTTTTATTCTAAGGTTCGAAGTAGTTGGCGTACGTCCTGGCTACGAACTTTTCTCCGTGTTGGCTGCAATTGTGACACAGTTTCTTGCCTTCACGAACGTTGGATCGGAATTCGTTTTTGGAGTGCTTGCCAATCAGGAAGAAATGGGACGGTTGTTCCCGAACGGTCTCGTGCTGGCGTTTTCGGCACTTCCGATAATTATCTTCGTGTCATCGTTTTTTACGGTCTTGTATCACTTAGGAGTTCTACAGTTTTGTGTGAGGTTGATGGCTCGTTTAATGATGCCTCTTATGCGGACGAGTGGTGCGGAAACACTGTCAGCCGTTGCCAACGTTTTTATGGGGCAGACTGAAGCACCAATAATCGTAAAACCTTACATTCCTCAGATGACTCAGTCAGAACTTTTAACTTTAATGACTGGAGGTCTTGCTACTATTGCTGGTAGCGTGCTTGGGGTTTATGTGAGTCTCGGTGCAGACCCAGTCGCCATATTAACGACCAGTGTCATGGCTGCTCCGTGTGGTCTTTATCTGTCTAAGATTTTAATGCCTGAGACGGGCAAGCCTGCAACAGCGAGTACGTTAAAAGTGTCAATGGCCAAAAACCATGCAAATGTTATCGATGCAATCGCTGGCGGTGCTTCTGATGGTATGCGTCTGGCTATAAATGTTGCTGCCATGCTAATTGCTTTTTTAGCATTTATTGCAATGATTGATTTTCTGCTTGGATTTATCCATCCGGGTATGTCATTGGCTCAAGTGTTCGGGTTTTTATTTGCGCCGATTGCGGTGCTTTTAGGTGTGCCGTCGACAGATGTGCCTATTTTTGCTGACATGCTTGGCACTAAATTAGTTACTAACGAATTCGTGGCATATGTCAAACTTGCCAGTGAATACAATGAGGTTCTTAGCGAACGTTCACGTACACTTGCGACCTTTGCCTTAACTGGTTTTGCTAATTTTGGGTCGGTTGGCATCCTGCTTGGTGGTATTGGCGGGATGGCTCCTAATCGTCGACCAGAACTAGCTCGTTTGAGTTCACGTGCATTGTTGGCTGGATTTGTGGCTACACTTATTAATGCTTCAATCGCAGCTGTTTTGATCTAAGAGGGATCAGTGAAAAAGTCTAGGCACGGGCAATCAAACAGAATAGATTAGGAATAGTGGTTTAAAATAAACGTCCAGTAGATAAAGAAACTCTAAAATTTCCTCAACTTGAGAAGACATGCAGTTTTGAATTTTTTAATAAAACTGTGAAAAATTTAGTTAAATTTTATTAGGCACTGACTTCTGTTTAATATCTATTTATCACCATAGAGATGCTTCCAACAATTGAGTGGCAGGACGATACGGTTGTCATGATTGATCAGCGGAAACTTCCAGCCAATGAAGTTTACGTGCGCTGCAAGACTGCGCTGGAAGTAGCACGGGCAATAAAGAAGATGATTATTCGTGGAGCACCAGCCATCGGAATAGCTGCGGCTATGGGATTGGCGCTAGGCGTACAACGTAGCAAGGTTAAGGGGTCTAGTCAGCTAGCAACTGAATTCTACCGATTATGCGAACTAATGGCGGAAACACGTCCGACTGCTGTCAATCTGTTCTGGGCTATTGAACGTATGAAGAAAAAATTTTCTGAGTTGGTCCTAGCAGGAAAATCTCCTTCGGAGATCAAGACAGTGATGGTTGTCGAGGCTAGACGTATTCATGATGAGGATATTAGATGTTGCAAAGCGCTTGGTATGTACGGATCAGTTGTTGTACCCGAGCAGGGAAAGATCTTAACTCATTGTAATGCTGGCGCTCTTGCAACGGGGGGTTATGGGACAGCGCTTGGGGTAATCCGTGCAGCAGTTGATAGCGGTAAAAAAATATCTGTGGTTGCAGATGAGACCCGCCCGTTTTTTCAAGGAGCAAGGTTAACAGCATGGGAGCTTGTGCGTGATGGAATTGAGACAACTATTATTGCGGATAATATGGCTGGTTCATTGATGCAAGACGGTCAGATTGATCTGGTTGTAGTGGGTGCAGATCGGATTGCAGCTAACGGTGATGTGGCAAACAAGATAGGGACTTACACCGTTGCTGTGTTAGCACGTGAACATCAGTTGCCATTCTATGTTGCAGCACCGATATCAACCATTGACTTAGATTCTCCTGACGGTTCAAGCATACCAATAGAAGAGAGAGATGCTAAGGAACTAACGCATGTCGGTACTATGAGGACAGCTCCAGAGGGTGTTGAGGTATGGAATCCAGCATTCGACATTACACCACACCACTTGATCACAGGAATTATTACCGATCGAGGAATTTGTCGTAAGCCATTCAGTGAAAGTTTAAATAAAATTTGCCAAGGCGAAGGTGTCTCTACTGCATCATGATGATTCTTGGAATCGAAACTTCGTGTGACGAAACAGCTGCAGCTGTAGTGATAGAAACATATAAACCTGAGCGGCCTTGGGTCATTAGATCGAACATCATCTCGTCCCAGATCGACATTCATAGGGAATGGGGAGGTGTTGTTCCTGAGTTGGCTTCGCGTCAGCATGTACGAGACATTTGTGGTGTAGTAGAGCGTGCACTAGAAGATGCTGATGTCACATGGAATGATCTCGATGCTATTGCTGTGACACAGGGTCCAGGATTGGTCGGGTCTTTATTGATAGGAGTGGCGTTTGCTAAGGCGCTCGCTGCGTCACTTGCTTTGCCTCTGGTGCCAGTTCACCACTTGGCGGGCCATATTGAGTCACTCGTGCTTGAGAACGGTCCATTACCTTTACCTTCGTTAGTCCTTGTTGTATCTGGGGGACATACTAGTTTGTATCTTGTTCCGAACGAAGGTATTTACCGTCTGGTTGGACGTACACGTGACGATGCTGCTGGTGAGGCATTTGACAAAGTCGCCACGTTGCTTGGTTTAACATATCCGGGCGGGCCGATAATAGATCGCCTAGCCCGCAAGGGCAACGATCAAGCTGTGAAGTTTCCAATTGCGCGTATGACGCATGATGATCGACAGACAGGGTCCTTGCTAACATCTCCTGTTGGGTCTAAGTACGTTCCCAAGTGGTTAACTGAGTTCAGTTTTAGTGGGTTAAAGACTGCTGTAAAACGGCATGTAATTACTAGACGAACTTCCCTTAGCGAAAACCCTATACCAGATACTGAAGTAGCTGATATTTGTGCAAGCTTCCAAAGAGTTGTGGTTGATTCGTTGCTAGATCGGACTTTCGAGTCTGCACGTTGGTTCGGTGTGCGAAGTATAGGGATTGCCGGTGGTGTTTCAGCGAATAGTCGTTTGCGTGCTGAAGCAATCACACGGAGCCAAGACTCAGGACTTCAGCTTTTCTTGCCAAGTGCTAAACTTGCAACCGACAATGCCGCTATGATTGCTGCGGCTGGTCTCAGAAACCTTCATGTCGGTTCAACTGCTTCGATGGATCTAAATGCAATGGCATCTTTGGAATTAGGTGTGCGATCTTAGATTAACTTTATGACTTGGTACCACAAAACACACTGGCGGGTCTTGATTGCGCTTGGCCTCGGTCTGGTCTACGGTGTAATAGCAGTCAGTTTTGGCTGGGGAAAGTTTACCAGTGATTGGATTGCACCGTTTGGTGCAATGTTTCTCAGACTCTTATTGCTAGTTGCTGTTCCCCTTGTTCTTGCTTCACTTATTACTGGCATTGCGTCTCTTTCCGATCTGCAAAAATTATCTCGTATCGGTGGTAAGACAGTCATTCTTTATATTGGAACGACACTGGTTGCTCTAATTATTGGTCTTACGATAGTAAATATATTTGATCCGGGCGAAACGGTTCCAGAAGATTTACGCCTTCGCTTGCAGAGGAGCTATGAGTCTGATACTGCAGAGCGAGAGCTTGCGGCCGAGAGTGCTAGTGAGCGTGGTCCCTTACAGCCATTGGTTGAATTGATTCCAGAAAATTTCTTCGGAGCGGCTACGAGTAATAGGAACATGCTTAATATGGTGTTCATAGCATTTTTAGTCGGCATAGCCTTGATTTTAGTTCCGAAGCAGCAAGCAAAACCATTACTAGATTTTTTTGAGAGCCTCAATGCAGTAATCATTCGTATCGTCGAACTAGTCATTATTGTTGCACCGATTGGCGTATTTGCTTTAATTGCTGACACTGTTACGGTTGTGGCTGGGGATAGCCCAGAAGATGTGATGCAGTTGTTAGCAGCTCTTGGCTTTTATAGTTTGACTGTACTTCTTGGCATGGCTATTCATATTTCAGTGACATATTCGATACTAATTAGGTCGTTAACGCCACTCTATCTTCGGAACTTCTTTCCAAGTATCGCACAAGCACAACTCGTGGCTTTTTCTACTTCCTCGAGTGCAGCGACTTTGCCTGTGACGATGAAAAGCGCAAAAAATAATCTTGGAATTTCAGAAGAGGTAGCATCTTTCGTTCTTCCCCTTGGAGCTACTATTAATATGGATGGCACTGCATTGTACCAGGCGGTTTCAGCAGTTTTTATCGCGCAAACAGTTGGGATTGAGCTTGATCTAGCAGCACAAACAACTATCGTGTTCATGGCACTCTTGGCATCAATCGGAACCGCTGCTGTGCCGAGCGCCGGTGTTGTAATGTTGGTGATTATTCTAGAAGCGATTGGGGTTCCCATTGCTGGTGTTGCATTGATTTTAGGTGTCGATCGTATTATTGATATGTGTCGGACGGCAGTTAATGTAACAGGTGATGCTACGGTAGCGTCAGTAGTGGCTGCTGGTGAGAATCAGCTTTCTCCAACACCTACAAATGGTCTTCTAGAATAAACTTCCTTCTGGGAATAGGAAATTTGACGAGCGTGATTGATATACCAGCCTATTGCTAAAGTTAAAAAATTTTAATCTCTGTAGCAAAATTCCACAATTATGTCTAAATTTAGAATTATAGTGCCTCGATTTATTAGGTAGAACTTGGTTCAATGCATGTTTTTTGTGTTAAGCGTTTATATCGATAGAGTTTGTTATGATCGTTTTGTTATGAGGATTGCTAAATGACAAATAAAGAGCAGAAAATTCAAACTGTTGGGGTCCTGGGTTGTGGTTTGATGGGTTCAGGAATTGCACAGGTTTGTGCGCAATCTGGCTACCGGACCATCATTCGAGAAATCGATGAGAATTTGGTTAAAAGTGGATTAACACGCATTGAGCAGTTTCTAGAGCAGGGAGTGAAGCGTGGAAAAATAAATCCTAAGGATCGTGACGGTGTGATAGCTAATTTATCTGGAACTACTAAGATTCACGATCTTTCGGAGGCGGATATCATAGTTGAAGCGATTGTTGAAAATCTTGATGTAAAACGTGAAGTATTCGGTGCCATTGATGACATCGTTGGAGATGATACCCTTTTTGCTTCAAACACTTCTTCCTTGTGTATTACTGAAATTGCATCAGCGATCAAGAGACCAGAACGATTCCTTGGTCTTCACTTTTTTAGTCCTGTGCCTGTAATGAAATTAGTTGAGGTTATTAGAGGTTTAGCTACTAGCGATGAGACCTACAAGCGTGGTTTTGCTTTTGCTAAATCGCTTAAAAAAGATCCTGTTACGGCACCTGACCGCCCAGGTTTCATTGTTAATCGTCTACTGATTCCATATCTGCTAGATGCAATTCGTGCTCACGAGTCTGGGGTAGGCACGATTGAGGATATAGATAAGAGTATGACTTTCGGTTGCGGACATCCTATGGGTCCATTTGCTTTGCTCGACTTCATCGGTCTTGATACAACCTACTACATTGCAAACATTATGTACGAAGAGTTTCATGAGTTAGCCTACGCTCCACCACCACTATTGAAGCGCATGGTAGTGGCAGGGAAGTTAGGCAAAAAAAGCGGCCAAGGCTTCTATGCTTATTAAGTTTTCTTTTGGGTGACAAGCAGGGCAATCAAAAAGTATAAGATAATTAATAGAGAAAATTTCTTAGAGTGAGTAAAGCGATGAATGGAGATCGATTGCGAGACGCAGTTAAACTGCTTATTTCTGAAATTGGCGAAGATCCGACCCGAGAAGGTTTAGTCCGTACGCCTGACCGTGTTGTGAAAGCTCTGAAATTTTTAACTAGTGGATATGTCAGTGACATCGATGCTGTTATTAACGACGCGCTTTTTACAGTCGACTACAGCGAAATGGTTATTGTTAAGGATATCGATTTTTATAGTCTGTGCGAGCATCATTTATTGCCATTTTTTGGAAAATGTCACATTGCCTATTTACCGCGAAACAAGGTGATCGGGTTAAGCAAAATTCCACGAGTAGTCGAAGTGTTCAGTCGTAGGCTGCAAGTGCAGGAACGCCTTACTAATCAAATCGCAAAGACTCTATCTGACAAACTAAATCCTCTTGGAATTGGTGTTATTGTCGAAGCAACCCACCTGTGCATGTCGATGCGTGGCGTAGAAAAACAGAATTCCTTGGCCGTAACAAGTTCGATGTTAGGCACTTTTCGCTCTGATGCCAGGACGCGTTTAGAGTTTTTAGAACTTTTTCGACCTATGGGTTCTACTCGTTTGGCTTCAGATTTATCATCATCGTCTCTAGGTATTCAATCTTTAGAATAATGACGCACTGGTTATTTTTTGCATTTTTGTTTGTAGTATCCGTTTCAGAGACAACTGCTCAAACTAGTCCTACCGAGTTAGTAGAGGTTAGGTGTCCATCGGTGCTTGGGATAGGCCAAGATACTGAGATTCCGTTTTGTGACATCCAGGTGCAGCAAGATCCTAAACTTGGCATACTTGTTGTTTTGCCGCCGCATCAAAATGAAGCTGTCCTGTCCTTTAACTTGCATAATCGGCATACGTACTCTGAGATAGAAGAACGTAGTGGTCGTGCCTATACTAAATATCTGGCATCAATTGCCGTAGCGAATATGGACGGTGAAGTGCTTGCTCGTGGTGTAGTTCTTAGCGAATTTAGAGGTGTCGTAGATCTGATTGATAGAGTGAAAGGTGGTTCTGATTTAAACGGTCTTAAGGCAATTGCACCAATTGGTAGTGAGCGTGTCTATCTTACCGTGCCATCTTCGGTCAATATTGTTTCTATTGTTGGTCAAAGTCTCGAGGTCGTGCGTTCGAATAACAGAGATATATTTCGGTCAATTGATCGTCCGATTGCTGTGTTAAGTGATGCTAAACTCGAGTACCGTTCACGATAATTGTTTTTGTATTAGTACAGAAAAAAAATAGTGTCTTGTTATGATCTGATTATTGTGGGGGCAGGACCAGCCGGTCTTGCAACAGCTATATCGGCCAAGAAAGCAGGCCTTAATTTTCGTGTATTTGAAAAAGGTGTGTTAGTAAATGCGCTGTTTAACTTTCCAGCTCAGATGGTCTTTTTTACGACACCAGAGTTGTTAGAGATTGGTGCTTTGCCATTTGCTTCACCTAGAGATAAGCCAACGCGGGATGAAGCGCTACGCTACTACAGACGCGTCGTAGACACTTATCAGCTCCAAATAGATTTAGGTGTTACAGTCTTAGCTATTAAACGTGCGTTAGTTGATGGGCGTGATGCTTTCACTGTAAGGACACGTGATGGCCAAGAAAACGAATCTGAATGCCATAGTCGTACCATTGTACTTGCGACTGGTTGTTATGATCACCCGAATCTCTTAGGTGTGCCTGGTGAGAATCTATCCCATGTTTCTCACTACTATAGAGAGCCCCACGAGTTCTATCGGAAACGTGTTGTTATTGTTGGAGGGAAGAATTCTGCAGCTGAGGCAGCACTAGATCTCTATAGGGCTGGTGCCTACGTGACACTTGTGCACCGGCGTTCGGCTCTTGGCGATTCAATCAAGTATTGGGTTAAACCAGACATTGAGAATCGCATCCGGGAAGGCACGGTCAAGGCTCTATTTGAGACGCGTGTCGTAGAGATTACACAGACTGATGTCGTTGTTGAAACTACAACTTTGCCTGGAAAGCACGAACCCGTTGAATTTGCACGGGATACGATTTCGGCCGACGCTGTTTTCTTGCTCACAGGGTATTTAGCCGATCTGGAATTCTTGAAAGCTGGTGGTATCGTAGTGGACCAAGACACATTTGTCCCTCAGCACGATCCAAATACCTTTGAAACGAATATGCCAGGTCTTTATCTAGTTGGATCAGTTGTGGCTGGAGCCAACCGAGGAGAGGTCTTTATTGAGAACGGGCGTTTCCATGGACAAGTCGTCGTTCGTGAGATCGCGAAGCGTCTAGGTCGCTTAGAGGTAGAGTAGTTTCTCGGGTAATGTCTCATCCAGCAATGCGAGGCATTTTATATATTAAATGCTAAATAAATTCGTTGATCAATTCTCGACGTGTTTTTGTCGGGATGGTGTAATTCTGTTTTACGAGAGGGCCCTCTAAAAGGGCTGGGTCTAATGAATCAATCGATGGTCGTGGTTCTCTATCGCAATAGATTAAACCAAGCGGTATTTTTTCTCCCCATTCGAGTGCTCGATCCATTGCGGAACGGAAATCAGTTTGGTCATGGTCTGTTTCCTCGAGATTGTAAACGCGTTCTCGGAACCAGGAGTAGCTGTTGTACTTATTGAATGTGACGCATGGACTAAACACGTCGATAAGTGAAAATCCTTGGTGTTCGATTCCTTTTTGATAAAGCTGTACGAGTTGCTTGGGTTGACCACTGAAACCTCTTGCAACAAAGCCACACCCAGATGCCAGCGCTAAGGCCATGGGGTTTAGCATGCCTTCGAGGTTTCCTAGGGGTGTTGTCTTTGTTTTCATTCCAGTTTCACTTGTCGGCGACACCTGGCCAGTTGTCAATCCATAGATCTCGTTGTTCATCACAATATAGGTGATATTGATATTACGCCGCATCGCTTGGATAAAGTGGTTCAATCCAATTCCATAGCCGTCGCCATCTCCACCCGTTGCAATGACAGTCATCGATGTGTTAGCTAGTTTGCAACCCGTAGCAACTGGTAATGCCCGACCATGTAAACTATGGATGCCATATGAACGGAAGAATCCAGGAAGGTTTGATGAACAGCCGATTCCTGAAACAACCATTATTTTCGATGGTTCGAGTTGAAGATTGGCACACGCCTGAAACATGGCGCTGAGTACGCTGAAGTCACCACAGCCAGGACACCAATCAGGTGCAACCTCAGGCTTAAAATCTTTTAATTCGATTACAGGGGATGTCATTCTTTTATGACTCCTAGGCTCTTAGAGCGATTAAGTTTTTTCTGCTGATGATTCCGTTTCGTCCTCTATACGTAGTCCAGGCCAATGAGCACTCGTTCCTGTCGGGTGATCGGTGCGCCAACCTGGTTCCGTTGAGAGTGCTACTACGACGTTCTTGCCGGCTAGGACATCTTTAACACCTGCCACAATATGTTTCGGTTCAAACGGTTCCCCGTCGTATTTGCGGATATGCCCATCTGCTACGATGCCTGTTTCGGCCCTTAGATGACGTGCGAATTGACCGCTCTGATTGTTTTCCACAATGATCATGCACTTGCTTTTATTCAATATTTCAGATATTTCCTTAATGTGAAGGGGAACGAGGTACTTGATTTGAAGTTGATTAGTCGAAATTTTTTCTTCTCGTAGAGACTTCGACGCTTCTGTGATAGTTCCCCAAGTCGAGCCCCAGCCCACGAGTGTCACATCAGCATTAGCAGGTCCCTCAAGCGTTGGAGCTGGCAAATAGCTAGTCATTGTTTCCATCTTACGTAACCGCTTATCGACCATTTTTTTTCGTCTAATCGGATCAGTAAATACGTCACTAAGAAGGACACCATCTTCGTCATGCTCATCTGTTCCAGAAACGTACATGTGATTTTTGGCTCCAGGCAGCACTCTTGGTGAGATACCAGACGGAGTGTTCTTATAGCGAAGATATGGTTTGTCCGTTTGTCCATTTGTATCGATGATAGTTTCACCACGGTCGATAGGAAATTCGACATCCAATGTATCTGGATTCACGGTTTCGCTGCCTTCACACATCAGAAGGTCTGCCAGAATAATGACTGGAATTTGGTACTTTTCAGCCACGTTGAATGCCATTGCCGGTGTAGTAAAACAGTCTGACATACTCGTTGGCGCAATAATCACTCGCTGAAAATCTCCCTGACTGGCACCGAATGCTTGGTGAAGATCCGCCTGCTCGGTCTTAGTTGGAACGCCCGTGGAAGGTCCCGCTCGCATGACGTTAATTGCTACAACTGGTGTTTCGAGCATTCCTGCCATCCCGATCGCTTCTGTCATTAGTGCGAAACCACCGCCGGAGGTCGCGCACATACTGCGCACTCCCATATGGCCGGCACCGATTGCCATGTTGATGACAGATATTTCGTCTTCGACCTGGCGAACGCAGATGCTTAGGCGCTGTGCGTGGTTGGCGAACCATTCCAGAATGTGAGTTGCGGGACTCATCGGATAAGCCGCGTAGAATTTACAGCCGGCGAAGGCCGCGCCCATGGCTAAGAGATCGTTTCCAGAGACTTGCACCCATTTCTGATCAGTTGGGTGCAGCGGTGTTTTCAATGTTTTGAAATTTTCAGAGGCGTAATCGTATCCAGCCTTGGCGGCTTCGATATTTGTTTTGACGACGGCCGGCTTTTTCGCGAATGTAGTTTCAAATACTGATGCAAGCCCATCGATTTTTAGACCCATTAGATACATCAACGCTCCGACTGCAACCGTATTCTGCATAACTGGCAATCTCTTTGCTTCAGGAGCCAGGTCTAACACTGGTAATGGGCACAATTGCACACCGGATGGTGCATCATAACTCGGGGCAAATTTAGCGCTGTTATACAGAGCGATTCCCCCAGTTGCAAGTTCCTGCAAGTGTCGGTCAAGTGAGTCTTGGTTCAACGCGACAAGTGCGTCTACCTGGTCACCGTGGTTGAGTGGCTTTTCAGGTGAGAAACGTACTCGTAGCCATGAATGGCCTCCACGGATAACCGACTGGTAACTGTTATAGCTATATGCTGCGAGACCTTGACGAGCCAATGAGAGGACTAACGAATTACCTGCGGATGCTACACCATCTCCTGCAGCACCTCCGATACCCACGACAATTTCTGATTGTGACATTTAACTCACTTTGTTTAAGTTAGATTTCAAATTTATACTTTCCTATTGTTTATCGGCTTCATAGGCCTATTTAGTAAGTACATTCATGCATTTAAGATTCAGTTGCATATTAACTGTTAAATGACAGGGAGCAGTCTTAAATCATACTATTAATCACAGAGCAGTGTTTAATTGATAGTCGTTTGACAGTGTGCAGAGTTCCTAATTTAAGAATTATGGCAAAAAAAACAGATTTAATAGTGGTCGGTGCAGGACCTGGAGGTTATACGGCGGCCTTTCTTGCTGCCGATCTTGGAATTAAAGTAATGCTTATAGACGAATCTCCTCGACCTGGGGGGGTCTGTTTATATCGAGGTTGTATGCCCTCTAAGGCACTTTTGCACGTGGCTAATGTACTGACTGAAGCTCGTCATGCGAACGCCTGGGGAGTGGAATTCGGTGAGCCTAAGATTGATCTTGAGAGGCTTAGGAAATGGAAGGACAACGTAGTGACAAAGTTGACAGGAGGTTTGGCTCAGCTAGCCGAGCAGCGTTCTGTTGATTACTTACAGGGTGTAGCAACTTTAGTTGATGCGCACACTGTGAGTGTGGCTAAGTCCGGTAGTGCAGTTGAAACCGTTCGATTCGATCACGCCATTTTGGCAACTGGCTCTCGTCCGGTTCTTCCAGAAGCACTGGCTACCAAAAGCGATCGGGTGCTTGATTCGACTTCGGCGCTTGACCTTAGTCGGATCCCTGAGAATCTTTTAGTTATTGGGGGCGGCTATATAGGCCTTGAACTCGGCAGTGTCTATGCAGCATTGGGTTCAGAAATCACAGTGGTCGAAATGACCTCTGGATTGTTACCCGGAGTGGATCGAGATTTAGTAAACGTGCTCTCTCGACGGTTTGGGAAAATTGCTAAAGCTGTTTATATGGATACACAAGTGATTAATCTGAAACCAGGCAAAACTGGTGTCGAGGTTGTGCTCGACGGACCTAGTATAGAGAACCGGCAACATAATTTCGATATGGCGCTGGTGGCTGTTGGGCGCATTCCAAATTCAGATACTCTTGGACTCGATCGAACGGTAGTTGAGTTAGATGAACGGGGTTTCGTTAAAGTCGATTCTCAGCGTCGAACTGCTGAGCCGTCACTTTTTGCAATTGGTGACTTAGTAGGTGAGCCAATGCTGGCTCATAAGGCCTTTCACGAAGGTCGCGTTGCAGTTGAAGCGATCACTGGACTTCAGACAGTCTTTGAGCCAAAGGCAATTCCAGCTGTAGTCTTCACGGATCCAGAGATTGCGTGGTGTGGATTAACAGAAACCCAAGCTGCGAAAGATCAGCAATTAGTATCGGTTGCTCGGTTCCCTTGGGCTGCGTCTGGACGGGCCTTAACGCTTGATCGTCCAGATGGGCTCACTAAGTTTATAGTCGATCCTAATACGGAACAGGTTCTGGGCGTTGGGATGGTTGGTTCAGGAGCTGGTGAACTTATAGCAGAGGGAGTTGTTGCTATCGAAATGGGTGCAACAGTTTCTGACCTTCCACTTTGCATCCATCCGCATCCGACACTATCAGAGACCATATTTGAATCTGCCGAAGTCTTTCTAGGGCGAAGTACACACGTGTATCGACCAAAACGTAAATAAAGAAAATACTTTCTATAGAGGGATTTAATGTTGTGTTTTATTAAAGCTCTCGGTCTGTTTATGTGCGTGGTATGAACTACGTACGAGTGGACCTGATTCTACGTGGCCAAATCCAAGTTCAAGTGCTGCTGACCGAAGCGTTGAAAATTCTTCGGGAGAATAATAGCGAGCTATATTGAGGTGGGCAATTGATGGACGCAAGTACTGACCGATGGTTAAAAGATCACATCCCACACCACGAAGGTCGTGAAGAGTAGTAAGTATTTCAGACAAATTTTCTCCAAGCCCAACCATTAAACCGGATTTAGTAGGTATATCAGGTGCGTAGTGGTGAACTCGGTCAAGTAGTTCTAATGCGCGTTTGTATCGACCTCCCGGGCGTGCCATTCGATATAGTCTTGCAACTGTTTCAATGTTGTGGTTCAGGACATCAGGTTGTGCGTTGAGAACCGTTAAGAGATCTGTTTTACGTCCCCTGAAGTCCGGAATTAGGACTTCGATGCGACAGTTAGGAATTCGACGACGCACCTCAACAATTGTATCAGCAAAAACTGAGGCTCCTCCATCAGGAAGATCGTCACGGTCTACCGATGTTATTACAACATGGCTCAAGCCTAGACGTTCTACTGCGCTTGCCAGGCGAACTGGCTCGTTAGTATCAATGGGGTTAGGTTTTCCTGTGGTGACATTGCAATAACTGCAGGCTCGTGTGCAGATACTACCCAGGATCATGAACGTAGCCGTTCCGTTTTTCCAGCATTCTCCAATATTTGGACAGGATGCTTCTTCACAGACGGTGTTTAGGTCGAGTTCATGCATAAGGTGTTTAAGGTGTAGGTACTGCGGATTTCCAGGTGCCTGCACTCGTAGCCAAGACGGTTTCTGTTGATGTTGTAGCACGTCGGTACGGGGTTTGCGTCCGCGGATTAAGTTAACAGGAATAGTTGCACTCATATGTGTCTAAGTGGAAACATGTTCGCAAACAAATGCCAAGCGATGGTATCTTCTAAGCCTACCCTGAGGCAATCTTATGGATGAGCAAAGACAAGAAACTAAAAGACGACTTGAAATCACATGGCTTGGCCATGGCACATTCATCCTGAACTCGCCAGAAGGCAAAAGAATTTTAATTGATCCCTGGCTTGAGTCAAACCCAGTTTGTCCAGCTGAGTGGAAACGAATAAGGAAAGCTGATCTGATTCTGATTACACATGGCCATTCTGATCATATCGAAGATCTTTTGCAAACGGCTCGAGACACTGAGGCATCAATTGTAGCTATGCCCGAGCTATGTCATTGGTTAAAAGGAAAAGGATTTCGCCGTGTGTTGCCTATGAACAAAGGCGGAAGTTTAGTGTTCGGTAATATTCAAATTAATATGGTTCGGGCTGAGCATAGTAGTGGTTGGATTGAGGATGGAAAGATGGTGTACATGGGTGAACCATCGGGTTACGTTCTCCGATTTGAGGATGGGCTAACTGTATATTTTGCTGGGGACACTTCGGTGTTTGGTGATATGCGTTTAATTCGGGAGATGTATGGCCCAGAGATCGGATTTCTTCCGATCGGAGATCGGTTTACTATGGGACCGGAAGGGGCAGCTATTGCGTGCGAATTGCTTGGAATTCGGCAAGTCGTGCCGATGCACTATGGCACCTTTCCAACATTGACAGGTACACCGACTAGACTTCGTGAGTTAATTGAGCCAAAAGGTATCGTAGTCCTTGAGCTCAAGCCGGGTGAGACAGCACGTTGAAGTTATTTACAAGGCTTGCGTAGTTTGGATGGGGAAGTGTATGCTTTCCCACGGAGGAAGTAATGGCGTACACCATTTGTGAACCTTGTATCGGAACGAAGGACACTGCATGTGTAGATGTTTGTCCGGTTGATTGTATCCATCCTCGAAAGGATGAGGAAGAATTTGAACCGGCAGAGAAGCTCTATATACATCCGGAAGAATGTATTGATTGCGGAGCCTGTGTTCCAGCCTGTCCTGTAGAGGCTATATTTGCTAATGACGAAGTACCTGATCAATGGAAGAATTACTGTGAGATCGATGCACAGTATTTCGCTGACAAATAGAAATGATCCGTAGTTCTAGGGTGAATCAATGGGACTGATTGACCACCAATTTTCAGATAATTTCATTACAACAAATGTTGACCGTGTACTTAACTGGGCGCGGCAGTCGTCGCTGTGGCCTATGGGGTTTGGTTTAGCTTGTTGTGCTATTGAGATGATTGCGACCTCGACTTCGCGTTATGACATAGCCCGTTTTGGCGCTGAGGTGTTCCGTGCTTCGCCACGTCAGTCGGATTTAATGATTGTTGCTGGCACTGTTACTAAGAAAATGGCCCCTGTTCTTCGTCGTTTATATGATCAGATGCCAGAGCCTAAATGGGTAATCTCTATGGGTAGTTGTTCGAATGCAGGTGGGCCGTTTCCGACTTATAGTGTACTTCAAGGTGTTGATAAGATCGTGCCTGTCGACGTTTATGTTTCAGGTTGTCCGCCTCGTCCCGAGGCGTTGTTGTACGGGTTAATGAGACTCCAGGATAAAATTCGAAAGGAAAGTACAGTCCTACGTCGAGAACGTGTAATTATGGCTGGTCAGACCGAACCGATTCTGGTTGAGGATCGTGGATAGCGCAGTGGAATTTTTAACTAAGTTTTTAAAACAAGTTTTTCTAATTGATCTCTTAAAGGGTCTATGGCTTACCCTTAAGTACACTCCACAGCCTGCCTTTACATTTCAGTATCCAGCGGAGCGTCGTCCAGTTGCGCCTCGCTTTCGTGGTGTATTGCGTCTACAGGTTGAACCAGAGACTGGTGCCCAGACCTGCATTGTTTGTGACCAGTGTGCCAAGGTTTGTCCGGATGACTTAATCGATTTAGGCGGTCATCGTGAGCCTGGGCATAAGATTAAAGTGCTCGACTATTTCGACTTCAATTTATCTCGGTGTAGTTTCTGTGGTCTATGTGCAGAAGTCTGTCCAACGAAGCCAGTCAAGGCTTTGATAATGAGTGAGGACTACGAGCTTGGCACTTATAGCAGAAATTCGCAGATCCTTCGCGTCGACGAAATGTACGACGGAGTACCGATTGAACCATACACTCGGTAATTCTAGCCCTGGGTTCCTTTGATAGACTTTGTCGCTCTCCATGTTAGTGCAAGATAACGTTCAACCTATTACAGACCACAGTAACGCAGAGTGATTTTAATTACTGAGCTCGAGTTTGTTCTTTGCTTCAGTTCTTTTTATTGCTTTTAGTTCAATTTAGCTTGGAGGATTGATGCGCGTTGGATTTCGATGCGTTTTAACAGTGTTGGTAGCAATAGCGGTGTTTTCTATTGTTAACAGTGCCCAAGTAACGACTGATCCAGCTCGGAGTGAACTTCAACTCGAGTTTGCTGATTTATTGTTTAGCGATGAGCGCTATTGGGAAGCTATTCCTGCGTACGAAAGAGCTAAACAAAATGCTTCATCTGAGCAACTGGTTCGTTCGGTTAAAGGCTTATTAAGCTCTTTGTTATCTGTGGCCGAGTTTGGTCGTGCCTATCAAGAGGCACAATTATTGCTTAAGTTACGACCAAGCGATGCTGAGACCAGAGCGCTGTATGCCGACGGGTTTTGGAGTTCCGGTTTATTCGAAGAGGCTGAAAGTATGTATCGAAATATTCTTTCAGACGCCCCCGAGAGCATCGATGCACGTGATGGCCTTGCTAGAAGTTTGGCCACTCGAAATAAGTTAAATGCGGCCCGTAATGAAGCTCTAGCCGCTATAGCTCAGGATCCGAACCGAGCCAAGTCGTATCATACGCTTGGAACTATTTACAGGCGATTACATAGGTACCAAGATGCTGCAGATGCATACGATAAGTGGGAAGTAAGACTTTCACGAGATCGTAAGAGTAGACGAGCTCAACGTATACAAAACGATGTCAAGTTTCTCCGATCGTTTGGGGATCGAGTACCTTTCGAGATCGTCGAAGAAACCGTTCCAAAAGCCTCAAGCACCGATGGCAGAAATGTTGTTCTACGAACAGCAACTCACGTTCATGTAATTCCGTTTAGCCTGCGCGACAAGAAGGTCGTTGTTAGAGGCAAAGTTAACGGCTACGGGCCTATGGATTTAGTTATTGATACTGGCGCAGAACAGATGGTGCTCTCGGAGAAAACCGCTCTAGACGTTGGGGTCAAAAAAATCACTCAGACTCTTAGCGCAGGCGTAGGTGATGTTGGAATTCGTAGCTTAGATCTGGGTCGTGTTGATTCGCTGGAAGTTGGTTCACTGAAGATTCAAAACTTACCGGGTATCATCAAGAGTCCGCCTTTGACTGGCTTACCTGCGAGTCGCGTGACAGACAGTTTTTCACCATTAGCGGTTGGTTTGTCAATGGAAGTTGATTATAAAAACCGTCAGCTGATTGTGGCTCGTCAGCTTCCTGATCGGCCAGCTGACATTGAACTTCCGATGCGAATGAATCGCCTTGCAGTTGTGCGTGGGGTTATAAACCAAACGCATTTTAAGAGTTTTGTTGTTGATACTGGCGGTGAAGAGCTTTCGATTAGTTTGACTACGGCGAACGAACTAAACATGACACCTGTAAGACATATCCCTCTTAAGGTGTACGGAACATCTGGATGGGATTTAGATGCATTTTTGTTGCCGGGTGTTGACTTAGCATTTAAGAATATAGCCTACAATAATTTTCCTGTGGTTGTTCTTAATCTTCATCGTCCGAGTGCTTTGCTTGGGTTTGAATTAGGCGGAATAATTGGACACAGTATTTTAAGTAAGTATAGGGTAGCTTTCGACATGGAAGACTCAGTTCTACGATTCACTGAGTTCTAGTGATTTTTTAAAATTACATATCTTTACACTCTATTGACGATTTGTTTTCCTCGAAAACTTTTAAGTTGTTAGTTTAAAAATCATATCCAATCCACATGGAAAATCGTAACTTTCGAAATTCACTACTACCGCCGTTGGTCGCAAATAAGATGTCTTCCCAATTTCGATTAAATAAGGTTCGCCATGCCCAATCGAAATGGATTGGGAAGCCAATAGCGAATGTCGATAGACTAAGACCGTAAGATGCTCGTCCGTTGATCAGACGAAAACCATCTACAATTGTAGGTTCGCCAAGCACCTCTTGTGGTTGGCCAGTATCAGGATTTTGTGAAAACCCTATAACTGGTCGAATTACTTTCGGTTTACTTGCCCACGCGTCCAGAGGCTGGCCGTTAAAGCCAGCCACTCCAAAGTTAAAAAAGAACGTACCTCGGATACCGCCAAAAATACCGATTGGTGTGGCGATCGCATCAATTAGTGGAAAACGAAGCTCGGCGTTACTAAAGAGAACTTGCTGTCCAAGAAACTGCAGATAGTCATATCCTCTCATCTCAGAATTTCCACCGAAGTACAGAAAATCTGGAAATTCACCCCAGCTTTTAAAGCCTCGTCCACGGAGTGCAACTAGTCCAGTTTCGCCAATTCGTAAATAGTAACGGGCATCGAGATCCAGTTTTTGCCGTGATAAGAAAAAGTCTCCTATTGGTGGTGCATATTCATAACTAAGACGAAAGGTGTTTCCTGCGATTGGACCAAACTCTCGGAAAACAGTTGTTTCTTGGATGTAGTTGATACCAAGTGGAAGAAACGCACCGTCTCTAAAGAGTTGTGATCCGAATTGATTGCTTTGAAATGATGCAGCTAATTCTTGAAGTGCCGGGTTATTGTATTCTTCTTGGTACTTAAACGCACCTCCCGTTAGCTCAATACGTCTAAAGCGGTCAAGTGGATAAATAGCAAAGAAGCTTCCACCCATTACAGATCTTACCGCTATGGCATCATCACGGCCTAGAAAGGCATACCCAGGATCAAAGGCTATCCCTGGTACATAAGCATAGAAGAATTGATCTTGAGAAATTCCCTGAATTGCATATTGTAATCGTCCGGTCAGGTTGGCGTAAGAGAATGCAAATGTTCGATATTGCTGTACCGAATAGGCTAGGAAGCTAAGTTGCTGATCACCCAGCACATCTGTGAAGGTGATCTGAGTTCCTCCTAGAAGGTCCCCATTATTTGTTACCCCGAAATTTATTGGCGGGCGTCCTTCAAGAAAGAAATTTTCAAAGGTTCCTTTTTCTCGTGTGTTTGCTGGAATGAGAGTATGAGTTAAAGGTGCTTGAAAGTCGATAAATAGACCTGGTTCACCGAAGTTAACTGTTGGTGCGGTATAGAGTGTTTCATCTTGAACGATCGTGTGGAGTCCGTACTCGCCTTTAAAGTAAGTGATAAAAGCTATACGATTGTCTTCTTCATTTTCTTGGGGAGCCACCAAAACAGGGTTTACGTTTCCCGTGGCGGTATCGGTGTACTGACGAAGTTCACCATTTTCTAAATCTAGTGTCCAAATATTAAAAATTTCACTGTCCCGTGCTACGTCAGCATCCATAGGTTGACTAGGGTCCAGTGCAGTCGATGCGAAAACAATAGTACGATTATCAATAAACCGCAACCCTGTCTCGTCATGTGTTCCAAACGTTAGTTGGGTTTGGTCAAAAGTGTCTAACTGCATTCTAAACAACTTATTGTTTCCACTTACATGGGTAAGATAAAGAATCGATTGACCATCAGGTGCATACGCTGGTCCGTAATTGGCAAGTTCGTCATCGGTGAGGTTTATGACTGCATGTGTATCAAGATCAATTTGATAAATGTCACCGATTGCTTCTTTCAACGCAGAGAAAACTATTTTTCGTCCATCGGGAGAGAAGTTGGGCGACTCTGGTTCGTCAACCATATTTAAGTCGATTAGTTCTTCTATTTTTTTTGTTACAACATTTTGAATAACAAGGGACTTGTACTTACCTTTGCGAACAAAATAAGCTAATCGATTGCCATCAGAAGACCAGGACATCCACGGTACGGTGTTGAAACGATGTCCAGGCGTTGGGATGTACTCGAAGCCAAAATTTTGATCAAAGCCTTCAGTCAGGTTGTCAATTACTTCACCGGTTCTTGCTGAGATTAGCAGAATATCAAGTTCTCGATCCTTGCGATTGGAGGCTATAGCGGCAATAACCTCTCCTGCTGGTGAAGACTCGATCGAGATAATTACAGGGTACTGAGAACGGAGAGGATCTGGTGCAAGGTTTCGACCGTAGTCTGTCGGGCGTTCTTTATCGCGAAACACCTCAAAACGATCAACGAGATACTTTTTAAACGCATCATCAAAGTCCTCACTGCTTATATTGAAAGCTTCTTCATAAGGATCAGATCCGCCACCAATAATGTTTCGGCGTAGACTGAAGAGAAATTGTCTGATGCCTTCTTGGTCCCAACGGTTTTCAATAAACTCAAACACTGCGTGACCGAGATTGTAGACTACTCTGGCGTTTGCATAACCGCCGTAGTTTTCAAATTGAGTCATTGAAGGAACGCTATCAGAAACCGCTACATCTCGAACTTGCATTAGGTCAAGTGGGCGCCAAGACCTCGTCATATAGTCTGCTAATCCTTCATCGACCCAAAGAGGAACGTTTCGACTTATTAATGAGCGTGGAATAATGTCAAATCCAAAGATATGTGTTAGTTCGTGTGTGATGAGCCTGTAAAGACTAGCTGGCGATTCATCGATAGGCAGCACAATCCGATCTCTCTGTGGTTCTGCAAATGCTCCTACCCCTTCAGGGCTTGCTCCAGGAATGATATTTTGTTGTTCGAATTCGCTATGCGTCTTAAAGAGTACGAGTGGGACGATACCAGGAAGGTCATGACGAAGGCTGGCACTGATCTCCTGGTAGGCACTTTCTGCATAACTAGCAACTCGGGCAAGCTCTTTTTCTAGTTCAGGGTAGTAATAAATTTCGAAGTGATCAGTAGTGTAGATGTGCCAGTTAAAGTTGTCGTATTTAACTCTGTTTTTACCGTAATATGGGTAAAAGTCTGTTTGCGGTGAAGCTTCTACGACACTGAGAAAGATCAGAATCAAACTGATTATCATCAAAGCAAGTAAACGCTTCGCTAGTTGGATAACTCTGTGAGTCATAGAGGTCCTTCTTGCATATGCACTTTTTTGCATTTTCCCCTCTTGGTCTTTAGACGAACAGTATGATGAGAGGGTTTGTTAAACGATTTTTTTTATTCAAGCAACAAAAGTAGACATAACTGTTAGGAAAATTACAATATCTTAACGTAGTAAATAATAAATACGAGGGATAAAATAAATAGCACCATAAAAAAGGCATTTTATAGCATTAGTATTGGTATTAAGAATAACCTTTTCTCGTTGTAATTGTTTTCGAGAAAAGAGACGTTAAAATTGATGAGGTCAATATCAACAATTCGTACACTCTGAACCTGGAGATAGTTTACATGCCTTGGCTTAATCGTACTCTGATCGTCGCTCTTTGGTGCTCCCTCGCCGCAATTCCGGCGCTGGCCCAATTCGAATCCGTGGGCTCGCTGGATTTTCCAACCTCCACGGAATCCTCGGAAGCTCAGAGCCATTTTCTTCGCGGTGTTGCCATTCTGCACAGTTTCGGATGGAAGCAGGCTATCGAACAATTTCAAGCGGCTCAGAATTTGGATTCCGACTTCGTTCTGGCATATTGGGGTGAGACCTTATGTTACAACCACCCACTTTTTGGAGGGCCAACTCCGGACGAGGACAATCCAAGAAAGGTGCTTGCACGTTTGGGTTCGACACGAGCAGTGCGAGCGGCCAAAGCCAAAACGGAGCGTGAGGCAGACTTCTTGAACGCAGTAGAAGTTCTGTGGAGTGACGAGGGTAGCTATGACGAACGTCGCGTCGCCTATATGGAAACGATGGCCGACCTGCACGATCGGTATCCTAATGATCATGAAGTGGCTACCTTCTACGCGGTGGCGACACTCAGCGCTTCGAGAGCACTACGAGACCAAACCGGACGGCTTGAGATGCGCGCCGGAGCGATTGCCTTAGACGTGTTCAAAGCCAATCCGAATCATCCTGGTGCACCTCACTACGCTATCCATTCCTTTGACGATCCCATTCACGCGCCGCTAGCCCTACCTTCCGCGATTAAATACATGGAGATCGCGCCAGCGGTGGCCCACGCCAGGCACATGCCAACTCACATCTTTATTCAGCATGGCATGTGGGACCTCGTCTCAAATCATAATCAGCGTGCCTATGACGCAGCTCGTGACTTATGGATGCCAGGAGACAGCGTCGGTGATACTGTGCACCCACTTGATTGGGGTCAATACGGCGATTTGCAGCTTGGAGACTACGACAAAGCAAACACTTGGATTAACCGTATCGAAATGGTCGCCAGCGAGAGTGATGGCCAAGAGCGCGCAGTGAACGCGATCTCACTACTAAAAGCACGGTACGTCGTCGAAACTGAAGCATGGAACCTTTTACCAATCACCGAAAAGTCCTCATCGCCTGAATTACTGGCTACGGGATTGAGCGCCGTCAAGCTGGACGATTTACAAACGGCGAGAGCGGCGGAAGCGAGATTGGCAGAAGAGGCAACTGATGGTTCGGCCGCTGTTAGAATCAGTCACAAGGCGCTGTCGGCCGCGATTAGCGCACATGAAGGCGACGGTGATGCGGCGATTTCTTTGATGGACGAAGCGATCGAAATTGCTTTGGGACAACGGTTGCCAAACGGTGCTGCCAATCCCATCAAGCCACCATATGAATTGTACGGCGAACTTCTACTGGGACTTGGAAAATCGGAAGAGGCGCGAGAGAAGTTCGAAGCATCACTTTTGCGAATGCCAAAACGTACGCACTCGTTACTCGGGGCCGCAGAAGCAGCCGCAGCCAGTGGGGACAGCAGTGCCGCCAGGGAGCATTACGCCACACTACTGGAGTTCTGGCAGGGTTCGTCTGGACATCCTGGAATTAAGGAAGCCAAACGATTCATAACAGAAAATCAAGAGGAATAAAATAAATTGCGTCACTGAGGAGGCGTATTCGTCTGAACTCGTTTGTCTGAATGAATTTCTGTCGAGGTAAACTCGTCCTCTGGTCCCTTTGTATGTTAGTGTTTTTAACACTGGCTGATTTTCAGTTGATTAATAAAAGGCAGTATTGCAATGCCTAAAGGTTAGGCAGATGATTGTATCTGAGACTCGCAGCATAAGAATTAGGAGTTATTTACAATGTTTCGTCGTTGGGTAATTGCAGTTGGAGTAATGTTAGCGCTGGTGTTGTTAACATTGCCAGCTTTAGTTGATTTTACAACCAAGTCTTTTTTGAGTGATGGGGGACAAGGTTCAGCAGTTTGCACAGACGATGCCAAACCAGCGCCTATGGATTTTACCCTAAAAGATATGAACGGAGAAGATCTGCACCTTGCCTCCCTTAAAGGAAAAGTTGTCTTGTTAAATTTTTGGGCTACTTGGTGTGGTCCGTGCAAGCTTGAAATGCCTGGATTTATTGAACTTCAAAAACAATACGGCGAACAAGGATTTCAGGTCCTCGGTTTGTCGGTTGACGATACTCCAGAGCAGATGAAGCCGTTTGCAGAGGAGTTGGGTGTTAACTATCCGATGCTCGTGGGTTTAGGTCGAGATGATTTTCAAGAAGCGTACGGTCCTATCTTTGGATTACCGATTAGTTTTTGGATTGATCGTGAAGGGATCTTGTGTAAAACACATCTGGGGATTGCTCAAAAAGAAGATTTCGAGCGTGAGCTCAAAGAGTTGTTATAAGTAGATAGTTCTATTGGTTCGTTGTTCTAATTGCCTCACATTTTTAAATTTTCATATTGATTGTCTGTTCTTAACCATGCGTGTTTTATAGCACTCTGTAGTATGATGCGTTTATGTTGAAAGGTTTCGAAAGCGCGAATTTGTCATGCGGTTGCCGGGTTCGGTTTAGTGATGGTGTTGAGGGGAGTCCTGTGACTGTGATCATCGATAGCAAGTCTGCCGGGTGTCGTCTACCTCTTCACGTTCAGAGCATGCCAGTTTACGACTATCGTGAAGCTCTTAGGCCTTCGACTAGAATAAGCTTTCCGTCAGAGGACGAGTACGAGGAAGAGGGTTAAGCTCCTTCTTAATCCTTTTTTCAAAGAGTACTTTTGTAGGTTGTCACGTGGGTTCCTTTAAAAGCAACAAACACTTAATTTAATGCAACTAGGGGTTTAACTCATGGCTAATCTTTCAACAGAAATTGAATTAGAGTGCCCCTGTTGTGGTACAGCGTTAGTAGTTGATTTGAGCCTTAAACGAATAGTGTCGCACTGTGAACCGTTACGTGAGGACAAGCCTAAACTTGATGAGGCACAACGTATTTTGGCTGAGGAAGCGGAACGGCGCGAGTCGATTTTTCGACAATCGGTAGTTAACGAAAAAGGTAGAGGAGACGCTCTCTCAAAGCGTTTTGAGGAAGCCCTTAAGCAGGCAAACAAGGATCCAGTCGAACGTCCAGTAAGAGACTTTGATTTAGATTAGTTTGCGAGTAAAGCTTTAAGAGGTGGGATCATCTAAATTCTTTCGGAAGTTCTGTCCAGCGACTTTGCCCTTTGTAGTACAACGGCTTTTGGTTCGGATGTTTAACCTTGAATGCCAGAAAGCGTTGGCGCAATCTATTGATTCGTTTGTCTGAAGAATGGATCAATCGGTGCGGATAATTTTGCAGCAATCGTTCTGCCTTCCAGACATTTTGTTCGGACAATCGCCAGTCATAGTTTCCCAGTTCGCGCAAGTCGACGATAGCATAAGCGATGATCCGTCCTGTCCAATCGATGTAAGGTTCTACGTAGCTTAGAGCAAGGTCACGCGACGTTCTAAAGGCCGCCTTCCGTCCATGAAGTCCAGGATCGCGTGAGCGGGCTACAGAGCCCCAGCAACCGTTTCGTTTATAAACAAAAATAACGTGGTCAAGGTAGTCAATCGATTCGAAACTCAGTAGTAGTGGGGGGTATCCGTGTTGTTCGAGTAGAAACGCTGCAGCTAGTGCTGCTTCCATGCAATGTGCAGTCGAGTGTTGTATCACACCACGAAAGCTTCGAAGAGTTGAACGATTCGGAGATGATTCAGTATTGTAGGGTAAAGTGTTTAGAAAGCGTTGAACTTGAAGAGGTGTACGTAATTTTCGAATCAATCTTTTTTCGCGAGGGCTACAGTCAAGGTGCGAGAATTTCAAAAGAGATTTTTCATCCTTGGCTTAGTTACGCTTTCAATGCTTACTCTTTGATCTATTCTAACCATCAAAAACGAAGATTATAGCAACTAGGCGTAGCGTTTGATAAAGTTAACTGCCTCTCGTTCTGCCCAATAACCATCAAAACCTTCGGACTGGTCAGTGAAGAAGCCGCAATGACCCCCACCACGTGTAATTGTGACAGTGATGAATGGATTTTCAATTATTGATGAGTCATGGAATTGATATGAAGGAACGAAAGGATCATCATCAGAAGAAATAATAAGAGTTGGTAGTTTAATCTTGTTAACTGAGCGTAGGCTGCTAGCCTGGTAGTAGTAGTCGTCAGCATCTCGAAAACCGTTATGAGGTGCTGTGAAGGCCTCATCAAAGTCTCTTACAGATCGCACACTGCTTAGCGAGTGTAAGTTATATTGTCTAGGTAGAGCTTTCGCCTTTCGACGCATTCGACGTTTTAGATTTCGAACGAACCTCCACTGGTAAATGATATTTTTTGGTTGTTCAAGTGCTTCAACGCAGCAGGCTAAGTTCATCGTTGGAGAAACTGCACACACAGCGCGAACTTCAGGAGGAGCCTTTAAAGCATAGTCGCCAGCGAGTTTCAGTGCTATATTTCCACCTAGTGAATAGCCGACTACATTAAGTGACTGTAGACCATCTAAGTCGATTAATTCTTGAATGACTGCGGCTGGGTCAGCTGATAGTCCAGAATGATAAAGGCCCTTAGATAAATGCTCAGTCCCTCCACAGTTTCTTTGGTTAAGTAAAACCACGTTAAAGCCAAGTCCGTATGCCTTATCAGCGAGACCTTTCATATAGTGAGCCTGAGTTGAGCTTTCAAGGCCGTGGAGTGCAATTAGGGTTGGATTACATTTAGGCACGGATTGCCAGTGACAGTGTGCTAGTACACGAGAATCTGTCGCGACATCGAAGTATCTTTGTGTGGGACTCGGAAGGGATGGAAATGTTCTTGGGCGGGCCCATGTGTAGACAGTCATTCGGTGCCCACCCGCAAGACCTCTGGCAATCACAAAATCACTAGTCTTAATTTCTGTCACGTGAGTTCCTTGTTGACTAACTAGTTGCAGCTCGCTGAAATAGTTGCATCTGGTTTCAGGGAAAACTTCGAATTTGCTCGACAATAGATAAGTTAATTAAGGGCCAAGTAGCGAAAGATTGAAATTTTCTGTAGGCTGAACAAGTTATGTTCATCTCTTGCTCCGAGTTTGACACAAATTCGAACAGATGTTTCGTTGTGGCAGTTTTATGAGTACATTTTTGAAGCGGGGCATCGATGATTTGAATCCGTTCTTCATGGAGGTTCACATTGTACAATGCCAGTGATGAAGTTACATGAGCTGAATATCGGTTGTTTTGGTGGAGGAACTGGTCTTCCAAGTTTGCTTGGTGGTCTTAAGCATAACCCTTGGGTTTGCGTAAACGCCGTCGTCACAATGTTTGATAGTGGTGGAAGCTCTGGGCAACTCCGTGACCAACTCGGAGTTCTTCCTCCAGGTGATGTTCTTAGGTGTGCACTTGCTCTTGCACGAAACGAAGCAGAAGCTCGACGTGTACTTCTTTCGCGTTTGCCGGCACTTGAGAATGGCCGTCTTGGTGGACATACTGGCGGAAATTTACTTCTTTCTATGATGGAGCAGTACAGTGGTGATTTTTTGGCAGCCGTAGATTCACTAAGCGCTTTGCTTGACTGTAATGGCCGTGTGTGGCCAGTAAGTGTCGAGCCTGCATCAGTATGTGCAGAATATGAGGACGGTTCACAAACTAGTGGAGAGGTAGCTGTTGACGCTGAACAGTTACAGGGTCGACGAATTAGTCGAATTTGGTTAGAACCCCAAGTAAAGATTCATCCATCTGTAGCGAATGCACTACGCACATTTGACGCTGTGGTTATTGGTCCTGGTAGTTTTTATACGAGCTTGATCTCCATTCTCCTTGTGAAGGGTGTTGCTGAAGAGCTTCGTGCTATCAAAGGACCAGTAGTATTTGTCTCCAATATTTTAACCGAAGGTCGTGGCATGAAAGGTTTCTCTGTTGGCGAGGCAGTGCGTCGTGTAACTGATGCAATCGGCCGTAAGGTCGATGTTGTCATCGCCAATGATGGACAACCTGATGGTGATGCTCTTAATCGTTATGCTTCTGAGCACAAAGAACTTTTGCCACTCGGTAATATTCCAGATGAATGTGAAGTTGTCATGGGTGATTTTTGGAAAGGGAAGATCGCTAGGCATGCCCGTCGACGTTTGGCGTATGCTGTTTGGAATGTAATTGCAGACCGACTTTTGAAGTAAGGTTTAGATGGCTGTCTCTCTTTTTGGCTGTCAAATTTTAAACATCCTTGGCTCATAATTGCATAACAAATATTTTTTTGAGTTGAAATTCCGATCACAACTACGAATCCTCTTGCTAGTTAGTCTATTCGGATTTTAGTAATTCAACTATTACAACTATTAAGAAGCATGGAAGACAGTTTTGAGATAATTAAAATTACATTGGACCAAAATGATCCAGTTTTATCCTATTTCTAGTTATGATCTAAAGCCTGGATTATAAAAAGGGAGACATCGCATTGCCTGAAGTCCTACGTAGAGATACCAAGATTGTTGAGGGGGGATGGTTCGGCCATCCTAGAGGGCTGTCAACGTTATTCTTTACGGAAATGTGGGAACGGTTTAGCTACTACGGCATGAGGGCGCTTTTAGTGCTCTTCATGACCGATCTTGTAGCAAGCGGTGGTCTGGGAATGACGGATGGTACAGCTACAGCGATCTATGGACTGTATACGTTTGCGGTCTATGCGGTTGCTCTGCCAGGTGGATGGATTGCAGATCGGTTAACTGGACAACGGAAAGCCGTACTATTTGGCGGCATTGTCATAGCAATTGGACATTTCACGCTGGCAGTTCCAACTATTTCAGCTTTTTACCTTGGGTTGGTTCTGATTGTTCTTGGCACTGGGTTACTTAAACCAAACGTTAGTGCAATTGTGGCCGGCCTGTATCCAGACGGTGGTGCACACCGAGATGCAGGGTTTACCGTCTTTTATATGGGTATCAACGTAGGGGCGTTTGCCGGACCACTCATCTGTGGCTATTTAGGAGAGAGTATCAATTGGCATCTTGGATTCGGTGCAGCTGGTGTAGGCATGCTATTGGGATTAGTGCAATACGTTTGGGGATGGCGTTATCTCGGTGATGCCGGTCTACTACGTGTTAGCGCAGCAGATTATGCACGTGCTTTGAAAACTTTTCTAGTCGGAATAGGTGTTGTAATTACGATTGTGCTTCTTGTAACTGTTCTTAAATCAGCCATGGACTTTACGTTTTCATTATTAGTTATTGCACAAGGCACGGGGATTCTAATTACAGCGCTGGTAGTTTTGTATTTTGCCTATATATTTTTATTTGGCAACCTTACTCAAGAGGAACGCAAACGTGTTGCCGTTATTCCACTTCTCTTTGTAGCTGCTGCGGTGTTCTGGTCTGGATTCGAGCAAGCAGGTTCTTCGATGACTCTTTTTGCTGAGCGTCTAACTAATAGAGCTGCATTTGGTTGGGAGGTCCCAGCAACTTGGTTGCAATCGATCAATCCATTATTTATTGTGATCCTCGCGCCAGTGTTTGGGGCTTTGTGGGTACGACTTGGTTCAAAAAACCCCTCTATCCCGATGAAGTTTACTTATGGCTTAATACTATTAGGTATAGGTTTTCTGGTACTAGCATGGGGCTCTACTTTTACTTCGGATGGTGCTCTCGTGAGTCCTATGTGGCTTGTGGTGACCTATTTTTTCCACACTACAGGAGAACTATGCTTAAGTCCTGTTGGCCTAAGTAGCATTACTAAGCTTTCTCCACAGCGATTTGTGGGTCAGATGATGGGAATCTGGTTTATGGCAGCGGCACTTGGGAGTCTTCTTGCAGGTTTAGTGGCTGGGTTGATCGAAAGTCTAGCGCTTCCTTACCTTTTTGGCACGGTCGGATTTATTGTTGCTGGTGCTGGCTTGATGATGCTTCTATTGAGTGGACCGATTCGTCGTTTAACTGGAGAAATAACGTAATAGGATGAAAACTCTACTTCTTTCAACCTACGAGCTCGGACATCAGCCCTTTGGTTTGGCCTCGCCAGCTGCATGGTTGCGTAAAGCTGGCATTGAAGTTAACTGTCTTGACCTTACTCAGCAGCCTTTCAGTGAAGAGCTTGCTTTTGCTGATTTAATTGCTATCCATCTTCCTATGCATACGGCTACTCGACTAGCAGTCCCTGTTATAAGGCATGTGCAAAAGCTTAATCCCAATGCTAGTTTGTGCTGTTATGGACTATATGCTCCACTCAACGAAGCGTTTCTTCACACACTTGGTGTTCATTACATTCTTGGCGGTGAATTCGAGAGCGATCTAGTAGACATTGCTGTGCAAAAGTTTGAATCAGTGCCAGCGAGCAGCTCAGATGTTCCTATACCTCGACTAAACTTCATCGTGCCTGATCGATCAGATCTGCCTCCCCTTGATTGTTATGCGAGCCTTCAATATGGTTCTGAAAAACGCATTGTCGGATACACAGAAACTAGTCGAGGTTGCAAGCACTTTTGTCGCCATTGTCCAATTGTCCCAATTTATAAAGGGCATTTCAGGGTCATTCCAGTTGATGTGGTGCTGGCTGACATTCGCGCTCAAGTCGATGTCGGTGCTAAGCACATCACGTTTGGAGATCCAGACTTCTTTAATGGTGTTGGTCACGCTCTGAAGATTATTGACAAGTTGGCAAGAGAGTTTGAAGGACTTACGTATGATGTCACGATTAAGATCGAACATCTACTTCGTTATAGTGATCACCTTGAGCATCTTGTTGACACGGGCTGTCTGTTTGTAACTAGTGCCGTAGAATCGTTTGATGATGCAATTCTTGCTCGACTTCGAAAGGGTCATAACAGAACCGATATCTTCGAGGTGCTAGAACGTTGCCAGTCAGTGGGGTTGAATTTGACTCCAACTTTTGTAGCTTTTACCCCATGGACGACCTTAGAGGGCTATTGTCAGTTTCTTCAAGAAATTAAACGTGCCGAATGGATTGATCATGTAGCACCGATACAACTTGCGATTCGTTTGCTCGTTCCGGAAGGATCCAGGTTGCTTGAGTTGGCTGATGTACGGGCACAGCTTGAGTCTTTCGATTCTGTTCGTCTTGCATATCCTTGGCATAATGGAGATCCTAGCGTAGATATGTTGTGTGATTCTATTGGTAATCTTGTTGCGAAGAGCCTAGATGCCTCTCGGCGTTCGCTATTTGGTGAGGTTTGGGAATTAGCGCATCAACAAGCAGGATTGGAAATAGGTTCTCACGTAATAATTCCCCCTGGTCGTGTAGAGGTTCCCCATTTAAACGAACCCTGGTACTGTTGAGCGGAGCCTACAACCGAGCAGTTAGCTCTGGTGTAAACAGACTAGGACGACAGAGGAAAGTTAGTAATCTGTAATTTCTGAAAAAGATAGGTATCAACCTCTAGTTTCTATTCTTTCTTGTAGGTTTGTTCTCATTGTGTCCCGAGTACTTTTAGTTGCTTCCACTACTGGTTATCAGGTGCGGTCGTTTAGCGATGTGGCGAAACGACTTGGGATTGAACTTGTGCTCGCCACGGACCGGTGTCATGTATTAGACAATCCTTGGAATGATGGTGCTATACCAATCAAGTTTCATGACGAGAATAATTCTATACAGGCTATCAAGGAAGCTGCAGCGAGCCGTCCGTTCGATGGCGTTCTTGCCGTTGGTGATCGCCCGTCGCTTATCGCAGCTCTCGCGGCCGGGGAGTTGGGTTTAAAGAGCCATCCACCGACAGCAGTTCGTACAGCTAGTAATAAATTAAAAACTCGCATATGTCTAAGAGATGCAGGATTGCCGTCTCCATGGTTTATTTCGATCCCGTTTGATGGAGACATACAAACTTTGCTTAGCAGAGCGATGTTCCCGTGCGTTGTTAAGCCTTTATCTATGTCAGCGAGTCGTGGTGTGATACGCGTTGAGACTTTTAGAGACCTTGAAAAAGCAATCGAGAGGATAAGAGCACTTTTTAAAAAAGTAGACGTGCATGATAATCCTGCAAATGGCGCGCTTCTAATTGAGGAGTATTTGCCTGGCTATGAGGTAGCAGTTGAGGGTCTATTGACGGATGGTAAACCTGAATTCTTAGCTGTTTTTGATAAACCTAATCAGTCAGACGGACCATTTTTTGAGGAAACTATCTACGTCACTCCATCTGATTGTTCTAAGCAAGACCTTCGACGAATTCGCCAGAGTGTTATAAGTGCCGTTATTGCTCTCGGTCTAACTAATGGGCCCATCCATGTGGAATGTCGGGTAACACCGCAACACGTGTACGTGCTGGAGGTAGCAGCTCGACCCATTGGCGGTCTCTGCTCAAGGACATTACGTTTTAGTAAGCTTGGTCAGCACTGGTTGTCTCTAGAGGAACTCTTGCTCAGACATGCTATCGGAAAGAGTGTTTCAACCTATCGCCTGGATGATCGGTGTTCTGGTGTCATGATGATTCCGATACCTTCAAATGGGTTGTACAAGAGCGTGTCGGGTCTGAAAGTGGCGTGTGCTATTAAGTGGGTGGAGGAGATCATTGTCACGGCTAAACGTGATCAGTGGCTCCAAACGCTTCCAGAAGGTGGTAGTTATCTGGGTTTTATCTTCGCACGAGCAGCACAGGCTAAACAGGTAGTTAATGCACTATGCGAAGCTCACAGGCAGTTGTCTTTTGAGATTGAGTCATCGATTCTTGTTCTCTAAGTAGTTTAAGTATCAGAATTTACTATTTTTCCTGTGGAGGCGTGTAATCCGGTGGCAATGCTGCTCCTTCTCCAAAGAAGAAATCATCCATATGCTTAGCAATCGTTTCTTGGGCTTCTTTTTGCCAAGGCATCAGTCGGTATTCATTGAGGATCATTTTCATTCGTTCTTCCCAGAGTTTCCAGGCATCACTCGACACGTTTGCGTAGATTTTCTGGCCTAGTTCTCCTGGCCATGGTGGTTCTTCTAATCCTGGTAATTCCTTTTGTAACTTAATACACTTAACGATCCGGACAGACTTGTCTTCTTTGTTTGCCACAGTAATATGCCTCCTCCTTAGTTCAGTCTAACATTCACTAGTCGGTAGTAGTAATGTTTAATCTCCGATTCGAAGAACGTTAGCTATTATTCTTAAGTATCTTGAGCATTAAAATTATTAAGCGCTTGTCTGATGCCTGAATCAGTTTTAAGCTGGGTTTATTTTGTTACAGTTTCGGTCATTAATGGCACACTTGTTAGTTGTGCATTGGATAGTCGACTAGATGATTAAGTTTGCAGTTTCTCGGTTAGGGATTCTGACGATAGCACTTGCGGTCTGTTGTTTAGTCTTGCCAATACCATCAGCATATATTGAACGTTTATATTCGCAGCAGACTTATCTAATCTTTCAGAACCTAATCACTCCGTTGTCGAGTTCGGTGCCCTTTGCTGTATTTGATTTTTTATTGGTTGCAGCTGTTATGGCCTTGTTTTGTTGGTGGTTAGTATCACTGATGGTTTCTGAACGGAGTCGACGTTGGCTAACTGTAATGACGATGATTACAAAAACCACTGTCATGGTTTCATTTATTTACATAGTTTTTCTAATGGAATGGGGTTTCAATTATCGGCGTGAATCTTTAACTGTCAAACTTGACTATGAACAAGGACGTGTTACTTCTCAAAGCTTAGTCGATTTAGCATTTAAAACGACTAGACATCTTAATGAACTCTATCCACGTGCGTACCAAAACAGGTGGTTAGGTTTTGATGAAATACCCATACATCTCGGCCCGGCGTTTCAAAGCGTACAGAGGCAACTAGGAAGCAAGCGAACAGCAATCGCCGGAGCGCCAAAAATTTCTTTATTAACGCCGTACTTTAGACTGGCTGGAATCGACGGCATGCTAAGCCCGTTCTCGCTTGAGATCTTGGTTAATGAATTCGTTCTACCGTTTGAGCGTCCATTCGTTGTATCACACGAGTGGGCTCATCTCGCAGGATATGCAGTCGAATCTGAGGCAAGCTTTGTGGGTTGGCTGATTTGTCTTTCTGGTGATGAGAATTCCCGTTATAGTGCTTGGATCTTTATGCTACCACAACTCATGAGATATCTTTCTGCGGAAGAGAAGTCTGGGGTATGGAATTTGATGAACGATGGACCAATTAAAGATCTCCAAGCAGTTTCAGATCGTGTCAATTCCACGGATCCGGTAATCCAGAAAAATGCTAGGCGTATCTACGATCGTTATCTTAAGGCGAATCGAGTCGAAGACGGTATTGCAAGCTATGGCGCTGTTGTTGATTTGGTGCTTGGTACACAGTTTTGGCAACAGTAGCGATTTATCATCTTTTTGCTAGTGATATGATTTAGAGTATTGCTATGTTTAGACTGGTGACTACTGTTAGAGGGGGTTCAATGAATGCTCCAGCAGTTTCGAGCTACTATGCATCTGTAGATGCTGCCAGAACGGCTGCGAAACAGCTCATGCATGAGAACCCGCGGGTTATTCGTATTATGATCGTCGAAGAACCATCACGATTCGTAGAATGGATGGATCGTAGTTGAGTAGTCTAATTTCATTACAGAGATTTCAACTGCTTTTCTTGGATAATTTAAGTAAGTCCAAGGTTTTGAAGAATCTTAAGTGAAGAACGAGACTTATTAAGTGAGTACAAATGCAATCCTGGTGCTCCATTTTGAATTAATTCTTCGCATTGCCGTGTAGCGAAATCTATACCGAATTCCACAATAGCATTAGAGTTATCACCAATAGTGTCGAGTTGAGCTGCAACATGTTCTGGAAGGGTTGCACCGCACAAAGCGGTGAAGCGCTTCACTTGCTCTGTGCTGATAATTGGCAAGATTCCTGGAATAATAGGCACCTTTACACCAAGTTTTCCTGTCATGTAATCGAGGAATTCAAAATAGTCAGTATTGTCGAAGAATAATTGCGTTAACACGAATTCAGCACCATGTTCGATTTTGTTTTTTAATCGTTTCCGGTCTACGTGTTTACCCTCTGTGCAGGTCATGTGACATTCAGGGAATCCAGCAGCTCCGATAGAGAAATTTCCCTGTGATTTAATGAAATCAATTAATTGATATGAATAGCGTAATCCATGATCTGACTCGATGAAATTAGGGTCATCGTGTGGTGCATCCCCACGCAAGGCAAGGATATTCTTGATCCCAAGCTTCTTAGCACTTCCAAGATAGTTCTCGATTTCGTTAATTGTGGAGCTTATACATGTGAGATGAGCCATTCCGGTTATGCCATGTTGCCGTTGGAGGTGGTTTACAACCTCCAGTGTCTTTTCATGTGTGCTTCCGCCAGCACCGTAAGTAACTGAAAAAAAATCTGGTTTTGCTGTCACTAGTCTAGGCAGCGCGCGCTTGTATAAACTTTCTTCACTTTTAATTGTTCTTGGGGGAAATAATTCTATAGAGACGACAGGTTTGCCTTGGGCTATCTTTTCAGAGTAGATATCGCGAATATATCGAGCGGCGGGTGATTCAACTGCCACAGTTTGCCCCGTTGTTTCGATTATGGAGCGACGTGTTCGACTTAAGGACATTTTTTGACTTTCGCAGTATATTTTTATTTCGGTAGATCATGGTTCTTTCTGCAGGTGTTTGCAGATAAAAATTAGGTTTAGTCATTAGCCTGCCGTAATTAGGGGTTCTTTAAGAGTTTTCATCCATTCCTATCGATAGTGATTAGTTATCGGCAGGCGGCGGTCTTTTCCAAAGGCCTTCGTTGAGATCCGGATACCGGGAGGGGCTTGACGCCTTTTGTATTCTGACCGATCGATCATTTCGACCACTTGTTTAACTAGAGTCGAATCAAATCCGAGTTCTTCGATTTCGGCTGGTGTACGATCTTGTTCCACGTATGCTTCCAGTATTACATCGAGCACATCGTAGGTAGGCAAAGTATCTGTGTCGAGTTGGTTTTCGCGTAATTCAGCAGAGGGGGCTTTCTGGATAATTTTTTGGAGAATAATTTCACTGTCACGGTTTCGCCATTTTGCTAACCGATACACCCAAGTTTTTAATACGTCCTTTAAAACAGAAAAGCCTCCTGCCATATCTCCGTACAGAGTTGCGTAACCCACACTCATCTCACTCTTGTTACCGGTAGTCAGCACTAACCAGTTAAATTTGTTTGACAGAGCCATTACGATATTACCTCGGATACGGGCTTGAAGATTTTCTTCTGACACATTTGGTTTGGTGTTTGCAAAAGGCTCTGCTAGGGCATCCGTATAACTTTCAACTAAATCATAGATAGGAATTTCAAGAAAATTTACCCCGAGTCTGTCAGCTTGTTCTTTTGCATCCTCACGGTTTGCATCTGAAGTGTAACGCGAAGGCATTGATACAGCGGTGACCGCTTTAGCTCCCAGTGCATCAGTAGCTACAGCTAGCGAAAGAGCAGAGTCTATACCCCCAGAAAGACCGAGTATTGCATGGTGGAAGTCATTCTTTTTGGCGTAATCTGTAGTGCAGAGGACTAATGCTCGGTAGACTTCTTCTTCGGGTTCTAATAATGATTGAGGTTTGCAGTATTTAAGTGACGGTTTTTCAAAATTTGGCGAGCTAACATTTATCGTTTCGACATGTCCACCAGCATTGCTGAATCGCTGTTGCCATCTAGGATCGTGCAGGCGACTTCTAAAAGCACTTGCAAGGTCAAGATCAACAACAACCAGTTCTTCCTTGAATTGCTGGCCACGTGCTATGACTTCTCCATTAGGGTCAACAACTACACTATGTCCGTCGAATACAAGCTCATCTTGTCCGCCAATAGCATTACAGAATGCAAAGAAGCATTTGTAGTCGATACAACGTGTAGCAAACATACGTTCCCGTTCAAGTCCCTTGGTTCGATGGTACGGGGATGCAGATAAGTTAACGATTAATTGTGCTTCACCGTCGATTGCTTCCCACTGAGCAGGGCCTCCTGAGTGCCAGATATCTTCACAAATCGTTAGGCCGACACGGTTTCCATTGATATCAATTACAATAGCCTGATCTCCGCTTGTAAAATATCGTTGCTCATCGAATACTGCGTAGTTAGGAAGATAGTGCTTACGGTAGATAGTGACTACCTTTCCGTTGGCGAGCACGGCCGCTGCATTGTATAAGTCGCCGTCTGGATAAGGACAACCAACCAACACTACAAGATCGTGAATATCAGTAGCGAGTTCGTGCACGGCGGCACGAGACCGTTCAACGAAGCTCGGTTTAAGCAGAAGATCTTCCGGTGGGTATCCACTGAGAGACAGCTCTGGAAAGATTACAAGTTCTGCACCTTTCTTTTGAGCTGCATCAATCCGTTCGCGTAACCTCTCGACGTTGCCGTCGATGTCGCCCACTGGGAGATTTGATTGACATAAGGCAATACGAAGCATGTTCTCACCATACCATTATGCGGACTGATAACATCTCTGTATGCATAAAAATTCACGAAGAAGAAGCGATGCTTCCATCTTCATGTTTTAAGCTCTAGTGTCACCAAGTGTAATTATTAACATCGATATTCTTTTTAATTCTGCACTAAAGCCTAGATCTTTAATCTGCTTTTTGTGTGTTGTCCAGTCGATGGATCAATAGTTAACTTTTAGATTGATTGCTTCAGCGATCGCTAAGGCCTTTAATTTTACAGTCTGCATGTTTCTGGGTCCCATGCTTAGGAACTGTTTTTGGGCTGGACTTAATAATTCAAGGCTCTCGTTTTCATATTCGTAAAATATCCCACGTTTTACAATCACAGGTGAGTCTTCGACTATAGGCGCTGCGAGCATTTTCTCTATGGCTCGTTCAAGTGTATTCCTAAATTTTCTATCAGGATAACCTAAGTCAAGGTAGGCTTCGTTGATTAATGGTTCCAAGCTTAGATAAAGTTGGGCTGTGCCCTGTGTGTCGAGTGAATTGATAATTTGCGCATGGTCATCATAACGACTATAACTTTTTGGATCGATTTGAGTTTTTGGTCCTTTGGTATCAACAATAAACTGTTCGCTTGGTCTCATGAATTCCACATGCTGCGAGGGATTTCTTCCGTCCGAAAAATTATCTACTGCTACAACGAAACGACGAATAAGATTATCTCTGATGAACCATGCTGCCAGTTTTGGGTTTGATGAAAGCGCATTGATTAAATCACGCACAAGGGAATCGCTATCATCAAGCAAGGGAAGCTCGGGAACCCTTTCGTTAACAGTTTCTTGCAGGGGAAGTGGTTGGGGTGTTTTGAAGTCAGTTATTTCTTGGGGTGGTGTGTCCATGTTGTCGATGTCTTGATCTGAAAACCAATAAACCGAAAGTCCAACTATCGTGAGTACGACAGCTATGATGATCAAGGTTGACGAATTAATTGATGTGCTAGTTTTTATTTCTTTTGATGATGATTTAACGTGAAAATCGCCTAATTGTTTCATAGCAATACTCTCAAGTTTTAAAGTTGTTTAGAATTATGAGGTTAACAGTTATCGACTTAAGTTTCTCCTATTTATTTAGTTTTTAAGCACGCAGCCTATTTTTTTGTTTTCTAGCACCATCTCTCAACAAGCAGGACTTCATCCCTCTAGGAAAGAGTTCAGAAATTGAGATCATTTATGTTGTGTTGAGAATTCTTCTAAAAATGAGGGGATGTTTTTTGTAAGCGTTAAAGTCTGTGTGGTACACTAGCCTGTTCTGGATTAGGAGAAGCGCAGCAACGCTAGAGCAGTATCCAGCATGAAACTTAGGTAAACAATTTAGTGGGTTATAACTATGTCACCTCACCGAAGAATCGATGTAGTATTCGATTCAATCAAGAGACTGCAGCGGCTCGGTGCAACTGCTAACCTCCTGAACCTACTGCAAAAGCAACACCCCGCCGATCTTGCTGAAGTCCTTGGCGAGCTTTCCGACATAGATCGCCGTTCTATTTTCAATACCTTGCTCGGAGCTAATAGTCGTCTTGCAATGGAGGCTCTTAGTGAGTTTGATTCGGATATCGGGGCAGCACTACTTGCCGAATATCCTGCTGATGAGCTCGGTCGTCTGTTTCAGCAGATTCCTTCAGATGATGCAGCAGCATTAATCGGCAGCCTTCCAGAGGAACTGTCGGTATCGGTCCTTGAATCGATGCGGCACCAAAAGTCCGGCGAAGTTCAGCATCTCTTGGAATATTCGGACCAGACTGCTGGTCGCATCATGAACCCAAATGTTTTTGCAGTTAATGAAGAACTAACAGTGGGTCAGGCGATCAAGTCTCTTCAGGGTTCACGAGAAGTAGAGATGGTCTTCTATCTGTACGTGGTTAATCAGGATCGTCATCTTATTGGGGTGGTTTCTCTAAGGCGCCTGTTATTGGTGTCCCCGGAGACTCCTCTCACGAGGATTATGACAAGAGATCTCATAACCGCTCGGGTTGACATGGATCAGGAGGAAGTTGCTCAACTTGTTGCCTCTTACAATCTTCTGGCAATTCCTGTTATTGATGAAGTGAATAGCTTGGTTGGAATCATAACTGTCGATGATGTGATTGATGTAATTAAGGATGAGGCGACTGAAGATATTTACCGAATGGCTGGAGTGTCTGGTGATGAACACGTATTTAGTTCGGTACGTGAGTCAATTCGCAAGCGGTTTCCATGGTTAGGAATGAATCTCATCACTGCTATGCTGGCTGCCCTTGTTGTTAGATCGTTTCAGTCTACGATTAATGAGGTGGTTGCTCTTGCTGCGTTTATGACAATTGTTGCTAGCATGGGTGGCAATGCCGCAACGCAGACCCTGACGGTTATAGTTCGTGGTATTGCGATCGGCGAACTTACCTGGAGTAACTCCCGTAAGGCGCTTGGGAAGGAGGCACTCGTCGGACTTAGCAATGGCATTATTCTTGGGATAGCGGGTGCTGGAGTGGCTTGGTTAGTTGTTGGAAATTTTTATTTCGGGAGTATTTTAGCGCTAGCTATGATCATCAATCTTATCGTAGCTGCTGTTGCAGCGACACTAATTCCAATAATGTTACGGGCACTAAATATTGACCCAGCACTAGCATCGTCGGTATTTATTACGACGTTAACGGATATGTTTGGGTTTTTTGCTTTTCTCGGCTTGGCCACGATCTTTCTGCAGTATCTCTGAATGTTAGATTAGATGGGACACGATTCGAGTGCTTCAATGCTCTAGATATCAGAAGAACTTCTTCCTAGATAGGAGATCTTGTCAGATGATTCTTTTTTTCGAGGATGTTGGTTGTGTTTAGTAAGCTAGCAGTGTCACTTTGTAACAGTATGCTATTTGCTCCACAAGGTGTTTAAGTTACTAAAATAGTCTAGGGCGCGGTCTGGTTAATGTCACTATACAAGTCTGACGCACTGATTTTACGCACGTACAAACTTGGAGATGCAGATTGCATTGTCGTGTTTCTCACTAGAGATCGCGGTAAGCGTCGTGGTGTGGCAAAAGGTGCACGTCGTATGCGGTCTCGGTTCGCAGGTGGTTTAGAGCCACTGACTCACGCTCGAGTAGCATATTTTGAACGCGAACATCGAGATCTCGTTAGGCTTAATTATGTTGAGCCAGTTACTTCTCCGTTTGCAAGTCGGAGCGTGGAGATGCTCGGCCACACTGGTTATTTTGCCGAATTAATTGACCACTGGGCATTAGAAGGCGACCCAAGCGAAAAGCTCTTCAGGCTTGGTTCATCAGTCATTACTGCAATGTTGGCTGATGTGCCGGTTGAAAAAATTGCACGTTACTTTGAGTACTGGTTAATGAGATTGCAAGGTACGTATCCGTCTATTAGTAGATGTCACCAATGTGATGCTAATCTCATAGATCGTGGTGCATTACTCTCTCTTCGCGACGGAGTTTTTATGTGTTTATCATGTGGGTCAACTGATGGGGAAGTTGAGCTTTCACCGGAGTCTTTAGAATTTTTGCAAATGGCAGCAACTATTGCACCAGACCGTCTTCGTGATGCGGTGCTTACACCTCTGGCTACTCGTGAATTAGCAGTAGCACATAGACGCTTGATTTCATTTCATCTAGACAAGGAACTCAAGTCAGTCCGTGTACTGAGAGCATTAAGTGCTGAATAGTTAGACAAAAGGTAGGGTTGGATGAGTGATGCAACAAAGCAATTAGGACAGTTTCAAACTAGCGAATACTAACAGTTTTTAATGACTCTTCAGAATCTTATTCTGTCGCTATCTAAATTCTGGGCATCATATGGTTGCTTATTGCAACAGCCTCTTGACATAGAGGTCGGGGCTGGCACGATGCATCCTGAAACATTTCTTCGTGTATTAGGTAATCAGCACTGGAATGTTGCCTATGTTCAACCTTCTCGTCGTCCAGCCGATGGGCGGTTTGGTGAGAATCCCAATAGGTTATTCAAACACCATCAGTTTCAAGTCATTCTGAAACCTTCACCCGATGCTGCGCAGAGTATCTATCTTGATAGCCTTAAAGCTTGTGGAATCGATCCAACAAAACATGATGTAAGGTTTGAAGAAGATAACTGGGAATCACCAACACTAGGAGCATGGGGGGTTGGTTGGCAGGTTCTACTCGATGGTCTTGAGATTACTCAGTTTACCTACTTTCAACAAGCTGGTGGGTTAGATCTTTCGCCTGTGTCAGTCGAGTTAACCTATGGTCTTGAGCGGATTGCAATGCATTTGCAGGGTAAAGATAACGTTTATGACCTACAGTGGTCACCTGGTGTCACGTATCGTGAAGTGAGGCATCGTGAAGAAATCGAGCAGTCAAAATATGTTTTTGGCCAAGTTGAAATGCCTAAAGGTGATTTCGGTCGTATTCACCGTAATTTCTTTGACGATTATTACGGATTTGCTGAGACATTGCTCAACTCAGGTTTAGTTCTTCCAGCATTAGACTATTGCTTGAAGTGTTCTCATGTTTTTAACATTCTTGATTCTAGCGGGAGTATTGGTGTGACAGAAAGAAAAGCATATATTCTCCGTGTGCGCAAACTTGCAGTTGCTATTGCTAAAGCACATTTAAATTTAAACGATCAACAATTACAGACTAAAAATGAAAGAACTACTACTTGAAATCGGATGCGAGGAAATGCCAGCGAGTTGGTTACCTTCGCTGACGCAGCAATTAGGTTCACGGCTAATCTTTCATCTTTCCGAGTCAAGAATTGCCTACGAAGGAGATCCTTTTGCATTCAGCACACCCCGGCGTCTAGGTGCACTTATCCGTGGTGTTGCGCAGCGGCAGACAGATCTCGAAGGTACTGTAACTGGGCCATCTGTAAGAGCAGCTTTTGATTCGGGTGGTAAACCAACTCCAGCTGCCTATGGATTTGCTAAGAAGCAGGGCGTTAGAGTCGAACAACTGACGAGGATTCAGACTCCGAAGGGTGAATATTTAGCATGCGCACATCGTCAGCGTGGTGAAACTTCACGCGTAGCTCTGCCGAAGGTGCTTGCAGCCGTTCTTAGGGATTTGTCGTTTCCCAAGCAGATGCATTGGGATGCTTGGCTTGATGATGGATATGGTGAATTAGTATTCGGTAGACCAATTCGCTGGATTGTATTTTTGCACGGTCGACAGGTTGTACCGTTTACTATTTTACGCAATAGTGTTGCTCAGGCAGCTGTTGTTCGACAAGTCAAGTCAGATAATATTACTTACGGTCATCGATTTTTTTCTAAGTCTGGTCAGCCAGGTCGATCGATTCGTGTGCGTTCTTTTTCTGAGTATAAAACGCGTCTCGTATCCGATTACGTCATTATTGATCGAGGTGCGCGTAGTCTTCGATTAACGAGAAAACTTGAGAAGAGTGCTAAACGGGTAGGGGGGAAAGTTTCACTTGCCGCTCAACATTCTTCGTTACTTGGCGAGGTTCCAGACCTTGTAGAATTTCCGTCTGTTATGGAAGGCAAATTTCCTTCAGAATTTCTCTCTCTGCCAGACGAAGTCTTACAGACGACTATGATTCACCACCAGCATTATTTTCCAGTAGAAGATAGAAAAGGACAGCTCACGCCATATTTTCTTGCAGTAACTAATACACCAAGAGATAACGTTGGTCGTATTGTGAGAAATGCCGAGCGTGTATTAGTAGCTAGGCTTCGGGATGCCAGCTTTTTTTGGGATACGGACCGTGAGAGCAAGTTGCAAGACCGACTTAAACGTTTGGATACCTTAATTTTCCACAAACAGTTGGGGAGTTATCGGGCGAAAGCTGATCGTGTAGGTGAACTAGCAGAACGGATAGCGCGTGAGGTGTTTTTTTCTGATTCGGTTGCGTCAGCTTCACGCTTGGCTGGCACCCTATGCAAGGCCGATTTGACAACAGAAATGGTAGGGGAGTTTCCTGAACTTCAAGGGATTATGGGAGGAATTTACGCCCGCGAGGAGGGCAAACCTGAGGAAGTATGGAAGGCAATGTACTACCACTATTTGCCAGTTAGTATTGAGGCAGATGCTTCACCGTTACGTCGTGATCTCGGTTCGGCGGTAGTGTCATGGGCTGCTGTGTCGCTTGCGGACAAACTAGACACACTTGTTGGTCTCTTTCATTCTGGCGAAAAACCGACTGGCTCTCGAGATCCTTTCGGCATCAGACGTCAGGCTCAGGGAATTATTCGCGTGCTTGTAGATCTTCCTGAGTTAACAGGACTTTCTGTTAGGGTGTCGTTAGGTCAGTTGCTGGCCATGGCGTACGATCAGCACGGTCGATTAGATGATGAAACTGAGCGTCGTCAGACCACGTTCATTCGGGAACGCAGCAGGTATTTGTTAGAGGAGCGCGGTTTCGATATTCGAAACGTTCGTGCTGTTACTCACCAGTCGTCGCTTGATGATCTTCGTCCACTCGATGCGAGACGAAAGCTCGAGGTATTACCAGAATTCGTAGAATCTCAAGATTTCTATCAATTAGCTAAACTTTTCAAGCGTGTCAAAAATATCTCACGGGAATTGTCCGATGTTAAATTTGAGGCAGCTGAGCGTTCTTCTGGTGGGGATGCTCTAGATAAAATTCTAAAAGAACCTTCTGAACGGGCTTTGCTAAATGAGTTAACCAGTCGTTATGAGATTATTAATTCGGCCGTAGAGACTGGGGAGAACTTTCGTAGAGCATTTACAGAGGCATCTGCACTCGGGCCGGCTGTGGATCGATTTTTTACGGAAGTTTTCGTTATGGTTGAGGAACAAAATCTTCGTGAAGCTCGATTGCATTTAATGAAGCGACTCGAGCGTCTTATTCTAAAACTTGCTGATGTGTCCGAGCTCGTACCCGAACAAGAGACTCGTTAATCTAACTAGCGTGAGAACTCAAAAACAGAAAACGATAATGACTAAACAAATTAGAAAAACAAACAAATCGACTAATTCAAAGCATTTATTTTTCTTTGGTGGTGGTAAAGCTGAAGGCGATCAAACAATGCGTGATCTGCTCGGTGGCAAAGGTGCAGGTTTGGCAGAAATGACGAGTGCCGGATTACCGGTGCCGCCAGGTTTCACGATCTCAACCGAAGTTTGCACGCTGTTCTATAAGGGTGGAAATAAAGTCCCGATCTCAGTTGAAAAAGAAATGAAAACACACCTCGGAAAGCTAGAGAATCTTATCGATGCCGAGTTAGGATCTTCTGAGAAGCCGTTACTTGTATCGGTTCGCTCGGGGGCTAAATTTTCTATGCCAGGGATGATGGATACTATCCTTAACCTTGGCTTAAATGACGATGCTGTCGAGGGACTTAAAGCCCAGACTAATAACGGGAGATTTGCTTGCGATAGTTACCGTCGTTTTATCCAAATGTTTGGAAACGTTGTGCTCGACATTCCGAAGGAAGCATTCGAGCATGAATTCGACGGTATTAAGTCTGAACGAGGAATGATTTTTGATACAGATTTAGATGAGATAGCACTGCGAGAGGTTATTGATAGATATAAGTTAGTTATTACACGAGAATCTGATTTCGAGTTTCCTCAAGATCCTCTACAACAACTTCGGATGTCGCGCGACGCTGTATTTCGGTCGTGGCAAAATCCAAGAGCCATCGAATATCGACGTATTTACAATATTCCAGATGAGATCGGAACAGCAGTAAATATTCAGGCTATGGTTTTCGGAAATACCGGTGACCGTTCTGCCACTGGTGTCGGTTTTACTAGGAATCCAGCTACTGGTGCTAAGGAGTTTTATGGCGAGTTTCTCATTAATGCGCAGGGAGAGGATGTCGTTGCTGGAATTCGGACACCGCAACCGATTAAAGAGCTTGAATCGGTAATGCCACAAGCGTACAAACAGCTTCGTGAGATTACTAGTCGTCTTGAACGTCACTATAGGGACGTTCAAGATTTTGAATTCACGATTCAAGACGATAATTTGTTTATGCTTCAAACAAGAAGCGGAAAACGAACCGGTTATGCAGCTGTGGTAATAGCCACTGACTTTGTGACTGAGGGTTTAATTAATACAACCGATGCCGTTCTGTTGGTTGATCCAGGTGCTTTGTCCCAGCTACTTGCGCCTGTTTTTGACCCTGAATCGTGGCATCAACTTCCAGTTGTAACACGAGGGCTCCCTGCGTCTCCTGGTGCAGCATCTGGAAAAGTCGTTTTTAATGCCGATAGTGCCGTTTCTTGGGCTAATAGAAATGAGCCAGTTATTCTCGTACGGAAAGAGACGGTTCCAGATGATATCCATGGTATGCATGTAGCCAAAGGGGTACTGACTGCCACTGGAGGAATGACTTCGCACGCTGCGGTCGTAGGTCGACAAATGGGAAAACCTTCGGTTGTTGGAGTTGGAGACTTAAGAGTCGACGAGGAGTCTCACACAATGTCGGTCGAAGGGCGTGTCGTAAAAGAGGGCGACTTCATTTCCTTTGATGGATTGACTGGGGAAGTAAAGTTTGGACAAATCGAGACGCAACCAAGCGAGATTCTTCAGGTTCTCTCTGGAGAGCTTGATGCTAAGAGTTCAGACATATACCAAAGATTTTCTATTCTTCTCAGTTGGGCAAAGAAGATACGTCGTATTGGTGTTCGAGCCAATGCAGATCTACCAGAGCAAGCTGATATTGCTTATAAGTTCGGTGCAAGAGGAATAGGACTATGTCGAACTGAGCACATGTTCTTTGGTGAAGATCGTCTTCCGATTATGCAACGGATGATACTAGCTGAAACTGAGCAAATGCGTCGTGATGCACTTAAAGAGTTGCTACCACTGCAACGTAAAGATTTTTACGATATTTTTGAGGCAATGCATGGAGAACCAGTCACTATTCGGATGATTGATCCCCCACTTCATGAGTTTCTCCCAAAACGTGAAGAACTTATGGTTGAAATTGCTCAACTTGAGTTTTTAAAGGATAAGGATGAAGAGTTAAAAAATAAGCGTGAGCTCCTTTCCCGTATCGAGCAATTGCACGAGTTCAACCCGATGATGGGACATCGTGGGGTGAGACTCGGTGTCGCCTATCCCGAAATAACTGAGATGCAGACAAAGGCAATCATTGAGGCAGCCTGTATGCTTTCAAAGGATGGCAAGTCTGTGGTCCCTGAAATAATGATTCCACTAGTTGGTCATGTGCGTGAACTGAAACACCAAAAGGCAATTGTTGACCGTGTTGCAGCTGAAACGATGCGCGTGCAGGGATGTGAAGTGGAGTACCTGGTAGGAACCATGATCGAAGTGCCACGCGGTGCAATTACTGCAGACAAAATTGCGACTGAGGCGCAGTTCTTCTCATTCGGGACCAATGACTTAACTCAAATGACCTTTGGATTCTCGCGAGATGATGCAGGTAAGTTCTTGCCTGCTTATCGTGAGAACCGGATTCTAGACCAAGATCCTTTTGCTTCAATTGATGTTGATGGAGTTGGCCAGTTAGTTCAGCTTGCAGTTGAGAAGGGACGTCAGGCTCGTCCCAATCTTAAGCTTGGTGTCTGCGGAGAACACGGCGGTGATCCGGCTTCAATCCAATTCTTTGCTAAAGTAGGGTTGGACTATGTGAGTGCTTCGCCTTATCGCATTCCAACAGCTCTTCTTTCGGTAGCGCACGCTGCTATACGCTACAGTCAAAAGTGACCCTAGAGCTCAAAATAAGTTACGGGAGAAAAACAAAATGGGCAAGATTGTTCGGCTCTCACCCGAACTTGCCAATCAGATTGCAGCCGGTGAAGTAGTCGAACGACCTGCTTCTGCAGTCAAGGAATTAGTCGAGAATGCCCTGGATGCGGGAGCTCGCCGTATTAAAGTTGTAATCGAGTTTGGGGGAAAGAAGTTAATAAAGGTTGAGGATGACGGTGAGGGTATGACAGCCGGTGATGCCGTGCTCGCCCTCGAGCGACATGCAACTAGCAAATTAACTCAACTTGAGGATCTGGGTGCGATCTCAACACTAGGTTTTCGAGGTGAGGCGCTTCCGAGTATCGCATCAGTGTCCCGCCTGAAGTTGAGAACCAGGTCTAGTGGAGAATCGAATGGGGTTGAAATTCGTGTTGATGGTGGCTCTTCTAACACCACCAAAGAAGTTGGCATGCCTGAAGGAACAGCGATTGAAGTGGCTGACCTGTTTTATAATGTACCGGCTCGCCGGAAGTTCCTCAAGTCTGATTCTGCCGAATCTACTCAGATATCACGTGCTGTAACTCAGCTCGCACTTGGATATCCTAATGTTGGGTTTGTTCTTATTAGTCGAGGTCGTCAGCTTTTGCAATGTCCTCCAGTAGCTGATTTTAAGGAGCGATTTTTTCAACTCTATGGAGAGCGCTCAGATCTCGTAGAAGTAAAAAAAGAAGCAGCAGGAGTTCGTGTCATGGGGTTTGTAGCTGCGTTAGTAGATCAAGGACGATCACGAGGGGCGCATAACATTTTTGTTAATAGGCGTATTATTAAAGATCGTACGATTGCTCATGCCATTCACGCAGCGTACGGTGAGGCTAGTGTTAAATTACGCAATCCAGAAGTGCACCTGTTTATTGATTTGCCTGCCGACAGAGTCGATGTCAATGTGCATCCAATGAAAGCTGAAGTCCGATTTCTTGAACAGTCGCTTATTCATGAACTGTTACGACGCGCATTAGGTGAAGCACTTGGGAAGCCAACTTCAGCCCAGATATCAAATCGGATAAAACGAACCTTTGCTGAGCCATCGGTGCATTCGATTCCTGGTGTTCTGTCGAGCACAGTATCGACTGGACATTGGTCTACCGTTACAGATGTATTTCATCGGGCAGATCGAACGGTTAATAGTGCTAATCAAGTTACTGAGGGGTCGTCGTTGGTGCAAGGTATAGAGAGAGAGGAGATTCCCTCCGAGGTTAGTAGCGGTGCGCAACCTTTGATGCCATTGGGTCAGTTTCGCGATACCTTTATCATTGCGGTCGACAATAATGGATTAGTGGTTATTGACCAACACGTTGCTCACGAACGAATACTCTATGAGCAAGTTATAGAACGTCTCACTGATGGATCACTCGAGAGTCAGAGGTTGCTAGAGCCAATGCTTATTGATTTGCCTCCTGGACAACATCAAGCTCTTATTTCAAACAGTTCTCATCTAGAGCGACTTGGTTTTGAAATCGAACCTTTTGGTGGTGACAGCTTCAGAATTTCTGCTATTCCGTCACTACTTGCTCTGACAGAGGCCGAACAAGCAGTTCGTGCTGTGGCGACTGATCTCGACGGATTTGATTCGGGCAAAGAGGTTGTCAACGTATTGCAGCACTTAGCAGCTACGACAGCCTGTCATGCAGCAGTGAAGGCAAACGATCGACTGACACAAGAGAAGATGCTTTATATATTGCAAGAGTTACGCCGTACCGATTATTCAACGATTTGTCCACACGGTCGACCAATTGTTCTTCGACTAACTAGACAGGAGATTGAGAAGAGCTTTGATCGGAAATAGTTGAAATTGAAAAAGCATTCTATTCGTATTTTTATATGTTAATTGTTAACTAGAGTGATATCCGTGTAAAAAGTAACATTCTATGATTGTCCTCAGGAACGTTTGATTATTAACCAGCCTAGTAGAAACATTCCGACTCCCGAACCAAAAATCCTTGGACTTGGGCCAAGAGGGCCAGCAGTAAAAAGTGCAACTAGAAGTAGCCACATGCCGAGCAATTGCAGTCCTCGTCCAACGTAATACAAGATTCCAGGCATGCAGTGAATTAGTCGGCCGTTCTCGGAGAATTAGATCTTTTTTTCTTGATAAGGCGATATTCTGCGATCCTTTTTCCAATTATCTTTTCAATTCCTCGCTCGCTCGGTTGATAGTACGTGCGACCGATTAGATTCGATGGAAGACATTCCATCGGTGTTATTCCTTCCTTGGTATTGTGTGCGTACTCGTAATCCTTACCGTAATCCAGGTCTTTCATGAGTTTGGTTGGTGCATTCCGAAGGTGCAATGGCACTGGTTCGGCCGCTTTGGTGTGTACATCTGTTGCTGCTTTCTCGTACGCTTTGTACACAGAGTTACTCTTAGGTGCGACTGAAAGATAGATCGCAGTTTGGGCAAGGGCGGTGTTGCCTTCAGGCATGCCGATAAAGTGAACAGCATCCTTTGCGGCAATGGAAAGTGTTAATGCTCGTGGATCAGCATTACCAATATCCTCGGAGGCGAAACGAATTAATCGACGTGCAATATATAAGGGGTCTTCTCCCGCTTCTACCATGCGGGCTAGCCAATAGACAGCGGCATCAGGGTCGCTGTTACGCATCGACTTGTGTAGGGCTGAGATGAGATTAAAGTGCTCTTCACCGCTTTTATCATAAAGTAGTGAACGTCGCTGGAGTGCTTTAGACAGCAGTTTAAGATCTATAGTTCGACTTAGCGTGCTGTTAGATGTTTTAGGGTTAGAATTAATTGCATCGGTATCAACCTCAGCGATGACGCAAGCGAGTTCTAGAAGATTGAGAGCTACACGAGCATCACCATTAGCATGTTGTGCAATTGCTTCAAGTGTGCCGCTTGTTACTTTTATTGTTTCATGTCCTAATCCGTGTTCTGAGTCTTCGAGTGCACGTTTTAAGATTAATGTAATTTCTTTGTGGCTAAGAGGTTTAAGGAGAAAGACTTTCGATCTTGATAGTAAGGCTGGATTAACTTCGAACGACGGATTTTCAGTTGTAGCACCAACAAGAACAATGTCGCCACTTTCTACTCGAGGAAGAAAAGCATCTTGTTGTGCCTTATTGAAACGGTGAATTTCATCTACGAATAGGATCGTGCGACGTCCATAATATCGTCGCATCTTTTCAGCTTCTGCCATGATTGCCTTAATTTCTTTGATACCGGAAAGAACCGCGCTGAAAGAGACAAAGTGCGCTTGGGTTGCTGTTGCGATTAGGCGTGCCAAGGTTGTTTTGCCTGTTCCCGGTGGACCCCAAAGAATGACAGATTGAAGCGCATCTTGTTCGATTGCTTCCCGAAGCGGAAGCCCAGGCGCTAGCACCTCTTTTTGGCCAACGAATTCGTCAAAACTTTTAGGCCGCATCCTTTCCGCTAGCGGAGTCGGAGCAGCAGAATTATCTTTTGAGGACGACTCGAATAAGTTCTTAGATTTCACGAGTTGTCTTTTCGTTGTCGATTAGCTTCGTAGATGATCAAACTAGCAGCGACAGCCGTATTAAGAGAGTTCACTGAATTTCGCATTGGCACTGTGATCAAATTATTAGCATAAGATGCAACTTGGCTGTTTAGTCCAGAGCTCTCGTTTCCGAGGAGTACTAGTAGATCTCCAGTGAGATCTATAGTGTAAATCGACGAGCCTCCTTTAGGCACGGCTGCAAGAACTGAGGCATTACGTTTTCTTGCCATATTGACTACTCGATCTAGGTTATCGATGTCGACAACTGGTAGCCGAAAAGTGCTGCCCATGGCTCCGCGAAGGGCGCGCCAGCCGAATGGATCAGCCGAACCACCTGTAACGACGATGCCGCTTGCAGAGCCTGCGTCAGCCGAACGGATAATAGCCCCTACATTTCCAGGATCCTGAACACCGATCGGTGCAAGAACTAGTCCGCCATCAGCAAAAACATTCCGAAGGGCAATCGGTTGGTGTATCCCTATAGCTACAACTCCGGATGGTTCATGAGCTGGGCTCAATGCTTCGAGCACTGAATTAGAGGCACGGATTACATCGACGCCAAGGAGTTTCAATCTATTGGCGAGGGTATGAAGTTCTCGGCTTCGCTTTTTAGATTCGTCGGTAGAAAAGACAGCAACTTCGAGAGGTACATTAGCTTTTCTTGCGTCATTAATCAGTGTTAGGCCTTCGAGAAGGATCCGTTCTCTGTTGTTTCGATGAGAGCGCGTGACTTCACGAAATCTTGCGACAATAGAGTTCTGTCGACTAGTAATTATAGTCACTGTCAGCAGTCTCGCTATACTTTCAGTCTGTACAAATTTCGTGCCTTGCTTGCATTTATGTTAGCCTGCAGAGCATAACAGATGTGCTACTCTAGCAACTTGCTTAAATTGGTGGTTAACTAAAATGAAGAGTGATTATCAACGACGTTTTGAACGAGAGATCCGTGATTTAGAATACGAATTAAAACACGAACTTCCAAAGGAAATAAAACTGGCACGAGAACTTGGCGACCTTAGAGAAAATGCTGAATATCAGGCTGCGAAGGAGCGTCAACGGTTAGTCGAATCACAAATTAGCTTGCTCCAGAAGCGCGTGTCTGAGATTTCCTTAATGAATTTTGATAAATTACCGCACGACCGTGCAGCATTTGGGTCGAAGCTACACCTTCGTGAATCGACAGGGGAGACTAAAGTTTATCAATTGGTTATGCCTGAGGATGCCGATCCAGGCAGTGGATGTATTTCTACAGCGTCGCCGATCGGATGTGCCCTAGTTGGGAAGGAAGTCGGTGATGAGGTTTCCGTGCCAACTCCTAACGGTGTTCGAGAATTTGAAATAGTTAAACTCATCACGATTCATGATACAGAGGGATAACCAAATTACTTCCGTTTCTTCTTCTCCGTTTCGGTATTCTCCTCGACTAAGAACTGCTCTCGTCTTGACTGGCACTGGAACCGCTGGAGCTTACCATGCGGGCGTCCTTCATGCTGTGCAAGAAGCGGGGGTAAGGATCGATATTGTGGCTGGGCGAGGCATTGGCATTGTTAGCTCGATGTTTGCAGCTATTGCTGATGGCCAAGAATTGTGGAAACCGAAAGGCATTTGGTGTTCAGCTCGAGCCGAGAGGCTTTATCGTTGGCGTGCTACTTTACGAGTAGCTGCTTGGACATTAGGGATTGCAATATTTGCGTTGTTTCTGCCTCTAGGAGTTTTGATAGGGGCAGTATTCGCTTATCCGCTAGCGATGCTACTTAGTTTTATTGGCTTAGACGTTGGTGTGTTGGTTGCTTCGAAATATAGCATTCTTGTTGATTACTTATTTCAACCAACTGCGCTTCCCCTTTATATACCTCGTTTTGTCACAGTTGCAGTGTTTATATTACTGGGGGTATTGGTTGTCAGTGCTTGCGGGTCGGCTTTGCAGGCACGTCTGCAGCGTCGGTCTCGCGGAGCGTTCTGGTGGAAACTATTAGGAGCACCACTTGACGTGTCTGTGGCTGTGGAATGTTTTACGAGTGGGCTTTGGCAGATAATGCATGGGGCTTCCAATATTGCTAAACCATCAGCTTCGGATTTAGCGGAACGTTATTCAGCCCTATTAGCTGATAATGTTGGCCAACCTGGTTTTCGCGAATTACTCGTTCTTGTGCATGATATCGATTCCCGACGGGATTTAGTTTGTGCGTTGCTATCAGAACGCTATCGCCGAGATTTTTTTCTTGGGCGTCTTGGTTCAGAAGGAGAACAGCGAAATCTTGAGACGTTAGATCTTTCAGGAGCAGAAGGACAGCATGCTATGGATGCACTAGCAGCCGGACTTAGCTTGCCGATTGCAACAGAACCCCACCTTGTTGATTTTTCTCCAGACAGCTGTTGGCGTGGAGAAACTCATCGCTTGTGTGATCGTCCAGACTCCACGGCACGTTTATTAGAGGAAGTGGCTAACGCAGGCGCGGAGCAAGTCATTCTTGTTTCAGTTTTGGCAGAATCTCCTGGACCACATGCGTTAGGTTCTAGTCGGAGAGACGCTCGTGGACGATTGAGTGAGCAATTAGCAACACTCGAAACAGCATCTATTCGTGACGCGGTCACTGCTCGCAGTGGTCTCTTTCAGGCTATTTTCCAGATTAAACCTTCACACAATCCTCTCGGTCTGTTTGATTTCGAGGGTTCATACGATGAAAGTTCAGACAGGCAACAATCACTTGCTGAGTTAGTAGATCGTGGGTATCAGGATGGGTTGCGACAATTTGTTGATTCGGTTGTTGGCGCAAGCGGTGAGTGGATTGAGTCTAGCCAGTCAAAAGAAAATGCGACTAATCCTGATATCTAACCTTCACTTTATTGGGAGTGTTCCAATAAAGGTCGATACGCAATTAAAGTATTATTTGAAATAACAGAAAAAATATTTTCCCCCTCTCTATATAAGGAACATAGATGCCTTGGGCGATATTCATAGTCTCTGTATTAGTGTTTACCTCTAGTGTGTTGTCGGCTCAACAGCCACTTTTCGTAAGTGGCATTGATCTTGTCCATTTCGGAGTGTCTGTTCTGGATCGAGATGGAAGTCCTATTGCAGATCTTAATGTTGAAGATTTCGAGCTTTACGAGGACGGCAAAGTTCAAGAAGTTAAGTATTTTTCTCGTGGCATGTCTAGTGATGCTGAAACGATGCCGATGCACCTCGGCTTATTGTTCGATGCTAGTAGCAGCATGCAGCACGATGATGTGTTTGCTAAGACTGCAGCGATTAAGTTTTTAAATTCTCAAGCGCACGCTGCTGATATGACTTTGGTTGATTTTGATACTGAGGTCAGGGTCGGCCGTTACGTTCAGGATGACTTTCCGCGCTTAGTTGAACGAATCAGACGTCGCGAATCTGGCACGAACACTGCTCTTTATGATGCGCTTGGGGTTTATCTTAATGGTGCATTCGATCAAGATGGTCGAAAAGTGCTTCTGTTGTACTCAGACGGTCACGATACTCGTAGCCGAATAAGATTTCATGAGATCATTGATTTGGTTAAGGCATCCGATGTTACGGTTTACGCTGTAGGTTTTCAAGAGCATCTTCCTAGGTCACTTCGTTTTATCGAGCAGAGGCGCTTAAAGGAATTAACTGAATTAACTGGAGGTTACTGCTATTTCCCTTCTAGCGTCGACGATCTTGATGAAATCTATGAACGCATTACTGAGGAACTTGATGCAAGGTACTCTTTAGGTTATGTGTCTACAAATACACGTTCTGACGGCACGTGGCGTGAGGTTGAAATTAAGATTAAGGAATCAAGGCGAGACCTAAAACGTATAAGAGTTCGGCATCGCCAGGGTTACTTTTCACAGTACATCCAACCAGAAACTTTCACACGCTAAAGACTATAGTTTTGAACTACGAATTTTGCTTCGGGTGTCAAGGTTCGCCTGTGGTACGATGGATGTTCGATGTTGTGCAAACTCGAGCCTATCAGTGGATTCTAATTACGACAACTTCTCACTTGTGACAAACTTCGATCTTCGTGGTGACCAGGGTCGTGCGCTTGCAGAGCTAACCGATGGTCTTAACCGTAGAGATCGTTATCAAGTGCTTTTGGGTGTGACGGGATCTGGAAAGACATTCACTATGGCTCATGTTATTGCTATGGTGAACCGACCGACACTAGTCATGGTCCATAACAAGACGTTAGCTGCACAGTTATACCAAGAGTTTAGACGTTTCTTTCCTAATAACGCTGTTGAGTACTTTGTAAGCTACTACGATTATTACCAACCTGAGGCATACGTGCCAACTACAGACTCCTATATTGAAAAAGAAGCGACTATCAACGAAGAGATTGATCGAATGCGTCTGTCAGCAACTCGATCTCTCTTTGAGAGAAGGGATGTCATTATCGTAGCCAGTGTTTCATGTATCTACGGGTTGGGTTCACCAGAGGCATACTTTGGTATGCTTCTTTCGCTCGAGCGTGGTGCTCAGATTGATCGAGATAAGATTCTAAGTAAGTTGGTTGAAATTCAGTATGAGCGTAATGATCACGACTTTACTCGTGGTGTCTTTCGTGTTCGTGGTGATGTTGTCGAGGTGTTCCCTTCCTATGATGAAAAGGCTCTTCGGATTGAATTATTTGGTGATGAAGTCGAAGAACTCGTTAGCTTTGATCCAATAACTGGGAAAGTCTTTCAACGGCACGATAAAATTGCTGTCTATCCAAGGTCTCACTTTGTTGTGCCTCGAAGTAGAACTTTAAATGCCATTAATAAAATCAAGGCTGAACTAGATGCTTGGCGTCCGAAATTAGAAAGCGAGGGAAAGCTGCTTGAAGCCCAGCGTCTACACGAGCGAACCATGTTCGATCTTGAAATGATTCGAGAGATCGGCTATTGCCACGGAATTGAAAATTATTCTAGACATCTATCAGGGCGTGATAAGGGGGTTCCACCACCAACCTTGCTTGACTACTTTCCCTCAGATTCACTAACGATCGTCGATGAGAGTCATCAAACTATTCCTCAGATTCGTGGAATGTACCGTGGTGATCGTTCACGTAAAGAAGTGTTGGTTGATTATGGGTTTCGCCTTCCGTCAGCTTTAGATAACCGGCCGCTCAATTTTGAAGAATGGAAAGAACGTGTCGGTCAACTTGTGTTTGTGTCTGCGACACCGGGTCCCTATGAATTAGAAGCAAGCAAAGGTGTGGTAGTTGAACAGATTATTCGTCCTACTGGTTTAGTGGATCCTAAAGTTTACATTCGCCCAGTCAAAGGACAGGTTGATGATCTGCTTAATGAAATTCGCAAGCGTGTGGATCAGCGTGAGAGGGTTTTGGTAACTACATTGACAAAGCGCATGGCTGAGGACCTGACACAGTTTTACCAGGAACTTCGTGTACGGGTGCGTTATTTGCACTCTGATATTGACACCCTTGAGCGCATTGAAATTTTACGTGACCTTAGAAGAGGCGAGTTTGATGTACTAATTGGTATTAACTTACTTCGCGAAGGACTCGACTTGCCTGAAGTATCGCTCGTGGCGATCTTGGATGCTGATAAGGAAGGTTTTCTCCGTTCGGCCGGTTCATTGATTCAAACAGCTGGAAGAGCGTCTCGAAATATCAATGGACAGGTCATTATGTACGCAGACTCTACTACTCAATCAATGCGTGTTGCATTGGAAGAGATGGCACGCCGCCGCCAACTTCAGGAGGCTTACAATCGTGACAATGGAATTACGCCAGAGTCAATCGTTAAGGAAATTGATGGGGGTTTATCAAGTGCTTACGATCGCGATTATGTCACGGTACCGATTTCGAAAGAGTCCTTTGAAGCGTTTCAGAATAGCCCAGAGGAATTGAAAGTTCATATGGCTAGTCTCGAAACAGAGATGCGTATTGCTGCTGAAAATATGGAATTTGAGCAAGCTGCAAGACTTCGTGACAAGATTAAGAATCTTAAACAGTACGTTCTTGGAATAAATAGTGCAAAATAAGTCATGTAGCTAGGGGTCCCCGATCTATGAGAAGATTAATAAAAATATTTTGGGTCCTGGAACCCATTTTTGATAGAGGAGATCGTTATGTCTAAAGAGCACGATGTGCACGCAGGTGTTATGCTGATGGCATTTGTTATGGGGGCCATAACTGGTGCAGCAACAGCACTACTGATGGCTCCAAGCGCAGGTCCAGAGACACGCCGTGTTCTTCAGAGCAAGGCTCGCGAGGGCAAGAAAAAGGCCACCTTGGCAGCGGAGCAGAGCCGAGAATTTATGCAAGATCAACGCGAGAATGTCTCTAAGGCCATTAATCGAGGTCGTGAGGCCTATAAGCGAGCCAAAAAAGGTTTAGAAACAAAGACTGAGGGGCAAGTGTAATGGATATTTCAACTTTATTCTTAGGTGCTATCGCAGTATCAACCCTTATGATGGCAGTAGTGCAGATCGGAATCATAATATATGGTATGCGATTAGCAAAAAGGGTTAATCATTTAGTTGAATTAATGGAAAGAGAAGTTAAACCTGCTCTCGAAAAAGTTAATGCAATCAGTAGTGATGCTAATCGTGCGACATTATTAGTAGTCGCGCAGTTAGAACGAGCTGATCAGCTCTTCTCTCAATTTGCGCAAAGGGTTAATCATTTGACGACTTTAGCAGAGGATGCAGTAGTTGAGCCGGTGAAACAGAGTGCTGCTCTTCTTCAAGGGTTTAGAGCCGCGTTGAGTGCGTTTCTTGGTATAGATAAAACTACTAGCGAGACTCACTTGGATGATCAGTCTAGCGAAGATGAAGAACCATTATTTATCGGTTAATAAACTTGTTAGCGCAAGAGTGTCAGGTACGTTTTGATCTCACGTCGGTTTAGTAGGCGTGGGCGCTTGGCTCAGTGGTAGAGCATCGCCTTCACACGGCGGGGGTCGGTGGTTCGAATCCACCAGCGCCCACCATTCCTTTATTCAAAGCCGCCATCCATATCGGTATCCGCATCTGCTGTGCGTGTTGAGGGAGGAGGTTCTGTTATACGGCGTTTCGGTTTCTCAATTTGTGAAGATGCTTGTTTAAGTGAGTCAAATTCTAGCTGTTGGGTGAGGAACGGTTTGCTCGCTTCACCGACATATAGTGATACGTGTGGGAATGGGATTTCGATTCCTTCAGCATCGAAAGCTTTCTTGATCCGGCGTCGTAATTCCCGACCGATCATCCACTGTTTAACTGGCTTAGTTTTTATGCGGATCTTAATCATGACTGCTGAATCACCGAATTCACTTACTCCGAGTATTTCGAGTGGTGCAAGAATATGGTCACTAAACTTGGGGTCAACTTCGAGTTGGGAACCAACCTCTCGAAGGATGTCTGAAACGTAGTCGGTATCTTCTTTATACGCCACTCCGATATCGAGCACTGAATAGGAAAACTCTTTAGTTTTATTCGATAACGTAGCAATAGTACCATTAGGAATGACATGAACAGTTCCGGATAGGTCACGTAATGACAAAGTACGTAATTTTACTGATTCTACGAGTCCGGATGTTCCATTAATTTCGACGACATCGCCAACGTGTACTTGATCTTCAAGTATGAGGAAGAATCCTGAAATGACATCTCTTACAAGATTTTGTGCTCCAAATCCGATCGCAAGACCACCGATGCCTGCAGCAGTCAGTAGAGGCGTGATGTTAACTCCGACCTCTTGAAGGATCATTAGAACAGCTGCAGTTACAACCAGCACATTAACAGCGTTCTGAAATAGTCCACCAATCGTGCGTATGCGGTTTGCGAACTCTATGTTTGAGGGATCATCTGTTTTGTTAGTACTAACGACTCTTTCGAAATGCAAAACGCCGATTGAGGCAATACGTATGGTGAAATAAGCTAGCACGGCGATTAACAACACTCGAGAACCTTGCTGAAATAGCCAAGCGGTTGCACTTTCGAGCGGAATTCCGTAAGAGAGGTCTAATCCTAGTATCTCGAGGATAGGAGGTGTGATAAGGGCTAAGGTGGCCAGAAATACAATCGCACGGACGATGCGAATCGGACGTCGTTGGATAGGATCTCTGAATGTTCCTTCTTCGTTCTGACCAGAAGCAGCTGAGAGACCTAATCGCACAATCCTTGCCGCTAGCTGTGCTAAAGCGACTGCGATAAGTAGCGATAATCCAAGTCCGACTGCTATGTCCTGCCAATTAATCTGGTCAAACATTTTTCTTCGCTGACCTAACCAAGCTAGGCGTTACTAAAGAAGAACGTCTTAAGTTATTCGGTGTAATAGGGGTAAGACTTTCGCCTGTCCGGTTAATCAGGTTTACTCGGTTCTTGTGGTTTTTCTTCTACTTCGTTTTTAAAGCCTCGAATGGCTTGCCCTAAGCCTTTACCAAGCCCAGAGAGACGATTTGCACCAAAGATAAGAATCAGTATAAAGAAAACGATAACAAGCTCTGGTAAACCAATTGGGCCTAACAACGAAATTATTAAAACCTTCATTGCATCACCTTTCTATCTATTAATAGAATACCACGCCTAGTAATTATTAGTGTTAGCTACCATTTATTTGAGTAATATTTGTATCAAAAATTTAAAGAAACTGTATAGATTATTGGAGTTTTTTGAGATTACTAAAATTAGGATAGCTCCAAAATTGTATTATTTAAAAAATTATTTTTTAGATTTTTCAAAGTTCAGACAATCCCTATGTTCTATCAATATTCAGTGTGAATTATATGCGCTTCAATGAACGTAGAAATTACAGTGGTTTATTGCTCGGTGTAGTTGTTTTTCTGACCTTGTTTTTCCTCCCGATGGATTCGCTTTCTCCGGAAGCACATCGGTTAGCGGCAATCCTGGGCCTTGTGATTACATTTTGGATGACAGAAATGCTTCCTCTTGGGGTAACTGCGCTTCTGGGCCTAGCACTAGCAGTAATTTTACAAGTGACTACGGTTGAGAATGCTTTTGCTCCGATGGCTCACCCGCTGATTTTTCTATTTATAGGCAGCTTTATTTTAGCCCAGGCACTTTTTGTTCACAGAGTGAACGAAAGGATTGCTTACACCGTGCTGTCATGGAAATGGATAGGTGCGCGGCCTTCAAGAATCTTAGTCGCTTACGGGGTGCTTGCTGCCTTCCTCTCAGCATGGATGAGCAATACTGCGACTGCAGCAATGCTTGTGCCGATCGGGATGTCGCTTATTAAATTCATGGAATCGGAGAATAAACTTCCGAGTTCATACGGTACAGCCCTAATGTTAATGACTGCCTATGGATGTGCTTGGGGTGGCATGGTTACTCCTGTTGGAACGCCACCAAACCTCATTGCGATTGGAATGCTTCGTGATCAATTAGGTATAAATATTTCTTTTGTCGATTGGATGTTGTTAACCCTGCCGATTAGTTTTGTGTTAATGGTGATCGTTATCGTTTATCTCAACTACGTTGGTCGTGCAGGTATTAAAGAAATTTCTGGCGCAACTCAGCTGATTGCCAAACGACGAAAAGAGCTCGGTCCATTAAGAACCGGGGAGCGAAATGCAATTATTGCGTTTGGAATTACTATATGCCTTTGGATTATCCCAGGGATTCTTCCCCTGTTGTTTGGTTCAGATCATCTGATTGTAAGAGTGATAACTTCTAGCGTTCCTGAGTCAGTTGCAGCCCTAATCGGTGCCGCATTGTTATTTATTTTACCGATTAGCAGCAAAGAGCCTTCAACTATTACATGGAAACAGGCAGTTCAGATTGATTGGGGAACAATCCTGTTGTTCGGGGGTGGCCTGTCCTTTGGGGCTTTGTCAGTTTCGACTGGATTGGCTCAAGCGCTGGGAGGTTTTGTTAGCGGGTTATTTCCAACGGATACCTTAGTTCCGCTCACGTATGCGTCAGCGTTGTTCACAGTAATTCTATCAGAAGCAATGTCAAACACTGCAGCAACTAACATCGCGATTCCAATTGTGATTCCGATTGCTCAGGCGAGTGGCGTGGATCCAGTGATTCCAGTCTTGGCGGCAGCACTTGCTGCTTCACTCGCTGTATTGTTGCCAGTCTCAACTCCTCCGAATGCTATCGTGTATGCATCTGGTCGTGTGTCCATCTTGCAGATGTTTAAATATGGATTATTGATTGATTTAGTAGCTGTTGTCATCGTTCCAATGATGGTACTTATGTTTATGTGAAATTTTTATTAAAAATTTGAATATTAAATTTAATTCTGTCGATCGTTCGTATCCAAAACACACACTGTATAAAGCAAATAGGGAATACTTAGGTATAAGTGCTATCTATCTACAAACAAAATGCTAAACATGGAAATTAGTTTGTCAGTTTTTTGTGAACCATTGGAGCGACAGATGCCTGCTATGGTTTTTCTGGCAAGATTATGATCTTATTAAGAACCGATTCTTTAGTGGTCAGTTCGTTCTTCCCCACTGGAAAACCGTTCATTTGTAAAAGATAACTCACGGTATCGATATATTCCTGTGAGCTCAGGCTATCCGGAGCACTTTGTGGCATTGTTATCCTAATAATGCTAAATATGTCTCCGATTGAAAGTTGTCCCCAACGGTACTCAAAGGCTATGCCGGTGAGGGCAGGGGTAAGGTCATTGCCCGTGAGGTCAGAGAGATGACAGGTTTCGCATTCTTTACGATAGATTTCTTTTCCACGCGCCGCTTGTTTTTCTGAGTAAACGCCATCCCATACTGATATTTGATCTAACTGCAAGGCTCCTAATGTGGCAGGTAATGCAAAGATGGCAACGATTGCAGCAGTCGTAATTAGCATATAGGTGTAAAGAATCAATTGGATCTTCATTGCCATTTTTAAAACTTTTTTACTGATTAAGAAGACTGGTGAAATTTTGATTAATATAACATCTAAGTTTACTTCGTATTACACACTTAAAGGGGAATCTTAACTAGTGCTAACATAAAACTATGCTATCGTGATTTCTTATTAGGGACATTTCAGATTGCTTGATGATGCCATCGTATTAAACAACTAAAAGGATTAGCTGTAATGTCAACCGCCGAACAGGAAAGAACGTCTGATTGTGAAGCTTGTGAGCATGTCCTGCAGGCCATCTCTGCTTTCGCACGATTACACGCAATTAAATTATACCGACTTACCGTCACACTTCCAGATTCTGTGCCTGTGTTGCCATGTCTCGATCATGAGGTGATGCTGCATGAGGGCATTTCACCTCATGCAGCTATGTATATCGAAGAAACAGACAACGGTGGATTACACGAAGTTGTATGCGTGCCCGCTAAACAGAGCCTTGAGATCGATGTCGTGTCGACATCTGGTGAGCACACTAACGAGTCTCATGTTCGGTTGGTTAATCTTTTACGTGAGTGCTTACCAAACTATACTGTTCGAGTTAATGGACCATTATGGTTTCGAGGTGATCGGAGAGTTGCGCGGGCATGCCGTGCCCAGATTTCACTTCGAGATGTATTGGTCAGCGCGGACTTTGAGAGCCTTAATCGAGCACTTAATCGGTTAAAGACCATTGGGGCATTAATGGAAAAACAGTCTCGTGTTGCTTCCTGGACTGTCCGAACAGTCACTGGACCACTATTAGCCGTGACAGGATTTGTGTCCTATCAGATTTTAGGTTCATTCACTGAGTCTCTCGGGGATGTATGGGTGCAGGGATTGCGTTATTCCATCGTGGGTGGTCTCGGTGCAGTGTTTCTCTATCTTGGGTTAAAAGCTGTGCATCTTACTGAAATGGCCAACCGTGTATGGAAACGTAGCTCAGAATATGGACTAATCCTTTCTGAACGGCAACGCATTGCCGATGGTTCGTCAAGCTCCATTGCACCTGGTCCGAACGTTGGTTTGCACTCGCGTTCACAACAATAACAAGCCAAAAATTACAGCGTTAATTATGTGCGAAGTGAAACAAAGGGTGCATGGTATACGTGTAATGAACAATAGCGAATACGATAAGTAAGCCCCAAGGCCTACAGTTGTTAGGCTCGCACCAAGCAATAATGGAAATAGCACAGGATGGGTGATATATCCGAGGACAACACTAATGATCAGTGATAAATAGAAGACCTGTCCAAGTAAAGAATTTGGTATACCAAAAATACGAGCCCTAGGTGTAAACACGATCGACGCGCACGTTTGTTCTTTCATGCGGCAAAACTTTGGAATCCAGTTCTCGTCAGCTTGAACCCAGTGATAGTTGATCGCAGTGAAATAAGATGATATTGCGAAGCCTATTGATGACAGAATTAGCACTGCAGTATTCACGTTTGCCTTCTAATTAAAAATTTACATGTGACGACAGAGGCTGTTCTTGTTGCCAGGTGTTCATTTCTGATAATTAGTCAATTCTTGTATGGCTGCAAGCAATTGATCGTTCTGATTGTCAGTCCCAATGGTAATACGAAGCTTGTCGTTTAACATCGGTTCGTCAAAATAGCGAACTAAGATTCCTGATTTTTGTAAATTCAGATAAAGCTTCCTAGCGTTGCCGTCTGGTGGACGTGTGAGAATAAAGTTGGCATCGCTCGGCCAAACCCGAAAACCAATTTCACTTAGTTTCTTCGAGAGTCGTTCACGTGAGGCACATACACGTTTAACATTAGTTCGAGTATGAGCAGTATCACAAATAGCTGCGGCACCAACGTGTGCAGATACTACGTCAACGTTGTAGCTGTCTTTTACTTTAGCGAGGACATCAATCAGAGATGGGTTTGCTATAGCCAATCCAAGTCGAAGCCCAGCAAGTGAGTGGCTTTTCGATAGCGTTCGGAGCACGATGACATTTTCAAAGCGTTTTATAAGAGGGAGCGCATTTCCTTCGGAGAACTCAACATATGCTTCATCAATGACTAAAATGCCTTTTAACTTTGCGGCTAGGTTAGCCAAGGCGTCATTTGGTATACGGTTACCAGATGGACTATTTGGGCTAGCAACGATTGTGAGCGCTGCGCTGGCCTTGGCTAAGTTATCGGCAGGAAGAGTGTACGTATCATCGAATGGTATCTCAGCAATAGGGGCACTCTGTATTTTGGCTAATGTTCGATAAAGTACGTACGTAGGTACAGGATATGCTACAGATCTTTCAGAATCTGTTGCCGATCGCAGAAGGATAGTAAGGAGTTCATCGCTACCGTTTCCAATTAAGATCCAATCAGGGTCGACGCTAAACAGTGTGGCTGCTTTTTGACGAAACTCCTCGGCAAATGGACTTGGATATCGTCGAAGCACATCTGGATTAATAGATCGAAGCGCCTCAATTGCTTTCAGGCTTGGAGGGTACGGGTTTTCGTTAGTATTTAACTTAATTACCTCGGTTCCAGCTATCGGTTGTTCGCCAGGCTGATACGCGAGTAGGTCTGCAAGGGACGGTCGGAAATAGTACATGACACTTTAGTTCTGTTAGGCCATAACCGAGGAGAGCGGAAAGATATAGGCACACATTAAGCAGCGCTGTGCTTTAGTTGAGCATATTTCTTGTGCTTCCCATTCAGGCTTCACTGCGGTTCTGTTTTATTAAAATGTAAGATGCAGCTACTGATCGACACTTCAATATATTCTGTCTGTGAAAGTCACAGACAGTTAGTATTGACTGGCTCACTTGTAGAATGGGCTAGTGAGCTAAATTTGTGTTGCCGAATCAGGACTTTGGAAGCGTTGTCGACTGGTGGTTCACAAGGCGCCATGATCCATTCTGTTTAACAAATACACGACTATATCTTAATGCGCCTTCACCAAAGCCCTTAGCTTTAAAGTGCAAGTCTCCGACAACGACGGCTGTATTGCCGTACACTCGAACACTAGTTTGTTCAGCCTTAGCCATTTCCATTCCGCAGCTCGCCGCGCCGGCCATGAACGTTTCTTTTGTGTCAATCGCAGAAGTGAGGTGAATAAAGACTAAATCTTCTGCGAGCAACTCATCCATTGTGTTCGTGTCGCAAGATTGATATGCGGTTGCCCATAATTGATCAGCGGCTATGACTTCGTCGTGCTGAATGGATTGGCCAACTACTATGTAACTTGACATAAGGATCACACCGACAACAACTAGAATACGGTTCGTCATTTCACTCTCCTAATTAATCCGAGTCCCTACTTTATATAGGCTAGACCTAAGTTGATAGGCAAACAATATATTTATAACCATTATCGTTCCTAGACACCAGTGGTGCAAGTGGAGGAATTTACCCTAAGCATTAACAGTTAAAATCTGAACAAACGATTGATCTTAATCACAAAAGCACGGTTATTTAAGGTAGGAAAACTTCTGGATAGCGTGTCGCGTTGCTCGTTGTAGACAACAAACAGTTCGCTTCCTGACTGGTACTCCCATCTCAGTCTGACATTCGTGCTCAGCGAGGTATTGCTGGAGTTATATTGTAATAGAGCACTAACGAACATCAATGGTGTGACCGTATACGTCGTTCGTGCTGTTACTAGTTCTGCGGTGAATTGCCCAACTGGTAGTTCGACCCAGTTAAGCGAAAGGCCTGGTTCTATCGAGAACTGTGGTGTGAGTTCGAGTCGAGCAGCCGTAAAGCCTACGCTGGTTTTTTGTCCTCCGAAGAAGCTCCCATGTTCCCCAGATAACATTCCGGAGAGAGTCCGTTGCAATCCCAGTGTGAATGACATGTTGACAGATTGAAAACTATATCTTCCGGTAGGAATGATGACAGTAGGGGTAATGGGAAATGCTCGATCAAGAAATTCATGGCTACGGGTGTAACTTAATTTAAATTCGTCACTGTTTTCAAACTCGATTAGGAATTGGCCTTGAGCCTCTCTTGTTTCTAGTATTCCTGAACGGTCCGTGATGTAGTCAAAATGACCTTCCCAGGAAAACTTTCGTATAGCAGAAATCGATCGTGGTCGTGGGCTAAACCGGAAGTATCCAAAACTTCGCTCGAAGTTGTCGCGTCGAAGAAAGCCAACCTCTGGATTAAAGTTGTTTCCTACTACGAGATGTTCTAACTGTAGTCCGTAGCGATCACCGGTATAGTCAAGCTGTGCCCGGTAGCTCTGGTCGTCGTCACTAAGTTCAGGCGTGCTAGTTTTTGCCCAGTATGTGTTGATATTGAGGTTTTCATAAAATGAAAAGACCCCATCGAGTCCAAAAGTTTGCGTTGAGCCTATTCCTGTTCGTGAAACTGACCGACCTGTAAAGATCATTCCGATGCTGCTTCGTTGCAGCACGTCACGTTTGAATCGTATGACCGAAAAATTGGTACTTGCAGCTGGATTAGCTGTAGTGATGGAAGAAGTCTTATCAGTTTGGATGTTTAAAGCGCCCAAGCTAAATTTTCCAACCCGTCCTGTTAATCGGCCTCCGGCCACGATCGGAACTTCTAGGCCTTGGTTGAGTCCGATCTCACGGCTGTAGAAGAGTATTGGTGTCTCGCCAGCCCCGCCGTACGGTCCAGTGCCAGTGCCACCAAAGGCGAATAATCCTTGGTTCTCCAAGAAAAACTCTCGTTTCTCTGGGAAAAATAAGCTAAAACGAGTGAGGTTAACTTGCTGTTCATCTGCTTCGACTTGAGCAAAATCTGTGTTTACTGTTATGTCGGCCAATAGGTTCTGTGTGATGCCATACTTCAAATCGATGCCAACGTCAGCATTGAAATTATTTTGAATTTCTTTGGGCGCAGTCTGAATGCTTGTTAAGTCTGTAATAGCATACGGTTTAATTTCAAAGGTCATGCTCTCATCTGGCACCTCTAGACCAACAAGTGTGGCAGCCATTGAGGATTGAAAGATTCCACCAACACTTCGTCCCTCTGAGACAGGCGAGAGAAAAGCTACTTCGTTCTTCCATTTTACGTAACGGCGTAAATTTAAACCCCAGATCTGGTCCTGACCCGGACGGTATTGTAATGATTTAAAGGGGATAGCTGCTTCAACAGTCCATCCGTGTTCAAAGCGACCAACCTTGAGCTCCCAGATCGGATTCCAGTCTCCGTTATAGGTGTCAACCCTCTCATCAGTCATTTGACCATCCATGCGACCTCCAAGTGCATTGATATTCAAAATAATGCCGCTACGACGGTCATAGAATGGATCGATTAGGATCGCGAAGTTCTCATTTTGGAGCACATTCATGCTATCGCGTCGCATTTCATTCGCTACCCATTGCGACTCAGGGGATGAATCAAAACACTTAGCGGATACATATAGGTAGTTATGGTCGAATAGTACCCATGCTTCGGTTCGTTCGGTTGGTGCAACTCGGTAAACAGGCTCCACTTGGATAAAATCTGATATTGCTTGCACGTCTCTATAAGCACGTTCGTCGAGTATGCCATCGATATTTAAAGGGTCTGCCACTCGAACAGCCCGTATGGTCACTCGGCCGGTAGAATCGCGTGCAAGGACATCTGGTGCATTTGGTGGCGGTGGTCCGTCTATATCCTGATCCTGTGTTGGGGTAGAAGTCGGACTATTTGTAATTGCCGTTTGGCTGGCTTTGAGAGCGCCAGTTGTTATCGTTACGGCAATTAGAGTCATAAGACATGCAGTCAGGAGTGTTTTGCTGTGAGATTTCATATCAGTTGTAGGGGGAGCGATTAGTTGTGTAGTGATGCATTAGTTTTTAAATTAGCTTGATCTCAGGCGTTGTCCCATCGCAGTTGATGTCGGTATTTTCAGTAAATGTGAGCAACTTTTAAAGGCATAGTAGTAATAATCAGCAAAACGATCATACCAGTTAACTTGGCCGACTATAAATGGAGTGCTAAAGTGAGTGCGATGAGAAGAACTCTATTGTGGGCAACTTTGTTAGCAACTCTAAGTTCCTGGACTACTCTGGCAGATGACTGGCCAGAGTTTAGGGGAAAGGGACGTCTGGGAGTCTGGAATGAAACTGGGCTTTTAGAAACATTTCCAGATGATGGTTTGCCGGTGTTGTGGCGAACTCCTATTAAGGGTGGATTTACCGGACCGGCGGTTGTAAATGGTCAGGTTTTTGTGACTGATTTACGGATCACTAACCAGCGCACTATGGAGGGGTTCGAGCGAACGATTGCACTTGATGAACGAACAGGTGTTGTGTTGTGGACACAGGAGTGGCCGGTAAACTATGCGGAGTCATACGTCGGACTGCATGCTCATGGACCAGCTGCAACACCCACAGTAGATGGGGATAAGGTTTACGTCCTTGGACGGGCTGGTATGTTTAACGCACTTAGCACTGAGACAGGTGCAATAGTCTGGACCAAAAATTTTTCAAAGGATTATCAGACAGAGATCGACGGGTGGGGTATGGCGAGTCCCCCGATTATTGACGGTGACCGAGTAATCTCTGTTGTTGGTGGTTCAGGGGGTGCGCAGATCGTTGCTTTCGATAAACACACTGGAGAGGAACGATGGCGTGCATTGACTCGGGGGAATAGTCATGGTGCTTCACCTCCTATCATTATTGATGCTGGAGGCGTGCGACAGTTGATTATCTGGGATCCTGATGCACTCATTTCAATGAATCCTGAGACAGGAGACGTGTACTGGCAGGAACCATTTACGGCTTACTTGGGAACAAATCCCGCAGCACCAGTGCATAGTGGACGGTACTTGCTTGTCTCAAATTTTACCTTCGGCTCAATGATGATGGAACTTGATGCTACTCGGCCAGCGGCAAAGGTGCTGTGGAAAGGGAAGGGGACCAGTGAGATTGATACGGATGGTTTGCACTCGTTGATGTCAACTCCGGTTATTGATGGGGACTACGTATACGGGATCTGTGCGTATGGTCAACTACGTGCTCTGGATGCCAGAACAGGTGAGCGCCTCTGGGAATCGCAGGCAGTCATTGAACGCGCACGCTATGCGACTGCATTGCTCGTGCGTAACGGCGATCGTTATTTTATCAACAATGATGCCGGTGAGCTGATTCTCGCGCAGTTAAAGCCAGATGGGTACACTGAAATCGATCGTGTTAGATTGATTGCGCCAACAACAAATCCGTCCAGTCGTCGGAAAAGCAAGTTCGTCAACTGGTCTCACCCAGCATATGCGAATGGTCATATCTACGTGCGGAACGACGAAGAAATTGTCGCATACTCGTTGGCTGCCGATGGGTTGTAGGGTTCAAGACTTGTAACTTCTTTTGATTAAGGATTTTACCCGAAGTTTCTAATTTCTTGGATCTCTGTACGATGTAGAGATAGAATCGCTTTATGGCACTGAGCCTTGACTCAGGAGGGCTAATGAGTAAGCAGCAAATCTTGATCACAGCTGGATTATTGATAGCAAGCTTAAATGGTCTCTCAGCTGCAGAGCAGGCCAGTGGTTCAGCTATGGCATCAGACACTGAAGCCAGAATCGTATTTAACGAGTACTGCGTTAAGTGTCACAACGATCGACTTAAGACGGCCGGTGTCTCATTTGAAGGGGTTGTCCTATCGGGGCTTGACATCAGTTCCGAGCTACTTGAAAAAGCAGTTCGGAAGCTAAGATTGGGTTCGATGCCACCTAATGGCAATCCACGCCCAGGACAGGCAACCTATACGGCGTTGACGGGTTGGCTAGAAACAGAACTTGATAAAAATGCATCGAACCAGCCGAATCCTGGACGAACAGAGAGTCTCCATCGTCTGAATCGTAATGAATACTCGAATGCAATTCGAGATCTACTAGATCTTGAAGGGCTAGATTATTCAACTCTGCTTCCGGGGGATGATGCGAGTTACGGTTTTGATAATATCGCTGGTGTTTTAGGGATGACACCAACTCACCTTGATCGTTACCTGGCTGCAGCACGCACAGTTAGTCAGATAGCTGTTGGTGATGTCAAGTTGCCACCGAGCGGTGAAACGCATAGTGTTCCACCGGATCTTTCTCAGGACGATCGATTTTCTGAACTTCCCTTTGGAACGCGTGGTGGCATGCTTGTGCACCGTTATTTTCCGGTCGACGCTGAGTATGTGATCAGATTTCAAGCGTTTACTGGTATTGGCGATTCAGAAGACGAACCGAATTTTATTGAGTTAAGTATTGATGGCGATCGAATTCTGTTTGAGGAAATGGATCAGAAGCCTGTCAGACACACTCAGACTGGTGCCGATATCCAGGCGAATACCGACTGGGAAATCCGAACAAAGATTAAAGCTGGCCTTCGCGATGTAGCTGTTACCTTTGTAAAGACGACATCGGGACAGCTTGAGGATTTTCTTAAGCCGTATCTTCGCCCACCAGGTATTTCCTCGTTCCGATTAACACGAATGGGTGGTAACTCCGGACCGTATATTGGAAAACTTTCTTTTACTGGGCCTTTCAATACGACTGGCCCTGGGGACACACCTAGTCGAAGAAGGGTCTTTGTTTGTAAGCCAATAGACGCTGTAGAAGAGGAGCCGTGTGCTCAAGAGATTCTATCGATTTTGGCGAAGCGCGCGTACCGTCGTCCATTAATGGAAGAAGATCTTACAGATTTATTTGAATTTTACCGTCGTGGACGAACTCAAGGTAATTTTGAGACTGGGATTCAGATAGCGCTTGAGCGGTTACTAGCGAGCCCTGACTTTTTGTTTAGGGTCGTTCAAGATCCTTCTGGTCTGAACGCTGGTGATGTGTATCGGATTAGCGACGTAGAGCTAGCATCGCGAATGTCATTTTTTCTCTGGAGTAGCATTCCAGACAATGAACTATTGGAGTTGGCGATTCGAGGCGAGCTTAGCGATCCAGTTGTCTTAGAACAACAGACACGACGGTTGTTGGCAGATCCTCGTTCTAAGGCACTCGTACAGAATTTTGCTGGTCAGTGGCTACGATTACGTAATGTACATGGGACCGATCCGAATGCACAGATATTTCCAAACTTTGATGAAAACCTTCGTTTGGCAATGAGGTCAGAGACAGAACTGCTGTTTGAAAATATCGTTCAAGAGGATCGAAGAGTATTAGATCTGCTAGATGCGGACTACACTTTTGTTAACGAAAGGCTCGCACGGCACTACAAGATTCCTAATGTGTACGGCAGTCATTTTCGGCGAGTGCCGGTTAGTGATGAGAATCGGCGTGGATTATTGGGACATGCGAGTATTCTGACAGTAACATCTCAGTCAAATAGGACTTCACCAGTTACAAGAGGCAAGTGGGTGCTTGAGAATCTGTTAGGAGCACCGCCACCGACACCACCAGCGAACGTGCCGTCGTTAGAGGAGACTAAGGTTGAAGGCACATTGCGACAGCAGATGGAGCAGCATCGTAAGAACCCTGTGTGTGCGGCGTGCCATGAAGTCATGGATCCTCTTGGCTTTGCGTTGGAAAATTTTAACCCACTAGGACAGTGGCGGACTAAGGATGCCGGTATGCCAGTGGATGCGGCAGGGCAAATGCCAGATGGGGTTCCGTTTGATGGTGTGGTAGGCTTGCGGTCTGCCTTGTTAGCGAAGTCTGATGTTTTTGTGTCGACGTTGACTGAGAAGCTATTAATCTACGCACTTGGTCGAGGTTTGGAGTCTTACGACACGCCGGCGGTGCGTAGGATTTCTAAACCCACAGCAGCGGAGCTTACTTTTTCTGAACTGATTTTAGGGATAATTAACAGTGTGCCATTTCAGATGCGGATGGTAACTGAAACGTCACAGCCTGTGATTGCAAATCTCTTGCAGAAATAATCCCAGATTAATTAAATCTGTGTGGCAAGAGTCTCTTAAGGGGTGCCAATGCCCTTGTCTGGGTCCTAGTTCTCTTTAGGTGTAGCGGTACTCATCGTTTTAGTAGGAGTTAGAAACGGAATCGTCAAAGCTTTATATCACAATGGGAGATAGTCGATGAAATTTACTACAAACGTCAGTTTTAGTCTCATTGTTGTTGGGATGTTAGCGTTCAGTGCTTGTCAAGCGGTCCCTACTGATGACGCAAGTGTTCCAGTGGACCAAGATCTTTCTGGAGAGGGTGATGTTCCTATATTTGAATGGGATCCCTATTGGCCAAAGTTGCCTCTTCCTAATAATTGGGCTATGGGTAACGTGGCTGGTATTGAAGTCGATGAACAAGACCATATCTGGGTTCTGACTCGTCCACGTACCCTCTTGCGTGGCCATGAGGACGACGCGTCTTATCCACTGCCTGAGTCCCAATGTTGCATGCCGCCTCCGTCGGTGATCGAGTTTGACCAGGAGGGAAACGTGGTGCAAGGGTGGGGCGGACCAGGCCCTGAGTACGACTGGGTAGGTAGCCAGAACGCGCAAGGATCGGCAACGTCCACGAATCAGGGTTCACCACAAGCTCCGCCGCGCGGCTATGATGCAACGTATGATGCGGCATCACCGCAGCCTCCAAGCATCAACTTGACCCCGCGCGAGTATCACTGGCCGCCGAATGAGCATAGCCTGGCGGTTGATCACAACAGTAACGTGTGGCTTGCTGGATCACACGTTCTTAAATTCACTCGCGGGGGCCAGTTCTTGATGGAACTCGGCTACGCGCCTCCGGGCACGAAGCAGCGGGACAGCCATAATACCGAGTTGCTTGGCGGCGGCTCGAATGTAGCCGGTGTTGCCGTGGATCCCGAAACAAACGAAGTCTTCGTCGCGGATGGGTACGCAAACCGACGAATCATTGTCTTCGATGCGGATACTGGCGAGTTCAAACGGTACTGGGGTGCGTATGGGGAACCGCCGGATGATACGGTGCTGCCAAGACGGTTGCCGTTCGAATGGAAGCCAACCGATCCACCGCCGTCGCAGTTTGCGGTTGCTCACTCAGTCCGCGTTTCTCATGACGGGTTGGTGTACGTTGGTGACCGGAATAATTCAAGGATTCAGGTATTTGAGAAGGATGGCACGTTTGTCCAGGAGGCGTTTGTTCGACCTACTACAATGCGTGGAACATTACTCGATCTTAATTTTTCTGGAGATCCAGAACAGCGTTGGATATTTGTCGCGGACGGTCGAAACGATAAAGTGTGGGTTCTTCGACGGAGCGATCTTCGTGTTATTACCGAATTCGGTCACGGGGGGCAGTTTGGGGGGCAGTTCACTATTATTCAC
>Ga0315336_1000799_pt1 | contig 75108 bp, 78 predicted proteins | sample ASW5metaG_FD_204512 | JGI IMG/M metagenome (GOLD analysis project Ga0315336, IMG submission 204512) | Ammonia-oxidizing marine archaeal communities from Monterey Bay, California, United States - ASW #5 | ecosystem: Environmental > Aquatic > Marine > Intertidal zone | place: USA: California... | reverse complement strand
GATTACGTTGGGATTACTTCCGGGCCCGGTACTGCCGTGCGGCACTCCGCTTTAACGACTACCCCACGTACAACGACCGCAATCAAGGATTTCGCCCTGTCCGTAGCGTCATAGACTAATAGGGCGCCCCCAATCAGAAAGGTATCGGCTTGGGGAAAGAGTTTGCGCGTCTTTGAGCACACACGTTTATTGGAGCACTGAGAATTATGGGTGTGAAATAGATGATGGTTACGTTCAGAGTCCCCAGTCGAGTACATTTCTCAAGGGAAAGTAATATTGTCGTTGCCCAATCCGGACTTGGTCGAGGAGTTTGCGCCGTTTTTCGCCGGTCATCCTCAGAACCCTCCTTATAATCGGGGTAGACAGCGCAATTCGCAGCGCTGTTCGGTGAAATCGGATGGTTTTGAGTCATTGAACGAAGCGGCAGTACACCTTGACAATACGGTGGGGAATGGAACTCCGCCGGAAGCATTTCTTCCTCCGATTGGGCTGGAACGCAATTCGCTGCGGATGTATTCTCAGAATCGAAACGGGGGCTCGAAAATGACGCGAGATGACAAGTGCGATGATCCCCCATCAGGAGACGTAACGGTCGCGTTATCCAGGTGGATAACGAGAAGAAACGGTCTTGTCATGTAGGTACATCAGGAGACCGTTTGGTTTCCTCAATAAATTATTGGCAAAATATAGACACAACCATGAACTCCACCTTTGTTCTCAACATCGTAATGCCATCCATCTTTATTTTCCTGGCAGCATTCTTCATCTTTATTGCACTGAAAACCCTTATTGGCCGCCGCCCATTGGTATTCTCGTCTCGATGGCCTTTCGCTTTTATGTGTTTGGCGTTTCTCCCGAGTATCGCGAATTCCGTCGCCATGGAATTTTCATCGCCTCGTGGCTTCAGCGTGATCGCATGGATGAACCCCTTGATGTTTACAGTGCTTTTGATTTTCTTCTGGATTCAAATGAAGGGATATATGGCATTCGCCATTTCTGACTCCTATTTTCGGGAGGCTTTACTCGCTTCGACTACTGCCCTTGGTTTATCGATTGAAGAGACGATGTCCCGACTCAAGATCAAGGAGACAGATCAAGAGATACAGGTCGCTATTCAGGGATGGATTGGCACCGCGCAATTAAAATCCACTTCAAAGGAATCGAAAGATACCTTGATACAGATTGCCGATGGAATGACAAAGTATTTTCAGAGCACCCCCGGAAAGATGAATTACATTACTTCCTATTTTTACCTTATCATGGGAGCATTCACTGTCGCCCTCTCGGTGTGGATGTTTACCCTCAAGACGAATTAAATGCTAACAAGGGCGTCGAGAACATTGCGCCTTGATCGGCGCAAATCCTCACGCTGACGTCGGAGGAGACTCTTCACCGCTACCCGTACTCGGCCTTAACCAATCGACTTAAACGAGAACGGCGACCAGAGCGGTTAACGATGAGAGGAGCAGAGGAAAGCTGATGTATGTTGCGGCAACACCGGGCCTTGACAAGCAAATGGGGTGTGCCAACGGAATGGAGAAGAAGAATGACAGATGAGAATAGCGAGGCCCAACTATTGCGTGTGGTGAAATCTCCACCGAACCCGTCGATTCAAGGTCACGGACCGTGACGTTTACCTGTTCCCGGAGTAATCTTCGCGCTACATGACCGAACCGAAACGTAGCGTGGAGTTTACTCCGCGTGTCGGCGTAGCGGACTTCAGTCCGCAGTGGATCGGGCCCTTGCCTTTCGCCGTTGTCACGGCTACCGTGCAATGCCAAAAACAAAAGGAACGTAACGATGCCGAACAATGACAATCAGCGGATTGCCGCCATCCAGGACCAATTATACGTTGCCGCGGTCTGCGACATGCTTGACAGCCTGGGGTACCGAAACCAGGCCATGCACCAACGGCTGCGCCCCCTGTTGCCGGATCGACGGAACTGCGGCTTTGTCGGGCGCGCCCGCACTATCCGCTGGACCGACATGGACTACATCGTTGAGGAGGATCCCTACGGTCCGGAAATCGAGGTCATGGACTCGCTTCAACCCGGCGATGTGGTCGTGCATTCCACGGATTACGGCGGCACGAACGCGCCCTGGGGCGAATTGATGACTACCGTGGCAGTCAAAAACGGCGCGGTCGGTTGCGTCTGCGACAGCCAGATCCGCGACTGCAACCGGATTATCGATATGAAATTTCCCGTGTATTCGGCCGGGATCCGGCCGCTGGACTCTATGGGGCGCGCGCGGGTGGTTGATTTCGATGTGCCGATTCGCTGCGGCGAGGTGCTGGTGCGCAGCGGTGAACTGATTTTCGCTGATTTCGACGGCATCGTCGTGATCCCGAAGGAGGTGGAAGAAAAGGTCCTGGAACTGGCAAAGGAGAAGGTCGACATGGAGTCACTGAGCCGGAAGGCATTGCAGGAGGGCAAGACGCTGCGCGAAACCTACAACACCTACGGCGTGCTTTGACCGTCGCGAAGGACGGCTGGGACTTGAAATTGGAGATTCAGTCCGGATCGGAACAGGCACACCAAGCGTTACGAATCCGATCCCTGCTGAGCAATGGCAAGACACTTCGTCAACTTATCGGCGAGTGTTTTCGCATGCGGGTCCTTGCAGCACTCTGCGTGATATCCTGATACATTGTGAACGTCGACACCGCCTAAGGCAAGATCTCCCCAGCCCAATACCGGATCGGAGTGAACGCTCCACGGCTGAGTCGTCGCTCGAAAAAGTGTTATTCGAACATGGATGGGGGAGTGTACGTATGACCGGAGCGCCTGGATATTGGCAAGATGAACGGATCGAATTTTTTCCGGCAGTTCATTCCGTTGCGCGGACGTCAACCGTGATTGCATTCGCTGGATGGCGGTTCGAAACATCCGAACCAGGTGGTGAACCTTTTCCTGGGAATTATACTCAAGAAAATTAGCCCGGTGAAGTCGAATTCGGTTCGCCAAGCTATACACATCGATCCGTTTTGTGGAACTCCCGGAGCGTCGTTTCAGATAGCCGGGGCCGAACGTGTCAAACAGAGCGAGTAAGGCGACTGTCTGACCCTGGTGGTGAAGTTGACGCGCCATCTCGTACGCGAGGACGCCCCCAAACGAAGCTCCGCCGAAAAAATAGGGTCCGATCGGCTGCAGGGACTGGATCGCATTCACATAGTGCGCCGCAATGTCCTCGACACGGCGTAAACAAGGCTCTTGTCCATGGAGACCTCGCGGCTGAAGTCCGTAAACGGGTTGATTTGCGTCCAAGTGACGGACAAGGTCACGATAAAACAGGATGTTTCCGCCGATTGGATGGATGAGGAAGAACGGCGGTTTGCGCCCGTTTGGCTGCATTGCCACGAGTGAGGACCATGATGGTTGCCAGCCGACTTCACCGAGTTTCTCTGCCAATCGTTCGATCGTCGGAGCCTGAAAGAGGGTCGCCAGGGGCAGGTCGACCTCATGTGCCTTGGCGATTTGAACGAATAGGCGGACGGCCGAGAGTGAGTGGCCGCCTAATTCAAAAAAGTTGTCGTGAATGCCGACATTCTTCACATTCAACACGTCTGACCAGAGCGACGCCAATTCCTTTTCGACCGGTGTGCGCGGAGCAACAAAGCCTCGTTTCGAGTCGGGCTGCCGGCTTTCCGGCATCGGTAGCGCGCGGCGGTCAATTTTGCCATTTGGTGTTACCGGCAATGAGTGGAGGAGTACAAAGGCAGACGGAATCATATATTCTGGAAGCCTTTGATGTAGAAAACTGCGAAGGGCACTGCCATCGGGATGTTTGGAATTTGCCACAACATACGCTACCAGGCGCTTGTCGCGTGGAGAATCTTCGCGAAGTATCACGACGGCGTCATTCACGCCATTGTGCTGCTTCAGCACCGACTCAATCTCGCCCGGTTCAATGCGGAAACCTCGGAGCTTGACCTGATGATCGACCCGGTGTCGGAACTCAAGCATGCCATTCGGCAGCCAGCGCACCACGTCACCGGTCTTGAAGATTCGGCTGCCCGGAGAGTTGCTGAACGGGTCCGCGAGGAAGCGTTCGGCGGTCAGTTCCGGACGATGCAGGTATTCGCGCGCAAGTCCCTCCCCACTGATATGCAACTCTCCGGGGATGCCAATGGGGACAGGCTGGAGATGCCGATCCAGTACGTAGGCTTTTGTGTTTGCGATCGGACGACCGATCGGGACATCCCTGCTCGGGGCATTTTCCAGCGCGTCAAAACAAGTGACATCTGCTGCCACTTCGGAAGAACCGTAGAGATTGATCAGTCGCCGGTGCGGAAGGCTGTCCTGGAACCGTTGGAACAATTCCAGGGTGAGAGTCTCGCCACTGCTGATCCAAATCTTCAGTTGCGGAAGCCGGTCGCCCAGCTCGTTGTGTGTGTCCAGCAGGACACGCAACAGTGCCGGTACGAGGACGATTCTTGTCACTCGGTGCTTGGCGAGCAGGTCAACGAGACGAATGGGATCTTTTGCGACCTGGTCGGGGACGACGACCGAGCTGATTCCCTGCAACAGCGGCCCAAAGATTTCCCACACGGAGTCGACGAAGTTCAGCGTGGTTTTCTGGCAGCAGATGTCGCTGTCGTCAAACGGGTAGGCCTTCCACATCCAGTTAAGTCGGTTGATCGCGCCTTTGTGAAGACCGACGACACCCTTCGGGATTCCCGTCGACCCGGATGTGTACAACGCATAGGCCGCGCTGTCCGGGGTCGTTGTCGTAACGAGGTCCTTTTCGCTTTCCTTTGAAATCGCTTCCCAATCCGTATCCAAACAGAGAACCGTTGCATGGTGAGCGGGCAGTCGGAGCGCCGCCCGGCTGTCTGTTATCACCACGGCGGCTTTCGAGTCTTCCAGCATGAGCGCAAGGCGCTTCTCCGGGTACGTTGGATCCAACGGAATGTAGGCGCCACCGGCCTTCAAGACGCCGAGTAACCCCACGACCATCGCCGGCGAACGTTCCGTAGCAACGCCCACGAACGTCTCCGGCTTGACGCCGAGTGCTTGCAGACGATGCGCAACCTGATTGCTGCGACGGTTCAACTCCCCGAAAGTCAAGTGTGTGCCCTGGAAAGTGATCGCGACCGCGTCCGGAGTTTGTTTCACCTGCCTTTCGAATAACGTGTGGATACACTCGCCGGGTTGGAATTCCGTCTCCGTTCTATTCCACTCAATCAAAATCTGTTGCCGTTCCGCGTTGTCCAGTAGCGGCACATCAGAAATCCGCTGATCGGGAGATGCGACCATTCCTTCCAGTAGAATCTGGTAGTGCTTCAACAATCGCTGGACACTTCCAGCATCAAACAGATCCTTATTCCAGGTTAGGCCTGACGTTCGGTTCGCTCCACCCCCATACGTCATCTCCATATCGAAACGCGAAGTTTCCGGGGCGACATCGACGGGCGAGACGTCGAGGGCATCCAGGGTAAAAGTGTATTGCGGTGGCGCATTGAACAAGATCTGAAACAGGGGATGCCGGCTCAGGTCCTTTGGCAGGTCCAGCGACGCCACGATTCTGTCGAACGGCACATCACCGTGTTCGATTGCGTCAATGACTGTCTGGCGCACGCGACGCAAAACCTGACGTGTCGTGGGTTCCCCGCTGAGGTCCGCCCGCAGAACAACCGTATCTACAAAGAAACCAACAATCCCGTGTGTTTCGGGGCGATGCCGACCTGCGGTCGCCGAACCAATGGAAAAATCTTCCATCCCCGTGTAACGGTGGAGCAAAATAAAGAACCCTGCCAGCAGCGTCATGTAGAGTGTTGCATTTTCCTCCCGACCGTAAACCTCGAGCCGCTCAAGCAGGTCGGATGGAATCTCGAACGGCAGGAAAGCTCCCGATCCGGATTCGATCCGGGGTCGGGGTCTGTCGGTAGCCAGTTCCAGCACCGGCGGTGCACCCGCAAGTTGACGCTTCCACCACTGGATGCGCTCCGCGAACCGTTCGGTTTGCCGCGGTTCCCTTTGCCAGCGGGCGAAGTCCACGTACCGAACGCGAGTTTGCGGCAGCTCAACGGTACCCCCCGAGCGAAACCCGCGGTACAGAACAGCCAGTTCGTCGAACAGCAATTGGAGAGACCATCCGTCGCAGGCGAGATGGTGAATGGTTACCTGCAGTACATGCTCCTCGTCGGCAATTTGATACAGAACGGTCCGAATCATCAGGTCTGCAGAAAGGTCAAATACGCGCCGACTTTCAGAGGTCAGCCGCTGCCGCAACGGCTCCGTGCGTTCCCTCTCCTCGTCGGCCGCCCGCAGATCCACGACCTGCAGTTGCAGCTTTGGCGGCGCGTTGATTCGCTGTACGGGTTCACCGTCGTGTACGTGAAATGTTGAACGTAAAGCCTCGTGTCGATCGACAAGTGACTGCAATGCGGACATGAGTGCCCCTCGATTGAGCGGACCTCGCATTCGAACGGCACGCGTCACGTTGTAGAGCGGAGTGCCCTGCCGAAACTGCTCAATGAACCAGAGCCGCAGCTGGTGAAATGACAGCGGGTAGCTCTCCTCATCGGGCAGGGTACGGATTGGACCATACCCCGAACGCTCCTGCTGCAGCAATCGCTTCTGCAATGCTGCGAGTTTCTCGGGCGACAGATTGGCAAGCCGCAGATTGAGCGCGGCCGCCGATTGCGCGTCTGTAGCAAACCCGTCGGATTGAGGCTCGGCCTTCATCCGGCATCCGCGCCCGAACACTGGTCTCCCCAGGCATTTGGCAGCGGGGTATGCGGGTCGATGACAACGTTGACGCAGCAAGGTTTTCCTGCTGCGAGGGCCTTCGCAAGCGTTGGTTTGAGCAGGTTGGGATCCGAGATTGTTGTCCCCTGACCTCCAAACATCTTCATCACCCGGTCATATTGAAGCCCCGGCTGAAACATCGTGACGAGTTCTGAATCGTCTCCCGGAAAGTATTGTCTCTGCTTGGTCGCCCCGTTGTTTCCCTGGTTGTTCGCCACGACCACCACGATGGGAATACCGTGCCGAACACAGACTTCCATTTCCATCGCACTCAGACTGAATCCATAGTCTCCTGCCACGGCCACGACAGGCTTGTCCGGACAGGCGACTTTCGCTCCGATTGCAAACGGAATGCTGACTCCCATGCAGGCGTTGGTTCCGGCATCCATCCGTGCTGCGGGGCGGAAAGCGGGAATCACCGTCTGCGCCGCCAGCATCGAAACATTGCCCTCGGTAGTGCAGATCGCATCTCGAGGCAACGCGTCCCTGATTTCCTTCATCATTCGGTAGGGTGACATCGGGAGTTTGTCGCAGTTCATTCGCTGATCCAGCAACTGCTGATTCTTTTCCGAATCGGCGTGGAGTGATTTGTGCCATTCGCCCACCCGTTGCTGTCGATGCGCGTCTGTAGTTTCATCCTGCCGGCTCTTCAGCATGGTAAGCAATCGGGTTACAAAGTCACCGGCATCGGCATGAACGAACTCGGTTTGGACTACGGCCTCATGTTCATCATCCCGGCACGTGTCGACGCGAAATATCTGAGCATTGCGTGACAATTCGGTGCCGTGCCGAAACACCCAGTTCAGTCTTGCCCCAAGGACCAATATGACGTCGGCTTGAGACTGAAGAGTCGTTCGACCCCGGTTGAAGCACAGCGGGTGATCATCGGGAATAAATCCGCGACCCATGGGGGAGGTGATAAACGGCAAGGCCAACACTTCGCACAGTTCACGGAGCTGAGCAGGCGCCACGCTCCAGCGGACACCCTTGCCGAGCAGCATGGCCGGACGCCGCGCCGCCAGGAGTGTTGCCGCGATTCTGTCAATTTCGGAATCCAACGCTGAGGGCGCTGTCTGAGCAAATGTCGCGGAGCCGGCGCTGGGAACCTCTTGTGCAACGGCGTGTCCCGTCAAAACATCCTCATGAAGATCCAGATACACAGGTCCAGGGCGGTCGGACAAGGCAATCTGGCACGCCTCGTGAATACTTGCCCCAATCGAATCTGTCGAGGGTACTTGAACTGCGTGCTTCGTCACATGGCTAACGATTGGCATCGGGTCGAATTTCTGGAATGACGAGCGGCGCCCACCCAGCACGATGACGGGCCACCCGTTCTCGCGCGCGACCAGCAGGCCTGTGATCGCGTTCGTGGTGGCCGGCCCCGCGGAAACCAGCGCTGCCGCGACAAGACGGCCGGACTGGTAATTGTGAGCCAGAGCCATGCAAACGGCTGATGTCTGATGGTACACGCCTATCGGCCGGATTCCCTGAGTGACACAGGCCGGCAGCACTTCTTCTGTTGGGCGGCCTGCGATACCGTACATGTGTGAGATGCCGTTCTCGCGCAACGACCGCGCGACCAGGTCAAACCCTCGCAGGCGTTTCGCCGAGAGCTGTCGCTGAAACAGAGTTCGCTTCTCCGGCGACAATCGGGAGATTCGCTCCGCTAGCTTTTCGGACTCGGACTGACTCATCGATCGGTTTCCCTGCCACCGCAGCTACTCGCTCTGTCGGCGTACTTCTTCATCGGACATGTGCTCGATTTCATTCAGGAGTTCTTCCAGGACCCCGGATTCCTTGCCGAGCAACCGCGTGATCTCCAGACCGAGTTCCTCCGCAGATGGGTTGAGAAACAAAGAAACCGCGGGGAGGTCGACCTGGTATTCGGAGCACAACTGTGCGATCACGCGAGCCGCTTCAAGCGAGTCGCCGCCGAACGCAAAAAAATTAGCCGTCGCACCAATTGGACTTGTCTCCAGAACCTGTTCAAACACCGCGACGATCTCCTTCTCCAGGTCGTTGCGTGGCGCCACGTACTGGACGCGAAACTCGCTCTCCAGCGCTTTGAACAGGCCAATTCGCTGCAGTTTACCTGTGGGCCCTTTGGGGATCGAGGTGACCTTCAGAATTCTACTCGGAACCTTGAACGCAGCAAGCCGATCGAAGGCAAATCTCCGCAATTCGTTCTCATTTGTATCCGTTCCCTCGCGCAGTACGACCGCAGCTGCCACGTCTTCACCGAGCGTGGAATGCGGAACCGCAAAGGCAACAGCTTGCTCGACGGTGTCGTGCTCCAGCAGGACCTCGTCGATTTCACGAGGCGAGATGTTCTCGCCGCCACGGGTAATCATTTCCTTTTTTCGACTCCTGAGAAACAGGTAGCCATCTTGGTTCATGTAGCCGAGATCGCCGGTCCGAAACCAGCCGTCGGCGAAGGCCGCTTTGTTCGCCGTGGGGTTGTTTTCGTAACCTGCGGTCACGTTGTCGCCTTGAATCGCAATCTCGCCCGTCGTGTCGTGCGGCAATGGATTTCCCGCTTCATCCAGGATCATGACGTCAGGTCCGGCGGGTAGGCCAACCGACCCCGCGATTCGTTTCCCGGGCGGCAACGGATTGCTGCTCATTTGATGGGCGGCTTCGGTCATCCCGTATGACTCGATGACGGGAACACCGAACGTATCCTCCAATTCTTTCATGAGTCCGGGGGCGAGTGATGATGAAGAGGACCGAATAAATCGAAACGATGTCGCACATACTCTGCCGATCTTCCTTTTCGATTCGGCTACAACTGCCTGGTGCATTGTTGGAACCGCCGAGTACCACGTCGGCTGAAATTGCTTCATCCAATCGAAAAACTCCACGGCGTCAAAACCGGGTGTGCAAACGACACCCGCTCCCGCGCCGAGCGACGAAAGGATTGCACCGATCAGTCCGTGGATATGAAACAACGGCATAACATTGAGGCAGAGATCGAGACGGGAGAGTTCAAGTGTGCGTTGTATATTTTGAGCGGATATACAAATGTTGATCTGCGTCATGGGAACAATCTTCGGCCGCGAAGTGGTCCCGGACGTGTGCAGGACGAGTGCCTCATCACCGGCTTTTGCAAAATCGTCGCTCGAAGGACGCTCCGCATCGACCCCGTGCAGTTCGAACTCGCCGGACGCCGAGCCGCTTCGGGATGAAAGCTCAAGGACCATCATGCCGAGGCTTTCCGCGACGGTTCGTGCAGGCGTGTTTGCATCGCGCAGAACGATGATGGCTTTGGCGCCCAGATCGGACAGGTAGAACTCAAACTCTTTTTCGCGGTACGCCGCGTTGAGCGGCGCACAACTCGCGGATGCGCTTACGGCGACAAACGCAGCCGCCATCTCCGGTCCATTCGGCAGAACAACTGCCACTCGGTCATTTCTTCCTATACCCATCGCGCGCAGCGAATCCTTCGTCCGATTGACCGTTGCGTAGAGGCCCGCATACGTGAGCGACGGCTGAGCGAGCGACGTAATCGCGAGATCGTTCTGAGCTTCGCGGACACGAACGGCAACCAAGTCCGAGACTGTAGTGATCTTCGTCGTCATTTGCGCTTCTGTCGGTGATCGAGTGAGGGCAGTATTCCCTCACTCGTGTGGAACGGTTTTTACCGCGATATTGTATAATCCTTCTGATTGGCAAGTGCCAAGCTTTCAATGCGTGAGGAACTTGCCCTCTTTTCCTCGACGTTGACGCTCCTGTGAACTGTCGCAAAGATCCGTTCCACCGATGAGCATACTCCTGTTTGCAAACCCTGGCCGGGTATTGAAGGACCACAACGAGGAAATCACCACCGAAGCCGTGGATTCAAGGTCACGGACCGTGACGTTTACCTGTGCCCGGAGTAATCTCCGCGCTACAAGACGGAGCCGAACCGTAGCGTGGAGTTTACTCCGCGTGTCGGCGCAGCGGACTTCAGTCCGCAGTGGATCCAGGGTCTTTTCTTTTGACATCACAACCTCCTGGAAATTGCGGCGAAAGCCAACCGTGAATTCGCTGCCATTGCCCCGGTAGACGCAGGCCGCGGCCCATATTCTTCCTTCTGCTGGAGGTAGAGCAGCAGCAGTGCATTTCGCATCGGAATCATTACGCCGATGATGTTGGGATTGCGTTGCCCTTTTTCCGTGGCATGCGGTGTGTCACGAGTATTTCATGGTCGCCTGGAAATCTTGATCTGAACTCGTTCGGCATGCAGCGTGTCTCGACGGCAGTCGATTTCGGTAGGGCCCCAGCTTCGACCATCTCGGGCCCCAAACTGATTCTGAGTTTCGAGAAACGTCAGCGCCAAGGTCAACCGAGCTTCCGCGTCCGGTAGGCCCTTGAGTTCTTGTGAACTGGGTGCTCCGTAATCGGTTAGAACTGGTTGGCAATGCTCTCTTGTGTGATTTTATGCGATTTTCGTGGCATTTCTTTCTCGCAACAGGTGACTTGTCTTGCTGTCGCCAACGCGAGGATCCCCGAGGGGCAGCTGTGCTCTCAGAAAACTAAGCAGATTTCCACATCACAGGTTTTTTGTGCATTCCTCCATTGGTAGCCGTTCGGACACATGATCTGTCGATTAGGCCAAAGAAACGGACTCAAAGCGGACACATCTGGGCGAGCCTGCGAGCGGGGCATTGTGACCGGCGAGGGGTTGTGAGAAGGGTAGGGGGGGATGCTCTTGCCCACCCGCACCTCCAATCGCACTCACATATGTGTCCCCGAAATCTCTTTTGCCTCTCACCTTTTGAACCTGGCCAGCCTGGTTTGTTCTTCTCTCCCAACCCCTTCCGGGGTCATTCTCCGAGCTGACAGAGGCGGCGCGCAAAGCGTCGGAAACCATACCGGTAGGAGAGCAAGTGAAAATACAAGTAGACGTGAAAAGTCTGTGTGCGGGAATTCTGTTTGGTGTAGCCCTGGTGCTGGCGATGGGTGCAAGCAAAGGGGCTCAGAGTCACAACGTAACGCTAACCATTAAAAATGAGCCGGGGGCATCGGTAGGAAAGCCTTTTAAAATCCGCATGGACTAACCTGTGCTGACTATCGCCATGTGCAATAGAACAGGGGGAGGCGTCGGTAAGACGAGTACCGGGGTCCTCCTGGACCTGGCGTTTCGGGAGGTCGGAAGGAGGTGACCGCGCAAATGCAAGACCGCGCTACTGCTGCCCTTCTCGCATAATACCCTTTCCATTGCAGGTGAATTTTCTGCGCCGTCGGATTCCCTTATGCGACGAAGGCGGGAGATGCCGGCGGTCAGCCGGGTGCGTGAGGTAGGGCTCAATTTCCTGAGCTCCCATTTCTACGGGGTGGCGTTTGTTGTGAAGCAGGATGTAATCGCGGATCCAGTAGACGCAGGTCTTCCCGGTGGTCCCCGCATATCCCTTGGTCCGGACCCGCATCCGGACCTGATCGAGGAGTTTGTGCCGTTTTCGCCAGTCATCCTCAGAACCCTCCTTGTACCGGGGTAGACAGCGGAATTCGTCCGGGCGATTGGTGGAATTGATGGTTTCTGAGTCACTGAACGAAGCGGCAAGGAAACTTGACAAGGCGGCGCGGAGTGAAACTCCGACGCGGGCGGATTCCCATGCGAATGAGCTGGAAGCCGGTCTGCTGGGCGTGTATTCTCAGAATTGAAAGGGGGGCTCGAAAATGACGTGAGATGACAAGTGCGATGATCCCCCGTCAGGAGACCGTACGGTCGCGTCACCTACGTGGATAACGAGAAGAAACGGTCTCGTCATGTAGGTACATCAGGAGACCGTTTGGTCTCCTCAATAAATTGTTAGCGTCTGTTAATCATCAGATCTATTTTGGAGTGGTCCATGAAACACATCATTGAGGAGCAGGACGTTTTCGAAGACGGGCGATTTCCATATGCGCACATGCCGACGATCACGGAGATCGACGGGGGTCTGGCAGTAGCGTTCTATGCAGGCACGACTGAAGGCCACTCCGATGTTTGCATTTGGTTTTCCTGTTACCTGAACGCTCAGTGGTCGGCTCCGCAGATGATTGCGGAGGGCATCGAGCATAATGGATCACGGTATGCCTGCTGGGATCCGAAAATTGTCCGACGGAACGGCGCAGAGCTTATACTCTTCTATAGCATAGGTCCGGATGAAGGCGGTAATTGGGGGATGATGAGACGATCGCGCGACCTCGGCAAGACATGGACTCGGCCCAGACGTCTTACATTGGATATCTTGCCATATACCCGAAATGCGCCCGTCACCGTCGGCAATGATGTTTTGGTTCTGTCAACGGATCAGTCAACCGGGCGCTCTGTGAATTTGCGGCTCAAAGCCGAGGGCACTTTCGCACCTCTACGGTTACCCATTGTGACGTATCCCAATGATCGCATGCAGTTGTTGGTTCGCAATGACACCGGAATGCTGCAAGAACGTTGGTCCGATGACGGCGGCAAATCATGGAGCAATGTGGAGAACAACTCAATCCGTCATGCGAACTCCTTCATGGACGCAATTCGTTTGCATGACGACCGCGTGCTGCTGGTGTACAATCCCAGTGCGACAGGGGAGCGCTGGCCATTAGCGCTGACGGTAACGGTTGACGGAAAGATGTGGGCCGATGTTCACGTTCTTGAAGTAGACCAAGGTCGCTTTTCCGGACCCGTGTTGCTGCAAACCGCGGACAATATGGTTCACGTGATTTACGCTATTCAGCCACGTCGATTGCGACATATTATCGTAAACCCGGAAGCACTTTGAAGGTGAGATCAGCTTCCGAATTCGCTAACAACACCTCGGAGCTCATTGGCTCGTACCTCGCCAAGAGCTCAAGGTGATCGTTATGAGAATGCCAACAATTCCAGGAGTAGAAAGATGTTAAAAATTGAGCTTGATGAAGATGCAGGAATCGCAATCTTGGAACCTGATGGTGAGCTTTCAGAAAGTGATTTTAGTGCGGCAAGTCTAGTGATAGATCCATTCTTAGAAAAAGATAATAAACTAAAGGGTATCATAATTCATACTAAATCCTTTCCAGGTTGGGACTCATTTTCGTCGCTGGTAGCGCATTTAAAGTTTGTCAAAGATCATCATAAAAAAATAGCTCGTATAGCTTTTGCAACTGATTCCCCTATAGGAAGTATTGCTGAAAAAGTGGCAACGCATTTTGTAAATGCAGAGATAAGAAACTTTGATTTTGATGAGTTAGAAGAAACAAGAAAATGGGTGCTGGACAGTGAAATCTAACTATTCACACAACAAACGCATGCAGTCGGACGCGGCAAAGCCGCGCCGCGGATGCGAGGCGTTGGAGGAAAGTGCATCATGAAAGACTGTGTATGGATCATGTTTATACTCATCGCGGTTAACATACAAGGTGCCGCTGATGAAATGGATGAAATGAAACTGACATTCATGTGGAATGAAATGCCCCTCTACGGTGCGCTGCAGGATTACGCGAAAGCAACGGGAAAATCGGTCGAACGTTCGCATGGTGTAGATGTGAAAATCACGATGGCGAGTGAAGAACCTATCACCACATCGGAGTACGTTGAACTGATCGAGCGGAAATTGAGCGAACTAAACATCGGCCTGTATTCTTTTGCGGACAATCGTGTGATTGCAACGTGGATTGAACCACCGGCAACGCACTCACTCGAGCCACCGCCAACGCCATCGTACTTGGACAAAATGCCCCAAGAGATCAGGGAAGAGTTTTTGCAGTTCATGCGGGAAAAGCGAGAGACAGGGCGCACGGAGATGCCATCGAAAGAGAGTGTTTCGACGGACCTCTCCGACAAGACACTGGATCCGAATCCTGAAACAGAATCAGGAACCGATCAGCGTTGACGTTCCACAAGTGAAAACCCCACTATGAAAAACTTGGATCGGATCAATCTTCGTCGCGATCTTCGTTCCGATCTTTGTCTGAAGAATCGACGACGATCGAGACAATGATCGGGACGATGATTGGAACCGACAACGATCGAGACGACGATCGGGAGTACGATTGATTGGGGAACAAGCCGCGGGTGGAGACGTGGATACGCCGTCGCGCGGTTCAGGATGATCGTTGAACGAAAAGAGATATACTCATGAAACGCACGATGCTCACACTGCTTGCGCTTCTTCTGGTGCCGCACTTAGTATATTCTGAAGAGAAAACGGACAAGCGTACAGAGGCGATTCCCAAAGAACATGCGAATAAGAGAGCCATTTGTCTGCCTCTGGACAGCAGAAGCAAGAATGATGATTACCACACCATCAACGTGCGGCTGATCAATCCCACGTCCACACCGATTACATTTACTGGATATTCGGAGTCGTCTCCGTGGTACAAGATCCAAAAGTGGGAGAATGGAAAGTGGGTGGGTCACAACGTTGGTTGGTTCTGTGGTACCGGGCTACGCCAGTGTGTCATTCCGTCAGCACGGTCATCGGTCATTCCCGTCCATGTGCAGGCCGATCTCTTTCCCATCAGAGTTGGAGTGGAGTACGCCCGCGGCAAGAAGAGGGAGCAGGAGATTGTCTGGTCCGCGAGGATTGAAGAGGAATCCTCCAACAAATGAATCCAGGATGTCTGTCGCTAACGCGCCACAATCCTGATTCTTGACGTTCCCCCGTCGTGTGCCCGTACGGAAAAGACAAGAGAGCGCGTTGCGGCAACACCCCGCCTTGACAAGCAAATGGCGTGCACCAACAAGAGAATGCAGCACGTTTTCTCCAACGTCGAAAAGTGCTGATTCATTCCGTACTACGATAAATGAATTTCTTTTATCGCCAGATGGTCTTAGCCGCGACGATTGCCACATTTCGAATTGCGGTGGTAGCCGATGACGGGCTGGTGGAGCCCAATGCGGCGCCACTCTATCAGAAGGCGTTCGATCTGATCGACGAGATCGGCAAGCAGGAACGGCAATGGTTGCGGGATCCAGAGGCACGAAGCGGGATTGCCGGGCAGGATTGGTTTCGGCAAGTGGGCGAAAGCATCGATCTGCTTCATGAGGCTGCGGAACTGCCTGTTTGTGATTGGAATTACGAGGAGGCCGAACACACCAATTACCAGGCACGGGGGCGGGGGGCCCTCAAGCTCTCCCGCATTGTTGGCTGGCGCTATGATGGTAAGTCGCCCGAGCCAAATTCCGTGGTACGCGATCAACTGGCCGTTCTCAACCTCTCCCATCATCTCAGTCGCGGCGGTAATGCTTACGACAAGATAACGGAGATCGCTCTCGATTCTATTGCCATTCACAATCTCAGCAGGCATCTCCATAGAATGCCGCCGGATGTATTGAATGATTTGCGACGCAAATTGCAGTCCGTTCCACCACCGGAGGATGTTTGTAACATACTCGAGGCTGAATTCTCCAGTTCGCTGATCAGGATAAAGAAAGAGTTGGAATCGGGTTTCGTCTTCGTCAAGGAAATGGAGCTATTTCCGGAAGTTCAAACTTCCTTTGCCGACGATCTGCGGCTCGGGGCCATCGTGAGGACAAAAGGACAATCGACTGAAGAGGAAGAGTTGAGGATTGGTTTAGAAGAAAGGGGGACCGGTGCGAGCTTCGTTTTGGAAGTGGGGCAAAAGAAGCGCGGCATCGAGTTGGAGTCTGTAGACTTTGACAAGGATGAGGCAGTGTTGAGAAGAGGGGAGCAGGCCGTAGTTGTGCGGCTGAAATCTCGTGAAATTGTTCCCGTATGGCCCAAAGAAGTGCATGACTTACTAGAGCAGATGTTTGGAGAAGAAGTTGCTCGTAAGATCGATTCACAGGAGAAGTTGCAGGATGCACTTTTGTCGTTAGCAGAATCAGCTCATGAAGAGGTGCAAGGCATTGTCGATGCGGCTGATTCAAAATTCCCATTGATATCTGCGGAGGAGGACGAAACTCATTCAGTGCTGTCGTCCACCAATATCTATGCGGAAATCATTCTTTCTTCTCTGCGCAATACGTTCCGGCAAAGCGCGCTGGCGAATACCGGGCAGCTCCTACTGGATGCGGCGATTGATGTGTCCCTTCATGGCGAAGACGCGTTGTCTGATCATTCAGATCCTTTCGCTGATGGGCCGTTTACCTATGAGAAGACTGACAAGGGTTTCATTTTAAGGTCGGAAATCGAGCACCATGGAGAGAAATTGGCATTGCGTATTGGTCCTCTCGACTGAAGCAGAAGGAAAGTGACCAGGTGGGAGCGGAATGTGCGGACACATCGATTGATTTCCTCTACTTTGACTCGTAGAACAAAAGCATCGAAAACATTGCCGACACGGCGCGGCAATTTTTCAAGTTAATAGTGGGCTGATATACAATGGAAACGGATCCCTTCACTGCATCATTAATTCTGTGGGCCAGAATGGGCGGGTATTACACGCTTGTTGTTTTTGCTCTGTCCATTGCGATAGCAATCCTGGCGTTTCTGAAACGGGCGATGGTGATTGCCTACGTGTTTGTTCTAACTACAGCGATTATGCTGATATTTGTTTCCCAATTCCATCGCAGCGTTTCGCCAGCCATGAACGACGCTCTGATCCACGTAGCTCAAATCGGAAAAACTCTCCCATATGCTCTCATCCTTTGGATGCTCTTGAAGATAGAGAACAAAGAGGACAGTCAACAAGCCGATGGTGGAGCCGGCGTGTCCGCCTCACCACATCGGTGAAGTTACGTATTCAAATGGGGATCATCGACAAATTTGAGAGCTTTGCGGCAGATTTCGAGGCTGCGGTAGCAGATGACGATTGGTTTCGACTCGAGAAACACCTTGCGGATGATGCGACGTATTTGAACGTTGGCGGCCCGGATCCGAGATGCGAGGATCGTGAAGCGATCATTTCATTTTTGAAGGCTGATGTTTCGAATACTGACCGGCGATTCGATACCCGGACACTTGTGGCGCTGGCACCGCCAACAGCAGAAGGGAATCGTTTATCTCGCCAGTGGCGGTGTATCTATACACTATCAGGAGCGCCCGATCTGGTAATGGAAGGCGAGGCCAGATATTTATTCGAGGGTGATCTCATCAAAGAGATCGAAGAGGAATTGACGGCTGTCTCTATGCAAAAACTCGATGAGTGGATGAAAGATTATGGAGGTAGACTACATACGTAACAAATGCATCTTGGTCATCCGCGTAACGACGCGGAGAGCACATGCTGACCGTTCCATAAGAGAAAACCCCAATATGAAAAACCTGGATCGGATCAATCGTTGTCCCGATCCTTGTCTGAAGAATCGACGACGATCGGGACAATGATCGGGACGATGAAGGGAACCGACAACGATCGGGATTACGATTGATTGTGGAACAAGTCGCTGGTGGAAGCGCGGGACGGCGTCGCGCACCACAGCGGGGCTGTTCGGGAGATGAAAATGATGCTACTTGTCGGACTTGCCTGGGTCGGGTGTTCACAGCAGAGCAGGCCGGAGGCGGAAGCTCAGCCGGCAGGCCCAATCATCAAACTCAGCGTCCTCCAGTCAGGCAAGATTCTGGTCGATGGTGGCGAGTCCACCATTGCTCAAGTTGAGCAGCACCTCACCAATCTCAAGTCTGAAGGTGGGATGGTTTGGTACTATCGCGAGGCGGGACAGGAGGAACCACCTCCAGAGGCAATGCAGGTGATCAAACTCGTCGCGGATTTCGGCCTTCCTGTGTCTCTGTCCAGCAAACCCGATTTTTCAGATTATGTGGGAGAAGACGGACAACCACACCCACGGGAGTAGAGACTCCCGAACAACCGCCTGCAAAATACTGAGGAGAAGCGTTAGAATTGCGAATGAGCGGCAACTGGACGGATAAAGACAAGTCTGTCGTGAAGAATGCGGTTGCCCGTGTATCGAAGCGCGCCAGTGAAGATGCGCTGAAGAAGTTTCGTGCCTACCATGTCGACAGCGTTGACCAACTCTGGAAACTTGAGCAAGAAATCCGCAATTGGAGGCGTGACCAGCAAACGATCTACGTGCAATACGATGACGCCGAAAGAAGGCTGACAGAATGGATTCGAAGAGGATGGCTGAAAATTTCCGAGATCAGCAACTTGAGTGATGATCGCTTAGGAAGGATTAAGAAGAAAATCTAACAAGATTCCGTACCAGACTCCCTCCGTTGTCGGGAGCAGGTCGGAATGATCGTTTCACAAGAGAAAACCCAATATGAAAAACCTGGACCGGATCAATCTTCGTCGCGATCTTTGTCTGAAGAATCGACGACGATCGAGACAATGATCGGGACGATGACGGGAACTGACAACGATCGAGACGATGATCGGGATTACGATTGATTGTGGAACAAGCCGCGGGTGGAGACACGGGACAGCATCGTGCACCAGAGCGGTGCCGTTCCCCCGTCGTGTGCCCGTACGGAAAAGACAAGAGAGCGCGTTGCGGCGAGATTCAAATCCCAAGCCCCAAATCCCAAACAAATTCGAAAATCCAAATCTCAAGCTTCAAACTGAATTGAAAAACCATGGTTGAACCCCGAGTGCACTCCATTATCCGGCCGTGGGACGATCCCGCTGAATCACTCCCCGTCAGCACTCCGGGTGTTCGCACTGTTTGGGCCTTGGAATTTGGAATTTGTTTGGGATTTAGGACTTGGAATTTTATCACTGACAGACCGTGCATTCTCAATCGGGCGAACGAGAACAGGGTTGCGCCCGAATGCTGGAGACCTTAAGATCTTGGGGAACAAGACCACGGTCCTGATTCCCTACCGATGTCGTGAACAGGCAAACAGCCGTTCTTAGGAATCAGATCGACGCTGCACAATCGATTGCTTCGCTCTTCCATTCACTGACGCAAGCCCTATGAGAGTTTTTGTACCCGCCTTGGATTACAGGCTACGTTCTGAACGGATCACACCGTCCAATCCCTGGATTTCGTACACCCGCATATGTTCTCCGCCTTCGTGGGCCTGGGTGTACAGGTAGACCTTGCGTGTGACCGGGTGGACGAGAACACTGAAATGCCAGCCTTCGAATGGTACCGATGCGTACGGATCGGAGAGCCAGTGAGCTTCGAGCCAGTGCTTGTGGTGGTCGCTTCCCTCCCCCAGGTCCTGTGACATGTCCCGTAACACCCTTCCGACGAAAAGACCGTCTCCCGACCAGATCTGAACAGGGCCGCTCTCCTCGTTGACCAGGACATAGATCCTCTCGTCCCTGCCGACCCGAATCGTCTCGATCCCCGATGGGTGATAAAGCTCTCCGGGTTTCAGCGCCTCATTGGCCTTTGATCCGACCTGCCACATCATCTCCCCACTCCCGGCATGCTTGCGAAGGAACACGGTCTTTGTCCGCTTGTGCCAGGTGCCCACACCGGGCTGCTTGCGATCGTTGTCGATCGTCATCAGCGCGAGGTAGCGATCGTCGTTCTGCACATCGCCGTCTGTGCTGATGATTGATCCCTCGACAGGTTCGCTGTCGAACGGCGTCGGGAAATGCGCCAGATCGTCCCAGTGATATTCCAGCGCCCCGTTCGGGAGACTGCCGCGGAGAGGCAGTTTGAAGCTTCCCCAGTAGACCGTGCCGTCAGGCTCGCAATCGATGTCGAAGTAGTTAACCCCCAGGTCGACGTGCGGCAGGGCCAGCACGTCATCGCCGGGATAGGAAACTTCATCGAGCGTCGCCACCTCATCGCCATTGTGGTCGATCCAGATCGACATCACGGAGCGGCGCTCATACTCGCCGGACGCATTCTTCACGAGATAGCGATGCCCGATCACGGTCACGAGCCTGAGCCGATTCTCGTCAATCCGGTAGATGCGGAGGGTGTCCATCGAGTTGGCCAGGTAGCGCACGCCATCGACACGAACGATCCGCGAGCCGTACATTGCGCCCCCTGTCATGTCACGGGTTGGATGCGGTCCCCCGTGGTACCAAAACTGGGTCTGCTTCCAGGTGCGCTCATCGTAGTCCAGCCGGTACTCGCGAATGGCACCCATGAACCAGCCATCGATGCCGTACACCAGCTCCGGGTGCTCGGGATCCGCGAACGCCGCCTCGAGATAGGCACCCCCTTCGATCAGGAGATCCCGAGTCCAGTCCGGGCGGAACACCGAAAGGCGATAGAGCAGGTTTTCCGTGACCAGGACGCGTCCCGTCGGGTCGATGTCGATCCCGGCCGGCGCGAACAATTCGTTTTCGACGATCGGGCCGTCGAGAGAGTCGTCAGCGCCAAAGGCCTCGATCAATTCTCCAGTTGATTCATCGAACACCTTAATCTTGTGACCCGTGCTCCCATCGTGGAACTGGTCGGTCACGTAGAGCTTCCCCTTGCCGGCATCGCGCGCCAACCCCCAGGGCATGGAGAGACCCGCAGGCACGATCTTGCGCAGGTTTTCCCCCTGGGGATCGCAGCGGTAAATCGCCTCCTTCCCAACCACGATTAACTCGTTGCTCTCCGAATCCGCCACGATTCCCGCGGGACCGGGAAACCCGAACGAGCGGATCTGTTTTCCTGTTTCGCGATCGTGAACGGCGATCTCGTCCTCAAGTGCCAGGGAAAGAAAGAGTTCGTTGCCGAGAAGCGCCATGCCCCGGGTGCGAACCGGCACGGGACTCCCCTCGTGTTTTGCATTGGAATGAAACGGCTTTTGCCACCCGTCGATGCCGGCCAGGGCGGCGGGCCACCAGAAAACTCCGCGATAGAGGGAATCCACCCACAACGTCTGGGTGTCCGCAAAGCGGTCAATCTCGATCAACTTGAACGGTGGGGGAGTTCCAATCTTCTGACCGAACGACCCACCGGGCCATGCCACCGCCATCCCGGTGTTGATGTCCACCCGCCAGAGGTTGATCGGGCCGGCGACGTACACGTAGTCGGTCCCAACCGCCAGGGCGCTGGTCTGGTCGTCGATACGACCCGGGTCGGGTCGTTCGCTGATCCAGATCCTGTTTCCATCGCGATCGAACTTTTGCAGCGACCGACCGTGCGCCGTTCCCGCCAGGTAAATGTTTTCCTGGCTATCCGTCTTCACGTCGAACGGGATGAGCCCGACGACGCCACCGAGGTTTTCCGGGTCATCACCCCTCCCGTTGCCGACGGTCGCAATGTACCTGGGCTGGATACCGCCCGCTGGAAGCTGGAGTGCGCGGTAGGAGTACGAACCCGCCGGCACCTGCTTGCCGTCGTTGTCGAGCCCATCCCAGGTCGCCTCCTCATCCGGACGCTTCGTCTCGGCTTGCCACAGGGTTCGCACCAATCGCCCTTTCTCATCGTAGATCCCGAGGCTCGTGGATGCCTGTTGTTCCAGGGCGGGACGAAAGGTGACCGGCGGCTGGGGGCCAGCCGGCGGGCCAGCGGACGCAAACGTACAGGCCTGCGAGACAGCAAGCCCGGTTGCCAGGAGCAGGAATGCAGTTGTGGGCGAGCGCATGGTATCGGAACCTCGTCTTGTGTCTGAACCTGGGCGACTAGAACCGATCGCAAGGTTGAGTTATGCGTCGAGTTCGTCGCTTGATCGGGCACAATACTTCAATGAATGACATCCGGATAGCCATTGTTCAGATGAACTGCCGGATCGGCACGACAGCGCGTTTTTCAACATTGGATGGTACGTGTTCGGAATTTGGGGTGGGTAGAGGCTGTTTTCGGTCGCCTTGGGGAGGGAGAAATCGAAACTCTCGGACCGGATGCCCACGCAGGGCGGAGTGGTGGCGTGGGTCGTGGGGGGAGGGGGTGGTGAAAGTTTCCGGGATTCAGCAGGTTAGCGCTGCAGGCGGACCGATTCGGTGTCGTTTTCCGAGAAGGGATCATAATCCACTGAGCAACGACTTTTTAATTGAATTAGCCGCGATCAAATCTGGCACATAGCCAAACAGATGGGTTACCCTTCGCTCCACAAGAGAATACCCCAATATGAAAAATCTGGATCGGATCAATCGTCGTCGCGATCTTCGCCGGTCTTCATCATTGTCGCGATCTTCGTCCCGATCTTTGTCCGAAGAATCGACGACGATCGAGACAATGATCGGGACGATGATAGGAACCGACAACGATCGAGACGACGATCGGGATTGCGATTGATCGTGGAGCAAGCCGCTGGTGGAGACGCGGGGCGGCGTCGCGCACCACAGCGGTGCCGTTCGTTTCAAGGATACAACATGATGAGCATTGCAGAGGAAATCGCGAAACTTCACGACATGAAGCAAAGCGGAGCGCTTTCCGATCAGGAGTATGAAGATGCGAAAGCAGCGCTCTTGGCCCACAATCGACCCTCGGGTCAGAAGTTGAAGCTCGCCCTGGATGGGATGTCGTCGGATACGAACATGTGGGGGATGTTCATTCACCTATCTCAGTTCTGTGGATATTTGATTCCCCTTGCGGGATTAATTGTTCCAATTGTTCTGTGGCAGATCAAGAAGAACGACTCGGACATCATCGACCGGCATGGACGCATTGTCGTCAATTGGATTATCACTGAGTTCGTATTGGGCATCGTGTTTGGTTTACTATGTCTCGTGTGGATCGGTATTCCTTTTCTGATTGCCTTGATCGTGGTAGGCATCATTTTTCCCGTTATCGGAGGGATAAAGGCGAACAATGGGGAAGTTTGGAAGTATCCTTGTTCGATAGGCTTTTTCAAGGTGGAGTGAAACGAACAATCGCGTGGAAGCTAGCGTCGCCGACGCGCCGCAGCCTCACGCGTTACGTTCGATTTCTGAAATGCCCAAATTCACAAATGTTGAGCGAGGAATTTTGGATTGGATGGCGGAGAGACTGCCCATCCCAAACTTGAAGGAGCAGATTGCGGTGGTCGTGACCACGGGCCGAGAATATACAGGCGTAGGCGCAATCACATCGCTCTCTGTGCCGGAGCCCGTACCGGCAATTAAGTGCTCGTCGCCAATACTTGGCCCGGTTATTGAAGCCGATGGGATCGAACATGGCGGAACGAGCAATCTGTTTCTTGACCAATCTGGCAAGATCGTGGAGCTCGAATTGATTGCCTCTGGCGATCGGTTTACCGAAGACTCTAGCTCATTCAAATTGACCGAATGGGAGGGAATCGAACCAGGGCATGGATCACTTTCCCGGGATGGCACGGCAAGTGAGCATGTCTGACGTTCCACACTGGAGCATGAGCGACGAAACGAATGGCGACGGCAAAGAGTTCGAGGAACTGCATGGGGGGCGCCCTGTGGATCTGGATGGATGTGACATCCCTCCGCATATCGCCTCGTGCGTCCCTGAAATCCTTGCACGCAAACATCGGGTCGTACCGATGACAGATAGCGATGCTCCGGGTGGCGATAGCCGACCCCTTCGATGTTGACGCGCTGGAGACGCTCAAATCAGCGCTCGGTAGAAACGTTGAAGGCGTATGGGCAACGTCAGCCTCGATTGAGAATCAGATTGCCCGACTATATCCCGAAGAGTAAAAGCAACTTGTGGAACAATATCCTGGAACTCATCTGCTGAACCGCGAGGAGAGCACAGAAGGATCGTTACATGCCTATGAATACCGAACAATCTGATTTTGAGCCGATCCTCAGGCACTTGTCCGGGATCAAGATATGGGTTGCTGTGTGCGCGATTGGGTTTCTACTCAGCGGAGTCGCTGCGGTTGTACTATCCGTTTTCATGGTCACGATGCAGCATTCTCTGAAGCAGGAGCTTGAGGGGGCCGATGAGGAATCCCAATTATGGGACGAAGCGTCGGCCTGTTTTGACCGAGGTGACAAAGAAGAATTGCTCAGATTGATTGAAGATCGTCGTAGGACCCATCCCAATGATCCTCAAACCTTCTGGTTCAGCGCGAAGGCTCATATCTTGGACGAGAATTGGGAGGCGGCATTAGCGGAGGTTGAGCGAGCACAATTGTTGGCCCCAAGCTGGAGTGCCGAATTCACCATACCATTAAGTGAATCGCTCCGCAGGAAATTGAATGGTAAAGAGTGAGTACGATGTTTAACAAGAGCATCGATGACATTGCCTGGATGGCAAGGCCTTATGCACCACGTTCACCTGCAAGAATGAAGAAGAGATTGCGGAAAAAGAAGCGTCATGGTGAATTCGCTGAATGGGGACGGCATTTGATAGCGACTCGGAAAACGAGGGAAAACGGTGAACCATTTCTCGATGCGTTCCTCACGGAGGCTATCGAAGCTCATGGTTGTTTCTTTGGAGGATTAATCGTCGATAACAAGATAAAGGGCGTTGTTGAGCTCGGCAGGAAATCGAATGATCCCGATGCGAAGTATGCAGAAATAACAGCGTGGCTGGATTCTCGCCCTGATGTTCAGGATTGGAAGAGCGGTCCACTCTTTGACCTCTGGCATGAGGACATTGAAGTCATCACCGATGGAGACGAACAAGAGCATGGATGAGGTTTTCGCCTGGCGACTTTCTGAGCAAAGGAATGAGGCAGCTAAAGGACAACAAGGCCATGCACACGGATCGGAATTCCGCTTCGCTTCATTCCGCCGGTGATGGCTGACGTTGAGACTGTCGAAAAACCAAAATGACCCCTCATAGATGACCACATTTTGTCAAAAAGGACGGCCTCTGAGAGCGAAATAGGGGCATCCGTGAAGGGTGGATTCACTTTTTCGACAGTCTCGTTGGCCAAAAGGGAGCGAAGCAAGATGAAAGCAAAGAGGGTCGGCCCCAGCCGCTGGTTGTACGTGATTCCGGGTGTCATCTTTCTGATCGCGACAATCGGCGCGCCAGTTGGACTCGTTTTGAGTTTCAGCCATCAACTCGCTGACGGCGAACAGTTCCTGGCTCCCGGCCAGCACACGATAACCGTGGCAGAGCCACGGAAATACATCATTTGGCACAATGCGGAGACGTTTTACAAAGGCATGCAATACTCATCTCCGCATTCGCTGCCTGAGGGGACGAGGATTGAGGTGATTCAGGAACACACGGATACTGAGATAGCCACCAAGTCAACGATGGGTGGAACTGAGACGTCTGAAAACATGTATCGGTACTCAATCTGTTCATTCGAAGCTCCTGAAGCTGGTGACTACACAATTACCGTTAAGGATCTTCCGGACAGTCGCGTGATTATGGTCAGGGAGTCCCTGGGACGCTCCTTCGTCACACTGTTCCTTGTAATCTTATTCATCTGCTTTGCCGGATGGATTCTCCTTCCGATTTTTATTCTTGTGGTTGAAGTGAAGCGGTATCGAAACCGTAGATCAGAAGCCAACGAAGCCCCGCAAGAGCCATCGGGTGCGGCATCGCTCGCCACACCCGAAGCTCCTGAGGGCTGACGTTCCCCCGTCGTGTCCCCGTACGGATATGACAAGAGAGCGCGTTGCGGAGAGATTCAAATCCCAAGCCCCAAATCCCAAACAAATTCCAAATCTCAAGCTTCAAACCGAATTGAAAAACCATGGTTGAACCCCGAGTGCACTCCATTACCCGGTCGTGGGACGATCCGCTGCATCACTCCCCGTCAGCACTCCGGGTGTTCGCACTGTTTGGGACTTGGAATTTGGAGTTTGTTTGGGATTTAGGACTTGGAATTTCATCACTGACAGACTGCGCATTCTCAATCGGGCGAACGAGAACAGGGTTGCGCCCGAATGCTGGAGACCTTAAGACCTTGGGGAACAAGACCATGGTCCTGATTCCCTCCGATTTCGGGAACAGGACATCGTCGTCGTAGGAGCAACAGATAGAATGACGGAACCTACTAAATTTCTGAACGCACAGCCTGCGCTGAAGGTAGCGGATGTGGAGCGTTCGTATGATTTCTACGCAAGGCTCGGATTTGAGAAGCAATTCCAGAACCAGGATTTGCATCTGCTGATCGAGCGGGACGGGGTGATTCTTCATTTGGCGACTCAGATGCTCGCCTCGCCTTCCGGATGCCAGATCATGGTCAACAATGTGGATGATCTATATGCGCAGGCAACGGCTGAGTGCATGCCCATGAAGTTCAACATTCAGGATGAACCCTGGGGTTGCAGAGATTTCACTATTGAAGATCCAGACGGAAACTATGTGACTTTCAGCCAAGTCAAAGCTTGATGTACCAACCAGGCGCCGGGGGCTATTTCAGGCTCGCGCCTGGAAACCCTCAGCGCGATCGTCGTGGTTGAGAGCATGAACGATATAGCCATACGAACGGCCACGATGTCGGACTACGACGAGATCTGTCGTTTGGCAGAGCAAGGCGATCAAGTCCACAGCGAATTGCTCCCCGACGTTTTTCAGCCATTTGAAGGCCCTGCAAGGTCTCTCGAAAGAATTGCCGGTTTCGTTGACAGGGAGGATGCCGATATCATCGTTGCGGCATTGGGGACCTCAGTTGTTGGTTGCCTGTATATAGAGAAAAGCCGACACCTCGAGCACCCGATGTTTCGGCCCCATGAGTATGCACAGATTGATGAAATGGTTGTGGATCATGAGCAGCGTCGCCAGGGTATCGGCGGACTTCTCCTTGACTCGGCCAGGCAATGGTCGCGCGATCGCGGGATGAGTACCATGCAGGTCAATGTTTGGACGGCCAATCAAGACGCGAGAGCGTTCTACGCCAAGCGTGGATTCCATCCGATAACTCAGAAAATGGAAATCGTCGTTGATGAAGCGGATACAAAACCGCCCGCTGCAAAGGGCCGCGTAAACGCGATCCGTGAGCGCAACGGTAAGCACAAGAAAGAAATAGGTCAATGAGGACGCTGACATTCGCTCATTTGTTGCTGGTGGCGGGGGTGGGTATTGCCGGTTGCTCGACAACACCTCAATCAGAAGCGGCATGGGAGTACGTCGGCAACCTTGTGAATATCCATTCGGGAGCATTTCACGTGTTCAAACGACCTCGTAAGAAATAGCATGGCTTACCAAGACCCTGGTGGTGCTGCGGAACGACGCCGGACACCACGGAGTCGCCGTTGGCAGCACGACAGGCTGCACGTGGATTGCGCAAGGCATCTGAGAGATCAGTCGTTTCGATTGTTGAAGCCATCAAGCAGGGATTTTTCTGCCCAAATGTTTCTGTTCCTTCACTTTGGCGATGAGCGTGTCTTCGTCCCAGTCGAGCTGGCAGAAACAGTGGGGCAAAAAAAATGACCACACAACGTCATTGGCAGGAAATTGCCTCGATATCAAGAATTTCTTGAAACGGTTTAGTCATCCTGGGTCGGCAACAGGTACTGGGGATCGTTGGTACTGCGAATTCGTCGATGACCGCGTAAATCCCAATCCCAATCCCATTCGCAATCCTGATCGATCGACAACGTGAATCGAATATGATTGGGATGAAGATTGCGATCAGGATGAAGATCGAATATATATCTCCAACACGGATCTCCTCTCGGATGCACCCTGGTGCGCCGGAGAGAATGACAGTGGGCAGGTAGAAAAGTCATGGCTTGGTACGCGGCACATGTAGTGATGTACGTTCAGTTCAAGGACGGTGATCAACACCACTATCCAGTGTGGGAGAATATCCTCCTCATTGAATCTACAAGCGACCACGATGCACTCGCCCGCGCTACAACGCTGGCAAAGGAAGATGAGGGGGACCACAAGGGTAGCCTCAATTGGAAGGGTCGTCCCGCTACAATGGTCTTTGCAGGAATTCGCAAGCTTATGGCCGTGTCACACCAGGCTATAGATGATCACATTGGCTCAGGCGATGAAGTGACCTATTCCGAGTTTGATCTGCCGAGCCGGGAGGCCTTGGATCGACTTGTCGCCGGCGATGACGTAAATCTCACTTATGTGGAATGAAAACCGTTGCCGGACAACGCCCTGGCGGGGCCGCGAATCATCGCCGCGCGCCCCAGAGCTACCCTTCACGATGGTCAAATAGAAAGGAGAAACAATGAAGTCACACTTTAACCTGGTGCTGTTGGCCTTGTTTGTATGCATCTCTCAAGCGGCCTGGTCGGAAACTGTCGCCATCAGTGCGAGCATTACCGAAATTGATACTCAAGGGAATCGCGATACGACAGTTTTCCCAAAGTGGACGGTACCTTCGGGTGTGCAGGGCACCGCCGAAATCGTTCAGGCGATAATAGTGCCATTGGCGGACCTGACCCAGGAACCAAGGGTGGCTGTCCGCAGGCTGGGGGGAAAGATCACGGTGAGTGACGCGTCAGGGATGGATGTTCCAAAATCGGACGCGGCCCGTGAGATTGCAGAAATACATGCCATGGAAATACCCATTGGCGTTATCCTTGAGGTAACTCCCGCAGTGAAAGATGACGAAATCATGTATCGTGGGAAATTGCGAATTATTGAAGCGGAAGAAAGGGTTGGAAAGAGCGGGCATTGGAATTTTCTGGAATCATCTACGCACTTTTATAAAGGCCCGAAAGATGGAACAAGCAAGACGCTCCGATTGAAGGCGTCAACAGGCAAGATCGTTGAGGTTGCTCTGAATTTCAGCATTGACGAATCTGATATTGAGAAAGGGTAACCCTCGTTCGCACCACAATTTCGGAAGGACCGAAATGGGGTGAAGCTGATCGATCGGCAGAAAATGCGAATTGCCGGACCAAAGGAACCAGGGTGCTGAGAATGAACATCCTGGGCTCAGAAGTAGAGATCAAGATCCGCAGTGAGGATAGTGGGGGCCACTGCTGCGTTTTTGAAATTGAATTGCCTTCCGGCGAGGGAATTCCCCCGCACATCCACAGTGTGGAGAACGAAGTCATCTGCGTAACAGAAGGCGAACTCGAGATCTCGATTGGTGGGCAGAGAGAGAATTGCGGCAGGGGAGCGGTGCGACACTTTCCCATCGGGATATCGCATGGATTCAAGAATACCCGTAGTGACCCGTGCCGAGCCGTAATCTTCGTGACTCCGGGAGCGAGCTTCGAGCGCTTCCTCGAGGAACTAAGTAAGGTGTCACTTGGCGCCGAGACCGATATGGGTGCAGTCGTTGCTGTTACCGAGCGGTTCGGAATGAGATTTGTCGATGACTGAAGAAAGAAATGACCACTTGTCCGGCCTTTGAGTGATTCGTTTGGCATCCAGGCGCGGCCGGCAGAACAAGGCCCCGCAAAAGATTCCGCGGTCGCGGAACCGCTACGCGTGATCGCTCGCAGATGGAAAGGATCCGATAGATGTCCCGCCCAAACATCGTGTATGTGATGGCCGACCAGTTGCGCCGACAGTCCTGCGGATATGCTGGAGATGCGCGGGCGAAAACACCGAATTTTGATCGTCTGGCGGAAGAGGGCATGAGTTTTGAGAATGCGGTGGCGTCGATGCCGGTCTGTTGCGCCTCTCGCGCTTCATTGTTTACCGGGAAGTACACAACATCTACCGGCATGGTCATCAACGAGGTGCGCCTGAATCCGGATCACCACCCGCACTGCCTCGCGCATTGCCTGGCCGATGCGGGCTACGAACTCGGGTATATCGGCAAATGGCATCTATGGGCGAACCAGCTGGGGCATCACGAGGCCCCGAAGAACTCGTTCGTGCCACGCGGCCCGCACCGGTTGGGTTTCGACGGCTACTGGGCTGCCTACAATTTCCACCACCAGTACTATGGTGAGAGCGCCTACTATCATGAAGAGAGTCCCGAGAAGATATACTTTTCGGAAAGGACCTACGAACCGGACGGTCAGACGGATATGGCGATCGATTACATCAGGGGGCACGCCGGCAACGACAAGCCGTTCGCCCTTGTTTTGTCGGTCGGCACGCCACATGACCCCTGGGTGGAGGACAATGTTCCAGAGGAATATTACGCCATGTTTCAGGACCTGGAGTTTGACGTCCCGCCGAACTGGCGACAAGAGGTCGACGCACCGTACGGCGATGCCTGGTCCGACGAGGAGAAGACGCCCGAGATGTTGGACGAGTGGATGCGCGTATACTATGCGATGACCGCAAACCTTGACTGGAACATCGGACGACTGCGGGACGCAATCCGCGAAGCGGGGATTGAGAACGACACGATCTTTGTATTTGCATCGGACCACGGCGAATGCTTCGGCGCGCATGGTAGAATGAAGAAGAACATCTTCTATGAAGAAGCGGCGCGCGTGCCGATGCTCGTTTCATGGCCGGCACAAATTCCAGCAGGGCACAAAAGCAATGCATGCCTTAGCAATGTCGATATCATGCCAACGTTACTGGGACTGATTGGTGTGGATATTCCCGCCGAAGTTGAAGGCATGGATCTGAGCCATTGCGCTCGCGCTGCGGACGGTCCCGAACCGGAATTTGCATTTTTACAGAATACCGGCGCCTGCGCCGCGTGGGAAGACGGCCATGAATGGCGCGCGATCCGGACCAGGCAATACACGTACGCCGTCTACAAGGTCGACGGAAAGGAGCTTCTTTTCGACAATACGGTGGACCCCTACCAGATGGTCAACCTTGCCGCCGCGGACACATTCGCAGAATCGCGCCAGGCAGGTCAAAGAATGGACACCGTCAGGTCGGCATTGCGCCGAAAGATGGAAGCCAGGATGGCAGAGCTGAAAGACAGTTTCGAGTCTTCCTCCTACTACCAGGAGAATTGGGTATCCGAGAATCGCCTGATCCTGAGGACGGCGCAGAATGCTTAGCCCGCACCGCATGTCCGTCCAAGCGCGGCGTGGTCAGGCGGGATTTCTCAAGCAGCTGCCAATGGTATGTATGTGCCTTGCAGCCGTATTGGGATGTTCAACCACGCGATCCTCGACATTGGCGGATGTTCGGATGGCTGTTTTTGCCGCCAAGCCGGAACTCGGTCAAAAAGATCTTCTCACCACCGACCTCGAAAGAGTTTTCTGCGATACTTACTATCAACTCTTAGGTGAAGTGATCGAGCGCATGAGGGAGGACAATAGAAAGCTTCATTGCAATCCTTATCAGGAGACTCTCGAAGCACTTGGATATGATTTTCCTGAAGAGACATATTTCTGGTATGACAATGCTTATGGTGTCATGCGCCTACTACATACGGAAGAGATGATCAGGCAAATTCGGGACGATTTCGGTTTTACTGAAATCGCTGATCCTAATCCTAATCGGTGAGATGACTTTTTGCCTGGAAGTGAGGACGCCCAACCAGTGGTTCGTGCGTACGCGCTGATGCGCGCCGGACAGCCAAGCCGTGCGGGCAAAGGAGAGAGGTCAGCCATATGAACGAGTACTGGACGGCAATCAGAGATCAGGACGCTGATGAACTGCGACGGATCCTGCAAAGTTCGCCGGACCTTGTAGATTCATCCATCAACAGCGATCCGTGGAAAGTAGAACCCAACGCGGCGTACAACCATCAGACGATGGGCGTACACGTCTGCAGCTTCGCCGGGCGGGAAAAGCTTCTAGCCGTCCTGCTGGAATGTCGGCCTAATTTGGAAGTCATCACGTTCGAAGGGAACAAAGGACTCACAACGCCACTCGTCCTTGCGGCTTGGGAGGGCTCATTGGATTCCTGCCGGCTCCTGCTCGAGAGGGGAGCAAATCCCAACACCTGGGCCTCGTCCGAGAGTCCGTTGTACACGGCGGCCGAACATCATGCGTGGGGAAAAGTCGATCTTCTGGTTGAGCATGGGGCCAAGCACGACATTTTCACTGCTTCTATTTGCGGCAATCTCAACTTCGTAAAAGCGGAAGTCGAAGCCTACGAGGTATTGATGAGCAGGAGATCCACTAAGCGCAATCGTACTCCGCTGGAAGAAGCCGTTGAACACCAACAAGGCGAAGTCGCCGAATATCTGAGAGGACTGATGTAGATGAGTGCTCCAACAATGAAGTGGAGGTGAGTTCCTGTTCGAGTTGAAGGCGCTCAAGGAAGCGCCATACTTTCGACTTTGACAGTGCGAATTCATGGATGACCATGTAAATCCTAATCCCAATCTTTTCCGCAATCCTAATCGACCGGCAACGTGAATCGATTATGATTGGGATGAGGATTGCGATTTGGATGAAGATTGAATAGAATATTTCAGCAAGGATCACCTCTCGGGCGCATTCCGGTGCGCCGGAGAGAAAAGCGTTGGATGGCGAATGGAGAACCCATGAAACAGATAGATCTGAAATCTCTGCATTCTGCAGTCATTGCGGTGATGGTAACGTGCTCAGTAATGACTATCGGGTGCGCAGCCAAGTATGTAACACCTGGTGCGGCCGTTAATCTACAGGCAATCAGTGACTACGGGATTAAGGAGAGGTTCGAGACAAAGGCCGCATCCCCGTTCCCGGCCAGGATTGCTGTGGCTCGCGTCCAGGAAGTGGGATATCATTCCTACACGACACGCGGGCACGGCCGTGGCAGGTACAGCGTCGTCACTGCTCGGGATGTCGAGCAGGATACGGATATCGAGAAACTGTCATCGCTGGCGCAGGTCGGTGGCCTGGCGACACTGAATCGACTGCTCCTTCCCGAGACTCTGCAAAGTGTAAAAGATCTCCGGCTCGCATGCGCCAGCCTCCACGCCGACATGCTCCTCTTGTACACCTTTGATACCTCTTTCAGAATTAAGGGTCAGGACCTGGGGCCGCTAACGGTGGTGACGCTCGGATTTCTGCCAAACAAGAAGGCGTTCGTGACCACGACAGCATCAGCTGTTTTGTACGACGTAAGAACGGGGCATGTTTACGGAGTGGCAGAGGCAAGCAACACCACGGACCATCTGGCGAGTACATGGTCCAAGGAGCAGGTTATCGACAACGCCCGTCTTGAAACCGAAAAGGAAGCCTTCGCGAAGCTGGTGGATCAATTTGCCCAGATGTGGGAGAGCCTCCTGGCGGAGTATGCGGAGGCAGCCAACACCCAGCAAAATGCTCCAGGTGCATCCGGTCCGGAAGCGACCCAGGCCGGAACACCACAGCAGTAATCGTTCGGCGGCGGTAGTGACGATTCGGGATCTCGGAATTACCGGAGAAATCGATTGTGCCAATGCGCCGAAAATGATATTTTATCTTTGATAAGGCACTATTCGTCCTGAACTGTCGCCAACCCAACATCGGATGGGCGGTTTTCCCTGTTTGTATTGTAGCCCTTTCTTTTTCCTGTGGGGCTCACGCGACAACGATTTCGTTCACGGATCAAGCGGCGTTTTTGACGCAAGCCCCGTCACCGTTGTTTGAGGGCTTCGAGTCGCACGTTGTTGGTGGCGCTGCGAACGTGGTCAGTGCGGCTGGATTCACCATGTCCTCGGGTAGCATTCAGATTAGAAACACGTCGCTCGCCGGGTCGTTCGCGACTGAAGGTCAGCAATTTGCTCGGTGGGACTCGACGAACAATGGCAATCTCGTGTTTGCTTTCGAAGATCCAATCACAGCGTTCGGCGTGACCATAACAGATCCGGTGGACAATATAGCCGCGACACTGTCATTGACTACGAGCGCCGGGGACGGTTTTCCGTCATTTTTGGCCAACCTGCCCGATGGGGAGGCCCGCTTTTTCGGCATTATCAACGAGGACGCCGCATTTGATACCGTCACCGTCATAAGCAATTTTCCGGACGGGATGGGATTCGACGAAGTGTATTTCGTCGCAGTTCCCGAACCGACGACCCCGATGCTTCTGGTCCTGGGATTGGTGGGTGTGGTTGCGTGTCGCCGCGTAGCGTAACCACAGACGGGTACGGACAGGATCACGGCTCAAGTCGTCCCGGCCTTGACCTGGCGATTTCCGGTTTGAAGCTTCCGGGAGTAAGTTCGTCAAATCCAGCGAGCCCACGAGATTTGCCGCCCAATAGTATCATGGTGCACGCGCGCTGAGGCGCGTGGCACATGCTTCCCGGTGGAGGGCAAGAATAGATATACGCAGCACTGATCTACGATTTATATTGTAACGCTGGTGAAAGTGAAGAGGAACTAGGCACCGCCGCTCCGCAGTGCTCATGAAGTCGCGGAAGAGTCTTGAGTGGACGGGAGAGTCGGTCGGCCGTCCAATTGAAGTTTTAGATCTGGCCTTCCGGACGATGGCCGTGTGCGGGATCGGTAGGCGCTGCTCAGACAATAGTAGACACTTGCACCGGAGTTGCGGACTGCGCGGAACTAGAAAACAATGTTGCCGGCCGCTACCCGGTGATGCGGGACGATGGAATTGTGAAGCGAAGGATGGCGCTGGCCCCACAGGATTTTTGGCCGAAGGATGATTCGTCGGAGTTCTCAGTCCTGTCGGACTCGGCTGTTCAAAAAACGGAACAGAAATTGGAGTGTAAGTTACCAGCGTTACTTATTGAGTTGTTGAAATTCCGTAACGGAGGCGAGACACGAGGCTTCGTGTTCGCTTCCAAAGATCAAACGTCCTGGGCACCAGATCACGTTCCATTCGACCGGCTAAACGGCATTGAGGTTGCTGAGTCCGAGAATCCGTCTGCCGGCATTCTTTACGACACATTGCTTGCGCGAGACGAATGGGGTGTGCCTGAAAAGTTGGTGGCGTTGGAAGGGGATGGGCATTGGTGGCTTGCATTGGACTATAGAGATTCGGTCGAGCCGGCAGTGACATGGTTCGATACGGAGTGTGAAGAGGATATTCGGCTGGCCCCCACGTTCGAGGCCTTTCTTTTCGGTTTGCGACCTTCTTCGCACGTGTGCGAGGATGCCGGAGTTCTTAAGGAGAACGTAGGAAAAGACTTTGGTTCTCGTCAGGACGAGTACTGGCTACCGGATTCCGAATGGAACTGCCCGAAGTGTGGAGAAATTGTTCCGGAATCGTTCGCGATATGCTGGAACTGTAACGAGGTGCATCCAGATGGGGTACCTGCGGAAAATAAACCCGGCGATTGAGAAAATGCCAACAAGATGCTGCTCTCGGGCGGCTTTGATTCGCCGGAGAGCATTGACCTTCGACCCGGGACTGATGATTCGACTTCTTGTCTACTTGACTGTACTGCTGAGTCACTTCGCGTCCGTCGGCGTGCACGCTTCGGACCTGAAGGCTGAAGGGATTGTATCAGCGGCGCGCGGGCAGATTGGCAGGACAACGATTTATGATCCAGCATACGTTGGGTTGAAATATCCCGGAGGAGATGTCCCCATTGAGCGAGGCGTGTGTACGGATGTCGTTATTCGAGCTTTACGCGATTCTCTCAATCTGGATCTACAGAAGTTGGTTCATGAAGACATGCAGGGTGGATTCTCCAAGTACCCTACGATATGGGGATTGAAGAAGCCGGACCGGAATATTGACCATCGCCGTGTTCCAAACTTGAGAAGATATTTCGAAAGAAAGCGGTACGCAGTAGCTGTTACTGAGAGAAAGGATGACTATTTCCCAGGCGATCTTGTTACATGCACTGTTCCGCCGAACCGGCCCCACATCATGATCGTGAGCGACAAAAAGACAAAAGACGGGGTCCCCCTGGTGATTCACAATATTGGCAGCGGTACCAGGGAAGAGGATCGGCTCTTTGATTTTCCTTTGACAGGGCACTACCGCATCCCGAATCGGTAATAGACCGATATATCATCCGGGAAAGCAGAAAACGGTGAACCAAGGGCCGCTCAACGACGCGCTGATGTGAGCCGGAGAGACTGTTCGTCGGGGTTTTGAAGTGAAGCACTACAGAGATCAACGGCGAACCGACTCGCGGCATGTCACTCGTAGATGCCGTAAAAGCACTTCGCGGCGACGCACGTAGTGTCGTAACGGTAGCCGTGGATCGCGCGTCTTCGCACGACTCCATAACGTTTGAATTGGAACGGTTTTCCCTGGAAGGCAAGCGAACAATGCAGGAGGGATCCCACCATATTCCCGGAGGCCATGTCCTGCGGGCCGCGCCCCAGGAGTGATGTTCGACTCATCGCGAAGGAGCAGGAACGCAATGACGAGATTTTCTGAACCGTGGCGATCGATGTCCGGGCAGCGGAAGCGCGCCTCATCGTATGACCGATCCGGGGGCAACAACGACTTTGTGTTGTTGAAGCCGGGACAGACAGAGACGCTTCTGGACCATCAGGGCGCCTCAGGGTCCATTCTACGCATCTGGTTCACTCTCAATTCGGAGGATCCCGCTTACCTGCGTCATACGCTTATATCCATGCGATTCGACGGGGAGGAGACGATCCGCAGGATTCCGATAGGATTGTCTACGGCGACGGGGCCATGGGCAGTGAACGACCTATGCACACAGCCCGTCAGCGTGATGAGATGCCGGAAGGGGAACGAGGATCAGGAGGGGGTAGGGTTCGGAAGTTTCAATCTCGCATGGCGCATGCCGTTTTCCGACGAGGCTCTCATCCAGATCCACAACACTTCAGAACATGAGATGATGCAGCACTTCTATGTGGATTACCTGCTCGACGGGCCGGAAGAGAAGGCGCCCCTGCTGTTCCACGCCACGCACAGCCTCCAGACACGTACACCCCCGGCTGCGATCGAACCGCTCGCCGGGGAGAAACGAAATCTGTCCGCCGCACAGAACCACGTATTCGCAGCGATAGACGGCTATGCCGGCAATTACGCGGGAACCGTTCTGGCGGTGGAATCCCATCCGGACCGATGCGGAAAATGGTACGAAGGGGACGACATGTTTTTCATTGATGGCGAGCAATGGCCTCCTTCTCTTCATGGCACCGGCACGGAAGACTATTTCGGCATGGCTTGGGGGATACATCGGGAATACCAGGGCTGGGATCATGGGGTCTCACACTATGAACGGGATATCACAGATCACGACAGATTCTATGACGGTCGTTTTGTGCTCTTTCGCTGGCATCTGGCCGACCCGATTCCCTTTCAGCAAAGCTTGCATGCTTCTATCGAGGCCGGTCATGCCAATGATTGTGAACAGTACTATGAAAGCGTTACATTCTGGTACGGGAGGCGAATCGAATGACGTTGCATGCCAATCCGAAGTCCGATCCCTGAAAAGATATGAGCGATGAGAATCTCACCGGTACGTGGGTCGGTCGAGGCGGCGCGCACAGACTCCCGCCCTGAAACGAGTCGTGAGTCCGGTATCCATCCAGCAAAAGAACCCGTGTACCGTCTCCGGGAGAATATGTTACAATGTTCCCCAACATCAACGTGAGAACCGCCGTGATACGAATCCGGGTGTCCGGTGGTTTGAGCTCCTGGGGAGGTTCGCCTCCCCGGCCACTCGATTCTGTCGGGATTTAGAATGAGACTCTGGACCATCCATCCCCGCTACCTGGACAGGCAAGGGCTTGTCGCATTGTGGCGTGAGGCTCTCCTTGCTCAAGCTGTTTTGCTCGGCGAAACCAGGGGCTACACTCGCCACCCCCAGCTCAGCAGGTTCCGAAGCCTGCGCTCGCCCATCGCAGGGATTGCCACCTATCTGGAGTCCGTGCATGCGGAGTCAGTAGCACGCGGCTATCACTTTTTTGAGATCATCCCGGGCAAAGCAAGAGATTGGGAGAAAGGGCGGGTGAGCAACACCGCCGGCACCCATCGGAGAATGGGCGCTTCCGGCGGGATTTTACCGAATGGTCATGGTGGGCGTTCGAATTGAGAGGGACCCAATGAGATTCATCATCTACTTTTTTTTACTGTGCGCGTTAACGATGGCCGTGCGTGCCCGGGAAGTTCGTGTTGCCGAAGCCGAAGTGACCGAAGTCGGGATCTACACATCCCGGGTAGTCAGAGTCACCAGCAACGCCGACGTCATCCAAGGCAAATTGGATTGGCTCGATGGCTTCACGCTCATCCAGAGCACTACCAATGTTCCCGCCCGCATCGGAACCCGGTTCGGATTCCGATTCCGCGTGCTTGGGTCGCCCCCGAATGCGCCGATCGTCCTGAGGGTGGTAGGTAAGCATCCTCCCTTTACCAACCCCGGAACGGGAAAGACTACCACCCGCGATGAGTACGAACTGCCCTCGTGGATCGGTGACACGTATACTTCCTTCAGCTTTGATGAAGAGTGGGAGCTCGTCGTCGGAGAATTCACCTTCGAGATCTGGCATGAAGACAAGAAGCTGTGCAAACAGTCTTTTATGGTTGTTGAAGACAACAAAGTCGGGAGTTCAAGCAAGAGAGGGGTGCCGTCGCCCTGACGCGCCCGGCACACGCTGTCCGCTGGATTTTTTGTTGAATGAATGAAGATCTTGCAAAGCTCAAGAAGGATCTGGCTTTCATAAAGTTTTGTGTGCTTGTTCTCATCATAATTTCCGCTTCTCTTTGTGCATATGTTTTTGATCATCATTTTGATGTGAAGAGAAATGGAGGATTTCGGCCGGAGTTCGCTCGCGAGGCAAGTGAGCTCCTTGGTCAAGGGAAATATGTTGAAGTCGTTGCCCTGGCAAACCAGATCCTGGAAACGAAACCACGAGATCCGTATGCGTTGTGGTACCTCGGCATAGGGCACTACTACAGCGGCTCAATGCAGGAGGCAATTGATTCGCTGGAGAAGACCATTTCAATAGCGCCGGTATGGCGGGAGCGAGCGCAGGCATATATCGAAGAGGCTAAGACACGATTGGTTACGAATAGCCAACAAACGGGTGATGAGCTCGCCGTGCCCGACGATTCTCAGCCGTGAGGTTGGCTGGAATCAAAAGGCCTTTACAGTGTTGTGAAAAGTTTCAGGTCAATATTGATCGTGATTGGACTTGTCAGTGCGTTTTTCGCATGCAGGTATTTTTTCCTTTTTCGCGTGCATGATATTAGCCGCGCACATCTCACCACGTATTTCATAGCCTTTTTGGCTGTCCTGGGTTTCAGGAACATATATGCGCAAAGAAACAAGATGGAGCTGTTCTGCTCAGCATTTTCGATCGGGTTCATTGCGGCATCCGTTTCGGGAGTCCCTCTCGGGATAGAAATAGCCAATAGGGTACAGAAACTTTATCCTGAATACTGGAATTGGAATAATGACCTTGGATGGTTCATTCAGATCATTGCGGTTGTCGGCGTCAGCGGAGGAATGATCGGAATTCTCGTGGAAACAGTAGTGATTCTGATCAGGAGATACCGGACCCTCGGCGGAAGGCTACGGCCTGAATCGACCGTCCCTCAACCGTGAATTTACATTGTGCACGAATGGAGGCTCGAGCTGAAAAATTTCGGTGCTGCTGCGTTGACGCACCCACTGCAATCGCCAATCTTATCTTGTCGGTATTCAATTCGCGCATTTTCTTTCCGGACATCTGACGTATTCGAAAAATGAAAAAGACCATGATGATCGCCCTGGTGGGCGGATTCGCCGGCGCGTCTGTTGCGTTGGTGTTGTCAGCCTTCCTTTGCACCGATACGGCCGCGAACAGATTTCTTGATCACACGCTCAAGAGTCGTATCTCATACGCCGAATACGATGGAATTCACCTCATCGAGTCCGAAATGCGGGGCGCCAGAATCTATGTGAAATACGAGAATCGAGGAGAGCGAATCGGAAATGGTGCACACTTCATAATCCTGGTTCGAGACGACAGGGGTAAACTGGTTGACGAATTTACCGGCTGGACCGACCACCTGGTGCATCCCGGCGAAACGACAGAGGCGATTCTAAAAGTAACGGACGAAGAGGGGAACGCACCCAAGATAACCGGGGACATTGAAGTGGTTCTCCTCACTGCGTACAGTAAGCACGGGTGTTAATTGGAAACTGGACCACTTCCACCCGGAGTGGAGAGCACAGGATCATCGTTGGTAGCGCTACAGACTGCGCGGGGAATACGCAAAGCGTTTAGAAGACCAAGTCGTTTTGATCATTAAAGTTATCATGCAAGAATTTTTCTGCCCCAATGTCTATGCTCTTTCAGTTTGGCGACGAACGCGTCTACGTCCCTGTCGAGCCGGCAGAAACAGTGGAGCAAGGAGATTTTTGATTCAATGTCACGATCAGGAGATTGCGCGGAAATCAGAAATTGTTTTTAACGGTTGAGTCTTCCCGTTGTATACAGTGGATTTGCCAACAAGACAGTGAGCCAGGTTTTTCCTGCGTCGGCAACAGTGAATGGCGGTCTTTGGGTGGAGGAGTTTGCGCACGAGTATTCGCTCATGGGGTGCCCGGATGAATATAGATTTCGTCGTGTTGTTCGGTCGGATTTGCCCCTCTTGGCGCGCTGGCGCTCCATGCCTCACGTTATCGAATGGTGGGGAGATCCTGATAGGGAGAATGAAGATCAGAAGCTTGGCGACGACCGGATAGCTATGTGGATCGTAGATTACAAATCGCAGCCGCTTGCATTCGCACAAGATTACGATGTGCATGGCTGGGTTCCCCATTCTTTTTCTCACTTGCCGGTCGGTTCGCGGGGCATAGACCAGTATATCGGCGAACCAGGCATGCTGGGCGAAGGGCATGGCTCAGTCTTTGTTCGAATGCATGTACGGCGATTGTTTGAGCTGGGGGTGCCGGCAGTGGGCACGGATCCGCATCCAGACAATGAACGCGCACGTCGAGCCTACGAGAATGCCGGCTTTACACTTGCCGCGGGTCCCGTTCATACCAGATGGGGCAAGGCAGTGCTGATGGAATGCTGGCCCCATCAACGAGACACCAGGCAAGAGGTCCAAAACCGAACATCGGCATCATGAAAATTTCCGCTCAGCTACGGAGAGTTCACGTACCAGACGTTGCGGTGGATGCGGGAATGAAACGCAAAGCTGAACTTGTATCATGGGTCTTATTGACGAGCTATCTCTCCGTTGTCCTGCTTTTCGCTCTATACATGGGCACTCTTTTCTGGCAGCAAGCACATCCCGAGCCCGGCTCGCTCGGGGCTCTCTGGTGCGGCAACACAGTAACTGACCCGTTAATTTTCCTGCTGAACTGGGGCGCACCTGTCGGCTTTGCGGCAATAGTTGGCTTGGCGCTGAGTCGAAGGTCGGCCAATATTCGGCGATTCATCGTGCTTCCCTCGTTCTTTTTCGTTGTGCCAACGGTTGCGCTATTAGTCTTTGGCATCTGGTTCTTTCACGGGCCGCCGCTTGGCGGTAGCGGATTCAGAATCGCCGACGAAGTATGGTGGTTGATCGGAATTTAAGTAAAAGCACGGCAATTGAATTGTGTCGACACGAAGCAATTTCACGCCCCACGTTCGCACCGTTCTCTCATGCCGAATCGAATGACGAGTATCGGTCAATCGTCTCGCGTCTTCGTTCACAGCCTTCACCCAACAATTCGGCGGAGGGATCGGGGCACGAAGACGGCGCACAATTCCCGGCGGCGGCCAAGCTGATATGAAAAAGAGTGTAGAGAACAAGTCGCAGGTGAAGGCGGCGTGACCGCCGCATCACAGCGGCGCAGTCAGGCCGTACACCATGTGCAATCGTGCAATCTCAGTTGCGCTGCATACATAGACTTCAAGAAAACGTGGCCCTGGGAAGCTGTTCCCGTGGAAAACCTCCGCAGTCAATTGCCACCGGGGGCTGGCTTCGCGTGGAAGTCTGGAAAGTCCGTTTTGACCGAGCCGGGGTAAAAGCAAACACAGATTGAGTCTAAGAAAATCCCGAGCAAGTACGTAGACACGCAGCGCTACAGACTGCGCGGGGAATACGCAAAGCGTTTAGAAGACCAAGTTGTTTCGATTATTAAAGCTATCATGCAAGAGTTTTTCTGCCCCAATGTTTATGCTCTTTCACGATGGCGACGAGCGCATCGTCGTTATCGCCGAGTCGGCAGAAACAGTGAGGCAGGAAAATTGGCGATACAATGTCGGTGGAAGGAAGTAGCCTCGAAACCAACAATTGCTTTTAACGGTTGAGTCTTTTTGTGGTATACAATGGATCTACCAACGTGACCATGAGTCGGATTCCCTGCGATGTCGGGAACAGGCAATCGTATTCGTTCGGTGACTAGCGCTGCACAAAGTATTCTGATCGTATTGGCTTTCTCAATCACTGGTGCGCTACTGGAGCATTGGATTGGCTTTCCTGGTAAGGCGGTATTTGCCGGGGTGGTCGTATTTTCTGCGATTGCCATTTCCATCATCTACTCTCGGCAGAAAGAATATTTGAGACGTGAATTGCGGGCGATGTCCCCGGAGGAGCGCCAGGAGTATGCCGCAGCGTGCAGAAAGGAAGGGATTGCAGATCCGTTCGAGGACCTTAACGAGGCTGGCCTTTCGTGGATTGGGAATACGATAGATGTCGTTCTTGCTGCTTCAGCAGCGTTGGGGCCCCATGGGTCTACGACATCGTCAAAGGTCTCCCGCGGTCTTTGAATTCGGAGATCACGGGCTGGCACTTGTTGTGGATGGGAATTGGTGTGGGAGCGTACATGCTCGTCAGACGTAAGATCATCACCCGATTCATCTCAAAGACCGAACCAGAAGTTTGAGCCCACGCGAAAAACCGCGAGGGACAAAGTGACGTTGGCAATGACGAAAGGAGTCCATACAGCGGCGGTTCTGATTCTTCTGCTCTACATTGCATTGGTGGCGTTCAATCTCCCGCCACTTGTGAGGTCAAATCATGTGTCAATGAATTGGAACTTGCTGTTCATATCCGGCCTCGGGTTTCTGCTTGCCATCGCCTATTCGGCAGTCGCGCTCTTTTTCGGATTACAGTACTGGATGAGAGGCGCACACGTCGCCGTTCTGTGTATGCAGGCCATTGTATTGATTGGGATTGCATCGAGGTTACTTTTCCGCGCCCTCTCTTTCTTTGGCATTGTGTAGAGATAGGATGAAGAGCTCATAGATATGAATGACGGAAACTCGAGCAAACCAGATTCCGAATGCAGTCCTCGTCGTAGTCTTTCTTCGACAGAGACTACGATGAAGACTACGACGAAGAGGGAGAGCGACGACCTGCTCAACTATTAAGTGACGCTCTACCAGGGTCGCGCGTGGGTCAGGGATGGATCCCAGCGCTGCGCCATGACCAGTTCACTCACCGCTCTGGCCGCCGCAGGTGAATCCAGGTGCAGCAGCGCGTCGGTCGCCAACAGGCTCACATAGCCGCACGGGTCGTCGAGGGCCTCCAGCAGTTGCCGCTCCGCCACGGCTGCGCCGGGACCGATGCGCGCCAGCGCCGTGGCGGCGTTGATCCGGATCTGATCGCGCGCCACCCAGGCGCGGCTACGTGTGAGAATCTCTTCCCAATCCGGTCGGTTTTCGACGAGAAACCGGCTTATTCGGGGCACCGCCCCGGCAGCCGGTCCGCCGATCTGGCCCAGTGCATCAAGGGCGAAGCGCACGAGTCGGTGCGAATTGCCGTCCAGGCATTGAGCGAGCGCGGGAACGGCGTCCGCAGCCGTCGAATCCATTTCGCCTAATGAGAAAGAAGCGTTGATGCGGTCCCATTCCCGCGCGGAGTCTAGGATGTCCCCGAGGGGGGCGACGGCCGGAGTTCCAATTGCGGCGAGCGCGTGCGCTTCGTCCGTCATGGCGGCGGCGCTTTCACTCCAGGACTCCATATCGCCCCGGTCCATACGTTCCGCAAGAGCGCGAACCGCGGGTTCGCCGATGGTAGCCAAGGCGTAGATTGCCGTGATTCGTACGGGCTGGGGATCCTGGTTGAGCAGCGCAACCAGGGCGGGAACCGCATCGACTGCCCGGGGGCCGAATACGGCCAGTTTGTGAATGGCGGTGAGCGTTTGTGGAGTAGAATGTCCGGGGTCCAGTGCGTCACAAAGATCCGTGACGTCTTCATCCGGGATCGAGGTGTGGTTCGACCTGAAACTGGCAAAGCGGTCGCGGCTTCCGCACATCCAGTCCCACAGATACGACCACGCGAGTTCGAGATCCCAGGGGGCCTGGAGGTCTTCGGGACTTTTCCAGGTCCTGCCGGCGCAATTCCATGACGGGGAAGCCGGCTCGGTGCGGCGCATGTAAATGAACTTGACCATATGTCGCGTACCATCGGACAGGTTCACTCCGGCGCCGTGCGAGATGTCGAAATGCGTGATCCAAAGGGAGCCCGCCGGGCCCTCCATCGGGATGGCCCCGGCCCGGCCTTCATCGGTGACGTGTTGATCGAACTGCGTGCCGGGCGAAACGTGGGTCGGCCCGTGAGCGATCGGCGTGTCTCGCGGATAGTAGATAATACGCGCGAAGCGGGGACAGTGTTGACGCGGACGGGCCAACGGGGTGTAGGTATCCTGGTGGTATCCGCGCCTCACTTGCGCGGCAACGTCCTCGGGGGGCTCCTCCGGCGGCTTGCTGTGACAATATCGGTGCGGGTATTCAATGTAATCATCGCCCAGCAGGCTGACGAGGGCCCCCTGCACTTCCGGGGTATTGAGGACATGCCTGAACTCCGGGGCGTGCGGGAGAACATTGTTTCCCAGGTCCGATCCCCGTTCCTCCATCAGATCGAGTTTCCGGGCGATCGCCTCGTGAACCTCGCCCGGGACCGACAGATCGATGCGGACGTACCCGTTGGCGATGTAGGCGCGAACCTGCTCGTCATTGAGCAGGACGAGGTCTGGGCGGGTACGCGTCATGGGGCGGGGTTCCCAGCCAGGTACACGCCGAGATTGCTGCCGACCTTCCGCGGCTCGCCGCCGCTGGGCCGGTTCAGAATCTCGATCTTCTTCTTCTCCGGGCTCCATTGCGTCATCGTCGTGGACCCGCCGCCGTCCATGTTGATCCCCGTGTACGCCCCGTAGTGTAGCAACCACGCACCGACTTCATGCACCGTGGCGCCCTGGCTCGCATCCTGACGTCCGTCGATTACCAGCAAATAGAGAAAGCGTTTTTCCGAGCAGAGGCCGAATCCGGTTCGCGGGTGCATGACGGTGTCCGGCGGGCTCGGTTTTCCGTCCACCAGGCAGAAGGAAAATCCGGTGACTGCGAGTTTGATGTCGGACAACTCGGATTTGTCATCGGTTGTCATCATGTCGAGTCCTCCATCGGCGCGCACGACAAGTGACGGCCCGCTTTGAGGAGGCGCCACCAGGATACCGCCGGATATCGTTAATCCCAGCCGGTCGGCGTAAGGGTGAGCCACGTCGGACTTGAACGGGCTCCACGGCTGTGCGTTGACGGCAACGAGCATATCCCGCGAGCCCTTCCGGTTTCGTCCCATGAATTCCGCCGTGGTTTCTCGTTTTGTCCGAATCACGTATTCTTCGAGATTCTCACCATGATGGTCCGGCATCGTCTCCCCCCAGCCCTCGGCCCGGCCGGTTGTGGCAAGGCGCAGAGCCGGCTTCTTTGTGTCGATGCGCAAGACGTGCAGGCTCAGTTTCCGGGGCTTGTCGGGAGAAAACCCTTCATAATACTTGCACTCCAGTCCGTGTGCATTTTCCAGCTCAAGCGCCAGGTGCGCGTACGCCACGCCATCGAACAGCGTCTGCGAGTCGGCCCAATCGTACGTCCCCTGGAACGCCCGCGCAACCGTAGCCGACAGCAATACCAATACAATTCCGATTGTCCTGAGTAACGTCATAGGCGGAGCTTACATGGAAGCGATGTGTGGCGTCCAGTTTCTGGTTCGGAGCATATGGTTTTGAAGTGCGGAGCTTTTGACCGAATCCATTCCCCGGAGCCCCGGTCCGTAGCACACACATGTGACCTGTGCACCGGACGTCAACCGGCGGCTCGGGCTGTCGAAAGCTCTCGGGTCATGAACCCGTGAGCTGCGCGCCTCGTGCGCCGGCCATCGTTGTCTTTTCAACAGTATTCTTGTGTGTTTGGCCGCAATGTGACATAGGTGGCGGCAGAGATGCATCGCATTCGAAGCATATTGATCCAGTCGATTGCAAGCACCGTGATGGGCAATCATCCACGATGCCTGAGGCGTCCGCAATCGTAGTCCGATTTCTCATGCGCGAAAATCCGGAGCGAAGCTCAGAGGCCATGCCGAAATGCGCAATGCTGTTGTTCGGTTTCATGACGGCGGGATCGGCGTGGGGAGGAGACCTGCCCGTCATCAAGATGGAAACGGGCTGCATCCCGGTCGAGACTTCGCGGGTGTATCAGACCGGCCTTGGCCCGAATCCGCGCGGCGGATGGAATTTCATCTGCCAGTGCATGAACTATAAAGGCACCGGCGACAAGGAGAAGATCGAGGAGAAACTGGATACCGGCCGACACTACCTCCGCTACGCGGACAACGCCGTACGCCCGGATGCGGAGTGGGTGATCGCGGATCTCGACCGCGGCACCTTCAAGGTGGTGAACCTGCCCGGCTTCCATGCCGGCGAGATCAGCGGTGGAGGATGCCTGGCCGGTAACGGCCGCGTCTTCTTCGCCGTGGATTACGGTCACATCTACTACTACGAGCCGCGAGAGGAGACGATCAGGATCCTGGGGCGCGTTCACGACAGCATCGCTGTTCTCCGGCATTTCTACAAACTGGAACTCGGGCCCGATGGGATGGTCTACGGCGCCAGCCAATCCTCGAACGGGCTGGTCTGTGTCCTGCGCCTCAATCCCGACACATTGACCTGGAAACTCATCACAGACGTGGGCCTGCCGGGCCGCCGCACCCTGACCTACGGCTACACGATCGGCATGGAGCCTCCGTGGATTTACGTAGCAGTCGGACAGGACAAGTGGGAGCTGTGCGCGGCAAATTTCGAAACCGGCGAGACGCGTGTGCTCGCTCAGCGGGACGGCAACGATGCCCGCGTGGTTGTGGAGCAGGGCGCAGAATTCTGCAAAGCCCTCCTGCGCGGCGCCCCCGGGGAGATCAATGTTGCCCTGCGCGACGGGCGCATTGTCAGCGAGGCGAAGCCCGGGGAGGCATTTGCCGACGTTCCCGGGCCCATGGCCTGTTCGCACCCGGAGCGGGATGCAGGCGACCCGGTCTCCGCGGCCGGCCCTCCGCCGGAGGTGGACCCCGATCGGCGGGTCTCGATTTCAGGCCGGGGGGAGGGCGTCCTTTTCTGGCGCGAACCCGCGGCCGGGGAGTGGCAGGAAACGCGATTCACTGTCCGGAATACCGAGCCGGCGGCGATTGAATCGCTGACCCTGCTGCCGGACGGTTCGGTGCTGGGTAGCGTCGCACAGTATCATGGCTGGTTCCGGTATGATCCCGCTACCGGACAGTGCGTGCACTTGGGAAAGGGCGGCCCGAGCGGCGCGAAGACCGTGGTCGCCGGCGGCAAGATCTACGTTGCCGGCTATCCGAATACGGTGTTGTCAGTCTACGATCCGGAGATGCCGTGGACGAGTCTCCGGACGGGCGAGCCGGGAGACCCCGCGCTCAATCCCGCCCACCTGGGATACCAGGGACAGGGACGGTCCGAAGCGCATTATGCCGTTGCCATGGCCGCGGCCGGCCCCCGCGTCTACACATTGGGTTTGCGGAAACGCTGGTCCTCCGGGGCCGGGTTAAGCCGTTACGATTCTGCGACCGGTGAGTTCATCGCGCTCGGGGACGCCAATAAAGACCTGGAGCCGGTACACATGATTGCCATGCCCGCGCTGGACCGCATCGTTGTGTCGGGTGCGAAGAAGGACGCCGTACTCCTCCTTCATGACCTGGATCTGAACCCAGGCGGTGAAATAGAAATCGAGCCAGGGTTGCAGAACACGGGTCACATGCTGCGCGTGACCGACACGCAGTTTCTCGGTTGGTATCGCAAGCCGGGCGCCACCAACACAACTCTTTACCTTTACGACTTCCCGTCGCGAACAAAGTTGCGCTCCGTAGACATCGAGACGCCCGCGGCCTGGATCCTGGAAAGGCCCACGGACCGCACCTGTTGGATCACCTCCGGCACAGATCTTCACCAGGTGGATCCAGTGAGTCTCGAGATCATCAAGCGAGGAAAATTGGATCGGCCGATCGACCTTCCGGTGGCTCCCGATGGAAGCACCGTTCTCCGGAGCAGTCGGCCCGTCTGGATCGGCAAGAGACTCTGCGGATCGGCTGCGGGCGCTCTGATCTTATCCGCGACGGTGGAGTCCATGATCGGCAGCGCAAACGAGGCCTTCTCTTGCGCAGAAATCGAGCAAAACGTTTTCGTCGCCTATCCTGCCGGTGCGATGACAGATCATCCATGATTACCGTGTTACCCTCCTGCCCGCGGCGTCGGGCGGAAAACATGATGGCGCTCCTACGCCGCGTCCCGATCTTCGTCTGTTCAACAAGGATCCGAAACCTGTATTCCTCGTAGTCCGTTGTCGACAGAGATTGCGATGAAGACTAAGGTGAAGACTACGACTTGGACTGGGACAGAGATGAATACCCTTCCCCCACTACTCCGCGACCAGAGGATCGTAGATGCGGAGCACCTTAACCTGCTTGCGATCTTTCATTTTGTCGTTTCAGGTCTGGTGTTCGCCGGTCTTGCCTTCCTGGCGCTGCACTACATGATAATGAGCAGTTTCCTCTTCAATCCTGAAATGTGGAAAGGACAAGAAGGTGGCCCGCCACCCGAAGCGTTTTTCTCCATTTTCAAGTGGTTTTACATGTTCATGGCTCTGTTCTTTATCATCGGCGGAATCAGCAATTTGCTGACGGGGCTCTGGATTCGCAGAAGACAACATCGCTGGTTCTCGATCGTGATTGCTGCCCTGAATTGCTTTCAAGTGCCTTTCGGCACCATCCTAGGGGTGTTTACACTTATCGTCCTGATGCGACCTTCTGTTCGTGAGTTATATGAGGCCCAACAAGGCGCCGGCTGAGATTCCGCCGGGGAGAATCACAACCACAAGTGCAGTAGATGTGAACGAAGATGAAGTACACCCTTACAGTAGAGATTTCGGCAACCCTTGAGCGAGTTGCCGAACTTTATCCAGACCCAACGAATTGGCCGAAATGGCAGAATAGCCTGGTAAGTTACGAACCCATCACTGGAAGCGAAAGGGCTGCCGGTTCGAAAATCAAGTTGATCAACCGTTTCGGGAAGAAACATGTAGAAATCGTCGAAACGGTTGAGCTGAATCAACTTCCGGATCGTTTCATCTGCATATATGAAGCACGGGGAACTTGGAACCGAGTCGAAAATCGCTTCCTATCGATCGACGAAAGCACGACTCGATGGGAATTCGAAACCGAGTTCAGGTGCGGTGGCATTCTCAAGCTCATGAGCATGCTGATGCCGGGAATGTTTCGTAAAGCTTCTCTCAAGGAGATGGAGGCTTTCAAGGAATTTGCAGAGAGCAACCGACAGTGACAGCTGATTCCACCGTACCCCGGGAACAGGTCATGCTACCATTGGGGCATAGCCGGATCGAGTACAGGAACCAGCAGTAGCGAAGAGGAAAATTTCATGAAAAGAGAGTCCGTGAATCCATGGGAGTGGGGGTTGCAGTTCAGTATGGACCAGGCCGAGGTGGTGAGCGATATCAGCCGCTACCTTCATTGCTCCGGACAAGTCGCGCTGAAACCGGATGCGGATGCGGAGATGGGGATTTCCGTAGTCGCTCCCGGCGACATTCGCGGCCAAATGGAATGCGCGCTGGCCAACATCGACGCCGTTTTGGAGAAGGCCGGTATGAGTCGAAAGAACGTCCTGACATTACGTTTTTTCACCACTGACATTGATGCCTTCCTCGAAAATTATGACGTATACATAAATTGGATTGCGGAGGCCGCAACGCGTCCGCCCCAATCGCTCCTGGGTGTGAATCGGTTGGTGTTTTCCGATTTGATGATCGAAATCGAAGCGACGGCAGGCGCCTAGCCCGCAGCGTTCACACTTTTTCTACTGCGCGGAAGGATGTCACACCAAATCAAGGAGTTATCCCGATGGGTCGACCTCTACATGTGTCCACATGCCTCCGCCCGCCCCATCGGGATAACTCCTTGATTTGGCGCAACCTCCATCCGCTCGTGACGAAAAACTGTGAACGATGCGGGCTAGATTCGGGCTACTCTCTCTGAAGGCGAAAGAAACCCGCGGCGTTGGTGGCCTGGTCATTCCAGGGAATTTGATCAGAGACTTGTGTCCAATCCGGTGGAGACAGGGTCGGAGAATGGCCGACAACCCAGGGGAGAACCGTGACGTTTGTGCTGCCGTACATGTGAAGCGTGATGTTGCGGATCATGAAATCGTCGAGCGATCCTGAAGATCCTCCACTGGAATTCCGCGGATAGAAAGTGACGGTGTTCGTTCCCTGCATGAATGGACCCACCGGAAATCGCGTAGATGCCGCAAGCCAGGTTGCCGGGAAATGTGTGGGTACTTCTGCGGTCTGCGTCCGGTTCACCAGGATCGGGTTCATGGTCTCATCGACATCGAAAATCTCGAAGGAGATCTTGGCTTCCGGACCCATTGGGGGCGCGGGCAGGACCACTTGCAGTTCCAAAACACCGACCGGGTTTGGCGCCTCCCAGGCGGGAAGCACGTTATCGCCCAGGTGGACCGGGTTATTGCCGGTGAGCATCACCTGGTAGGAGGGAAAATGCATGATCGCCGCCGCGCTCTCCACGGCATCCGTGACCACACTTACGGAGTACCACAAATCGACAACATCGACCAGGGCCGTATCATGATACCCCCGTTCGTCCGCAGAAGATTCGTCGACAGGAGTCCCGTTGTAGTTTTGTCCATCGAGGCTTCTCCGCACGCGGAAACCGTCGATCGGTGTTCCGTCGGGAAACTCCCAGGTCACCAGCGCGCCCTGGCCGGTGTATCGTCCCGCCACGCCGGGCGGTCCGCCGGGCAGTTGGGTTCCATGGAGCGCGGTCAATGAATCAATGTCGGAGCCCGGGGTCTGCGTATTAAGCGTTTCGGTGGCCAAATCCTCGAGGCGGACATATCGCGCCGTACTCAGCCCCGAACCGGCAATTTCGAACAGGCTGATCGCGGACCCGATACCGATATCGACGAAGGATGCAACGTTTGTCGAATCGGAAATCAAAACGCGAAAACTCTCGTCTGCACCGCCGAACGCGGCGCCGGTTTCCCGCACTTCCAGGTCTGGACCGGGACCATCCACGACCGGTGTGCTCGGGCCCATATCGATGACCAGGATCGCACCGGGTCCTCCCATGGAAAGTTCAAGGCCATCGGGAGCGCCCAACACGGCGGCGGGATTGGTCTGCGAGTTGCCGACATTGCCATTGAGGATCACGCTCTCGACAATGACCTCCGCATACGGGGAGGCGAATCCAGAAATCGCAAGCGAGAGGAGTAGCGCTGTGAACGCAACCGCCGAAAGGGGAGTGGATCTATGAGCTGCGGTAATGAGATTCATGTCTGAAGCCAATAGGTATCTACTTTCCCGGGGCATCGGGGGCTCCGCCTGTTCTACCACCTGAAGCCCGAAATTTCTGGTAGGATTTTACAAGAACTCCGGGCGTACCGTCAAGACTTGAGCGGTGGGGCAGTCCTGATTAACCGGGCGCCACCAACACAACGCTCTACCTCTACGATCTGGCGTCGGCCTGGATCCTGGAAAGGTCCACGGATCGCACCTATTGAATCACCGTACTCAATGCTATATAGCACCTATATAGTATTGATCTGTGCAGTTCTCATCGTAGCCAATCGTCGACGAAAACTGCAACATAGACAGGACGCGACGATCCTCTTCTGGGTCCCGAAGGCCGAAGCTTTGATCGTCGTTGTTCATATCCCCGAAGCAGGGCCGAATCGAGTGACCGTAGAGCCAGGGCCATCCATTACACACGCCAAGAGGCAGGCCAGGAGTAATTTTCATTGACATGAACCAGACAAACGTCTACGCGATAGCGTAGCGAAATGACGCGGATTGTCTGTGACTGCGGGGATCAGCCCGAGTCGCAATGACGGGGTCTGACCACAGGTTTTCTTAGAGCACCAATGACTTACGCGGCCAAAGTGGGCCATACCGGCCCTTAGGTTCGATTTTCGGGCGCGAGAATCGATTGTAAGAAACCGCATACTGCTTATTGGCGATTCGACTACGGTGTTACGTTCTGTTTACGGCCCTGAAGATTCGCGCTAAGCGTCATAATCGCATTCGTAAGTCCGTGCGGCCTTGGAAGAACCTGTGGTCAGGCCCGAATGGACTAATCTGGCGTTGCAGTCCTTGCTCGATTCCGATTAGAACCATGTTTTGAGACAGCCTCGAAAGCTTGCTCCTCAAGAGAGACTATGAGTCGAGAACTGGAGGGAAAATGGCCCCGTTGCCCGAAGCGGTTCGGCGCTGTGAGTCAAACTCCTTCATACCGATAAGGATGGATTTATGAGAGGAATCGATCGACCCCGCCATATCCTGTGGATGAGTTTACTGGGCTTCCTCATGTACAACGTCTCCACGCCTGCAGCAACGCTGTCCGCAAACGGGAAGGCTACCGCAAGGATCGTGGTTGCACGCGACGAGCCCAAGCCCGTTCAATATGCAGCCAGAGAACTGAGCCGATATTTGAAGAGTGTTACCGGGGGCGAGTTTACCATTCAGAATCGCCCGGAACCCGGTATGGCGAACCTACATGTCGGCCCGGAGGCCGCAAAATATGCGGACCCCGATTTCACAACCGAGGGGCTGGGCAAAGAAGGGATCGTACTACGATCTGTCGGCGACCACCTGATCCTGGCCGGGGGAAACCCACGGGGCACGTTGTATGCGATCTACACCTTTCTCGAAGACCCCGTAGGATGCCGGTTCTGGGCGCCCGGCGCGGAAACCATTCCGTCCAGGCCCACGCTCCGCGTCGAACACCTGGACGTGTGCTATGTCCCGGTGCTGGAAACCCGCGAGACGACCGACTTTCGGGCGACGGACGGTGACTGGTCCGTCAAGGCCAAGCTGAACGGGAGAAAGCATCGCGTGGGGGCACACCAGGGCGGCAGATCAATCAACTATATCGCGCAGAGCAAATGGAGCTCCCACACCTTCTGGACCGTCATTCCGCCGGTAGTCTACTTCGAATCACACCCCGAATGGTTCAGCCTGATCGACGGGAAGCGGGTGCACAAGGTGCCGCACTACGGCGGAACCTCTCTCTGCCTGACCAATGAAGAAATGTTGAGAGAGTACATTTACAACTCGAAACTGGCCCTGAACTGGCATCCGTGGGCGACCCTCTATGATATCTCCCAGATCGACGACGCCGGGGAACCGAACCGATGCATGTGCGGGCCCTGCACGGCGGTGGAGGAGCAGGACAATCCATCGGGTTTGATCATTCAGTTTGCAAACAAGGTGATCGCTGAGTTGGAAAAGGATTTTCCGGAGATGATGTACAGCACGTTGGCCTATCATTACTCCCAGGCGCCGCCTAAGCATACGAAACCGCATGAAAAGCTGGTCGTCCGGCTCTGCTCGATCGGATGCTCAACCAGCACGCCGTACTTCGAACGCCGTGACGAGAATTCCGATGGTGACAATTCCCGCCACAACAAATTCCAGGAGGACTTGTTGGGCTGGTCGAAGATCTGCGACCGGCTATACGTATGGGATTATGTCGGGAACTTCACTTATCTCATGCTGCCGCATCCGAACCTGCGCACCCAGGCGCCGAACATACGGTTCATGGTCGCGAACAACGTCAAAGGAATCTTCGGAGAATACCCCAGCCGCAATCGGCCGGACACCGCGATGCCGGAGTTGCGGTCCTGGATGCTGGCCAAACTGATGTGGGATCCGACGCTGGACGATCGGGCGCTGATCGAGGAGTTCGTTCACGGTTACTACGGTCCGGCCGGATCGGATGTGCTGGCATACGTGGAGCTGATTCACGATGCGGTGGAGGAATCGGGCGATTACCTCAACCTGTCGTCGCCGCCCGACGCGAAGTTCCTATCGATCGGCACGCTTAGCGAAGCGTGGAAGATCCTCCAGGATGCCGAAGCCGCGGCGGGGGATCACCGGACCTACCGTGAACGTGTACACAATCCCCAGCGGTCCGTCCTGTACGCGTTTTCAAAGGCATACGATCGGCTGCGAAATGAAGCTGCGGAGACAAGTTCGGAATGGCCGTTGCCGGACTCTCCCCTGGCGATCCATGACCTGCTTCATCCACCGGGTCCGGAGGTTGTCTACACACTGCCCGCGGAGTGGAGCTTCAAAACGGATCCGTCCGATGCCGGATGGTCCGAACGCTGGTATGAACGAGAAATGGATACCACCTGGACGCCGATCAGCGTTATGAAGGCATGGACGGACCAGGGCCACGACTATCACGGCGCGGCCTGGTACCGCACAAGTTTCCGCCTGCCCGAGGCCGGTGGTGACGACGAAACGTTGCACCTGCGGTTCGGTGCAATCGACGGAGACGCGACCGTCATCCTGGACGGCGAGAAACTCGCCGAGGTGCAAGGCCACGGGTGGGACCAGCCGGTTACGCTACAGCTACCCACCGCGTTGAACCGGGATCGGGAGCATCATCTCGCAGTCCGCGTCACCAAGGACAACTTCGCGGCCGGGCTCTGGAAACCGGTCCGAATCACACGGTGACAATTCATCGATAGGTCTGCCCCGATCCCGAACCCCGAATGACGAAGGCCATGTTTTGACTTCTAATTTGTCGAGAGTGACGTTATTCCGAGAACGATGTATAGACTATCTGTTCTATTTGCTTGTTCGATTCTGATGGTGCCCATGTCAGGAGCGGAAGAGACCCCATTGCCCATCGGCCCGCTTCCGTCCGACACGAACTTTTTGTCCAGGTACCCTGGACAAGGAAACCACGTGTTACTGGCGGGTGGATCAGAGGAATTTAGCCGGCATCACCAGGGGCCCGGTCTGGAGTTTTACCACAGGAGGCAGGGACGTCCCGCCTGAGACGCATATGCCCGAAGGTTTTTGATACATGAAACGATACAAATCTCCATCTGAAATCGGAGTCGGTGTCGTCGGGTACGGGGGAGCCTACGGCATGGGGCGACATCACCTCGACATGGTAAAGCACGCCGGCATGTCGCCGCGCGCAGTTGCTGAAATCGATCCGAAACGACTTGATTCGGCGAAAGCGGATTTTCCGGATATTGAAACGTACGGATCGGTAGCCGAAATGTTGAAGAAGTCTGACGTGCGCCTGGTAACCATCGTGACCCCGCACAATACCCATGAGGCTTTGGCGTTGAAGTGTTTGAAGGCCGGGCGTCACGTCATCAGCGAGAAGCCGATGGCCATTACTACTTCGGCTTGCGATTCCATGATTGCGGCGGCGGAAAAGAATGACGTCATTCTCTCCGCATTCCACAACCGGCATTGGGACGGGTGCATTCTTCACGCTCTGAAGGCGATCCGGAAGGGCGCGATCGGGGACGTGGTCCGCATTCATTGCCGAATGGGGGGGTACGGAAAACCCGGAAACACCTGGAGGGGATCGCGCGCGAGATCAGGCGGAATTCTCTTCGACTGGGGGGTTCACCTGCTTGAATACGGACTCCAGATTCTCAACGGCGGGCTGGTGGAAGTGACGGGATTCGCCAGCCTGGGGCATTGGGCAAGCCGGACGAAGTGGAAGGAAGACACCAACGAGGACGAGGGGTTTGCGATCGTCCGCCTGGATTCGGGACAATGGCTGACCTTGTGCATTTCCGCTATCGATGCCAATGCGCCCGGGCACTGGCTTGAGATTACCGGAACGAAGGGCACCTATACATTCAACCACGACACGTACGAATTAATCCGGCAGAAAGGGCGCAGGCTGGTACGAACCCATGGCGCCAATCCGCGAAACGAATGGTGGAGATACTACGGCAACATCGCGGACCACCTGACGCGAGGGACGGATCTGATCATTACACCGGAATGGTCAAGGCGCCCCATCCACATCCTGGATCTCGCAGTACGAAGCGCGAAGACGGGCAAAAGTCTGCGCGCAAAGTATACGTGACAGGCGACGACATCCGCGATTAACCCGCATATTCATGGCGATGCTACCCGGGCAACTTACTTTTTTTCTCCTGAGCCGGATTCATTTGGTGTATCGCTCCTCAGCGATCTCTGCGCACGACGCATGACCAGGGATTCCCGCAACTTCTGTGCCCACGGTTTTTCCTTTCGCGAGCGCTGCCAGTCAGCCTGCCTCTCCAGCATGGAGCGAATCTCAGCCCTCATCGAAGCGCTCCAGGAACGAATTCCACTTCGCTGCAAGATCGTACCGCACGGCGAGCGCTGCTATCTTTTCGTCTGTCGCCGCGCCGGTTTCGCGCAGGGCGATGACTCGCGCGAAATCTTTTGCACGGCCTACGCTCAGTGCGATCACGGCAAGAAAATCTGCACGGATAACCCGAAGCGGAACGCCGTCGATGTCTCCCGTTTCCGCCTCCCGCATTGCCGCTTCGGTAATTTCATTGAAAGCGGGAATGAACTGTACGGGCCAGTCTCCGACCCGAATTGATTCACCCTCTGGGTCGTAGCCACGTTCCTTACAGAAGGCGTAGATCGGGCCCAACACGTCAAACGCATCGGGCTCCGGCACGGCTACCAGAACGTCGGCGTCCAGTGTCGCGACGCTCTCGGTGTACCTCATCTGAGCCACCGCTCCGAACACGGCGTAGTCGGTGATGATACCCGATAGTACCAGGTCGTTGAGGAGTTTCGCCACCTCGTCCATACATCACGTATACCCACTCCGCCTCGGCAACTCAAGAACTGCAACAACGTTCCGTGATGTCGCCGCGGAGAAAAATCCTCATTCGCTGCGGAGGATGAACACTTCCGGATGGGCATTTGGCCTGGTCTGGTCTCTGTAAATCCTTGTTGCTCCGAGGATCCCTGTTCATAGTTTGCTTCCTGCATGACGGTCTCGACGGGCGAGTGCCGGTGCCGGTCGAAAAGGGATGTTTTATCGGAATGATCAGGTACAACCACCAGGATCTCGAGTTATTCGGGACCGACCTTCTTCGAAGAGCGGGATTTGAAGAGGAGAAGGCTCGGGTTACGGCTCGACTCTTGCTCGAGGCAGATCTTATGGGGCACACGACGCACGGGCTGCAGCTGTGCGGGGCCAATATCAAGAGCCTGCAATCCGGAGACATGCGGGGGGACGGGGACCCGGTCGTGCTTCGCGATACCGGATCCACCGCACTTTGGGATGCGGGGTACCTTCCCGGTCCGTGGGTGACCGATCGAGCGATTCGAGAGCTGCTCGATCGCGTGGGCAAGTTCGGGATGGCGACCTTCTCAATCCGCCGCTGCGGCCACCTCGGGTGCCTGCAGGTGTTTCTTCCGCAAGCGACGGAGGCGGGCTGCATCATCCTGCTGTCGTGTTCCGATCCCAGCGCCGCCGGCGTCGCGCCCTACGGAGGTCGGGACGCGCTTTTTACCCCCAATCCTTTCGCCGTCGGAATTCCCACCGACGGGGATCCGATTCTCTGCGACACCAGTTGTTCTATCACCACAATTGGTTCGGTCAAACGCACCGGGGACGCAGGTGGACGGATGCCTGGAGAGTGGCTGTTAAGCGCGGAGGGCGTGCCCAGTGACGATCCCGCCGTCCTCAATACCGATCCGCGCGGAACCATTCTCCCCACCGGCGGACTCGATCACGGCCACAAGGGATTCGCCCTGGCGATCATGGTCGAGGCCCTGACGCAGGGTCTCGCGGGGCACGGACGTGCCGACGAAGTAAAGAGCTGGGGTGCCGGGGTCTTCATCCAGGTCATCGATCCTGCTGCCTTCGGCGGTCGCGAGGCATTTCGACGCCAGACGACCTGGTTGGCTGAGGCCTGCCGCAACAGCGCGCCGCGACCGGGCGTCGACGGCGTACGCCTGCCCGGGCAGGCCGCGCTGGCGAAGAAGTGCCAAATGCTGGAGCACGGCGTGGAGTTGCATGAGGCCGTCGTGAAATCTCTGGAGACCTGGGGCGGCCGGTTGGGCGTCGCCATGCCGTGCCCCCGGGCCGACTCCCGGTAGCCCAGTCTCCGGCCTACTGCTCTACGACTTCGCCCTTCTTTGACGTTATGCTTTACCCATCCGCCCTGCCTCAGTTACTTTCCCTCCTTGATGCGCTTCAAACATGCCGGTCTCAGCGGACGAGTGCCGGTGCCGGTCGAAGGCCGATTCCTCATCAGATGAGACGATACCGTAGACAAGTTGGGAATTGAATCATGAGATTACCGGTTCATTGCATGATCTGTACGCTGATCACCGGCGCCAGTCTCTCTGCCGCGCCCGCGGCCGAGCCCGTCGGTGAGTCGTTTACGATTGGCGTCTACTACGCGATGCCGCAACTCGAGCCCAAGGATCATTTTTCCTGGGACTACGCCTTCATGGACATGGCGCGGATCGGCTGTGACCGTATCGTCGTCTCCGGCAACTGCTGGGCCAACCAGTGGGCGGCATTGAAGAATTGGGGCATCAAGGGGATTACCTCATACGGTGAATTGAATAATTACCGAGGTCCGGGGGAATGGGAGCCCGCCGACATGGAGCCCGGAATCCTGGAGTCGCGTGATCGGCTGGCCGGTTTCGAATGGAACGGGGTCTCTCTCGCCGATACGGTAATCGGTCATATCATGGATGACGAACCGGAGTGCCGGGGGCTGACCGAGGACGAGAAAAATTATCTTCGCAGCTGGGCGGATACCTATCACCGGCTCAACCCACAGCGGAAGGTCTATGTCAACCACTGCGACCCTCCGTGGTACGACTTGAATGAAAAAGTCGCTACCTGCTCCGCGGCGCCGACGGTGCGGGCGAACGGGGTGCGCATCACCGACCGCATCGACGCGGCGCAAAAAATCGGTCTTGAAAACTTTGTAACGGTCGCCCTGTTGGGCAACATCACGGCCTGGGCCGCCGAAAAGTGCGATCGGATTGCGTACTGGGATTTCGGCAGCTGCGACCCGGACATTTTTGTCTGGCTCGCCGAGCGGTCCAACTACCAGGATGCTTACGAAGAGCTGTTGACGGCGTACCATTTCGGTAGCCTTGGCTTTCAACCCTACATGTACAATCAGCATCGGGCCGTGTCGTTGGTCGACAAGGACGGCAACGACAACTATGGCATTCGCAGCGGCTTCAGTGACGCGGCCCACGATCTGCGGATGAGCCAGGGATGGCCCGGCGTGGAGCTCTACAATGCAGGCGAGCCTTTTCGTGATCGCGGAACGTACGCGGCCGGCTCCTTCGTGCTGACGGCCGAGGTGGTCGCGAACGCCGCGGCCATTGAGAAAGTTGTGTTCGGGAAGTCTATCGACGGCGGGTCCATTTGGACATCGATCGAAGATAGCGAAGCTCCCTATACCGCAACCTTCGCCACCGACGCGGGCAAGACGGTGATATTTCGCGCCCGTGCCGTCGCCAGCGACGGACGCAGGTCCATTTTTGCCGCCAACATGATTACCACCGAAAATCCATAACGTCCGCTCCTGAGAATGAATATGAAAACGGAAGCGCCACTTGCCCTGATTCTTGCCGGCCTGCCCACCGCCGTTCTACTGCTTGTCGCCGGCAGCCCGATTCCCGCGTCAGCGGCGATTGAAGAACTCGAACGGCACCAGGATCACATCCAGGGCAGCGGACGGGATTCCGTCGGCGACAGGCAGGTCGCGCTGCCCGATGTGGGTAAACCAGTCAGTCACAATTTTGTACTCGTGACAGCGTCGTTTACGGATGACACGCTGGTCGAGGAAGCGGGTCTCGCCGCCCTGGCAGTGCAAAAAATCGTCAAGACATCGTTGGCACATCCTGACAACCGTTTTCTTGCCGCCCGGGAGCCGGTCAATTTCTATCTGGACCATTTCTGGGTCGACACGCGCATTTCCCTGGGGAAGTCCAAAAACCCGGAGGAGTATTCCTACCACATCACCTGCTCCCTGCTGAGACTTTCGCCGGGCGAGACGACGCCGCGCCGAAACCGGTATGTCGTGCTTGGCCAGGAGTCGCAAAAAGCAATCGCAGTTGCGGAGACAACCGCCCTGCCGGATGCGGTCAACGCGCAAGTCGCTGAACTCGCCGGGCAGCTTACTGACCTTATTCTGAGAGAAACGAATGAAGATCGGAAAAAACCCACATCGTAAACCGTTGCCATCTCAGCTGACAAAGGTCCGCACATTGTCTACGGCACTCGACAGGAGAGTCGCAGGCCCGGTGCGCGGATCCGTGGTTTGCGCGGTTGTGGCGATGGTATTCACGGTCTGCATTGGCGCCCGGGGAATGGAAAGCATTTCGCTGCCGCCGCTTTGGCACGTGAAGCTGGATCCTGGAGATGCCGGCGTTCAAGAGCAGTGGTTTTCGCGTGAAGCAGGCGATGGTGACAGCGAGGACTGGCAGGAAATCAGCACCCACAAATGGACGGGGTGGGACAAACAGGGCATGCCCGAACATGTCGGGTTCGCCTGGTACCGGACCCGGGAAGAGCTGCCCGAATCCTCGGGGAAAGGATTCGTCTACCTCTACTTTTCCGCGGTGGACGAGGAGGCGTGGGTGTGGGTGAATGGCGAGGACGCCGGCGAGCACACGTCCGCGAGCGAGGGACTGCAGCCGGGCGACATGTGGCAGAAGCCGTTCTCTCTCGACATCACGGGGTTGGTGCGCCCGGGGCAGACCAACCAGTTCACCGTCCGGGTAGGCAACAGCCGCGCGATGGGTGGAGTCTGGCAGCCGGTTCACCTCTTCACGAGCGACACGCCCCTTACCCTCGAGAAGATGAAGGAGCGCGCCGACGTGCTCAACCAGGACATCCTGGGGGCGGCTGAAGGCATCGTCCGTTACGAGGTGTGGGCCGGTTATGCCTACGAACCCGTCTTTCCTGACACGGTCCTGGAGGGGGGGGAAAGGGAAGTCCCGCCCGCCGATGCCGACGTACTACCCGGATCGTTCGGTCGCAACCGGGCGGGCACGATCCGTGTCGAGGGAGCGTGCGGAGAAAGGGTGCCAATCGCCATCCACGTGCGCAACCTGAGCGAGGTCCCTCTTCCGTGCCGGATTGATTTCCAGAACGTGCGCCATCAGGAACGCCCCGGTTTTGTCCTGACCGGTGACCGGGTGGATGTACATGTGGTGGACTTTGTCACCACCCGGACATCGGCCCTTGTCCCTGATCCGCTTCCCCGGGCCGCGGGCGGGAGCCGCACGCACGTCCCCCCGGAGCAAACCGGTAGCTTCTTTATCAGCATCGACACCCGGGCTCTGCCCGCCGGGCTCTGGAGCGGGCACGTCCGACTTACGCCCCTGAGATCAGGTCCTGCTCTCGACATCCCGTTCGAACTCAACGTGGCGGCCGCGGTCCTTCCGGAGCGAGCGCCCATTTGGGTCACCTTGTGGAGTTACGTCCCACGGTGGATTTCCGAGAGGTACGGCGGTCGCGGCGGAGACGAGCGCTATGTGGATTTGATGCAGCAGACCGGGGTCAACACCGTGCTGACGCGATCCTACGGCATGCCGTGGCCGGAGCGCGATGATCAGCGAGAAGTCGTGGGCATCAAGACGCTGGACTTCACCCAGATGCTGGTCCGCCGGAAGTTCGACGGCGATAAGGACTTCCTCGTGATCGGAGTGCTCCCGGAGAGTCAGAAGGGAGAGTGGGGTCGTGAGTTCCTGGACGAGAAGTGGAGCCGGAATTTCATTAAGTACGTCCGTTTCTTGTCCGCACATGTGCGCGAGAACCTCGGGATTCCCTACAGCCGATGGGCGCTCTACCTGGAAGATGAGCAGGTCGCCGAGCACTTCGTCTCACTCGCGAAACTGACCCGGGAGGCGGACCCGAAAATCCGCATCTGGGCGAATCCCCAGGGCATGGAAGATCTGGAACTGCTGAGAAAGGCTGAACCCTACATTGACATCTTCGTTCCGGCTCGCAGGATCATTGGGCGGTACCCCGAGAGTGATCGCCTGATGCAGGAGAACGGCAAGGACTGGTGGATGTACGGGAATGCCGGGAACCAGCCGCCGGACAGAACCGCCGTCCCCCGTAATGATCCCCACGCGGCCCACAGGAACCTGCGTATGGACGGATGGATGGCGTGGAAGCACGACCTCAAGGGCATGGGGTACTGGATCTATGTCGGCAAGTGGGGCGGGCGCTACTGCGGATTGCCGAAAAACAAGGTTGGCGATTGCAGCATGGTCTACTTCGGACACGGGGGTCCAATCACGACACGCCGGCTGGAGGCCTACCGGGAAGGGGTGGAGGACCACAAGCTGCTATGGATCATCGACCAGGCCGCAGGAGTGGACGGGCAAGACCCGGACCTGGCCCGGACCGCGCGCGCTCATATCGGGACGGCGGTGGAGGAAGTTCTCGCCTCGCCGCGCACCGGCGAGAAACTCCAGCGCTGGCGGCACACGTTGCTGGAGGACGCCGGCACGCTGTGCGCCGCCGCGCCCCTGGACGTGAAGGTCGTGGAGACCACCACCACGCAGCGCAGTGCCACGCTGACGCTGGCCGCATCGAAGCCGGTCCGTGCCTGGGTGTGGCATCGAGGCGAAGGCAATAGGCCGACCATCGAGAATCGGAACTGGAGGCTGGTCGGGTCCTCCCTGGAGGCGGACACGACCCTGAGCCTCACTGTCAACGATCTCGTGCCCGGTCAGCGATCCGAATTCACGCTCGTCGTCGCGGGACCGGAGGGACAGCAGCGCCTGTTGGTGCAGGAAGCAAGGACCCAGGATTGGTGAGATCGCAGGTTTCGGGTTTCAGGTTTCAGGTTTCAAGTTGGCCTCTGACTTGGTCAGATTTTTCGAGCTGTGAGAGTCGTATTTGGTTTCAGGTGTCAGGTTTCGGGTTTCAGGATGGAAGTCCTTGTCTGCCAGCATGTTGTCCCTCCTGAAACCTGAACGCTCAAACAAGTCCAGCCCGGTGTCACAGTTTTCCATGTATCTTAATCGCAATCCTACTCGATCAAGATTGAAGAATCAGAGGGATTCAGAATCAAAGTTTCGGATTTCAGGCCAAGTCTCTGCAACGAAGCGAACATGGAACATTCAACATCGAACATCGAAGTGCCGCGGATCTTTTTGCTGTTCCTTCGATGTTCATTGTTCGATGTTCAAATTCAGTTAGACCCTGAAACCTGAAACCTGAAACCCGAAACCCGAAACCCGAAACCCCGACCCACCATGCTTGACCCAAAATCATCCCCCCTTTTCGAAGCCTGGAAAAACCCGGAGACCGGACTGGAGGTCTGGTTGCTCAGCGCAGAGCAGGCACCGCTGCAGCAGTCCTTCTACTTCACCAGTGACTGCATGAGCCGGGATGGGCGCTACCTCTGGTTCTACAGTGCCTTCCCGCCCTCGGGCTCAGGATCGGACGGTCGAATGTTGGGAGTGGTGGACTCAGAAGAGCAGACAATCCGTATCTTCCCGGATACGCAGTTCCAGCATGCGTCGCCGTTCGTGGATCCCGTCACCGCGGAGGTCTACTGGGCCACAGGAGCGTCCATCTGGCGGCGGGGGCCGCAACCGGACGCCGGGGCCGAGTTCGTCAACTCGTTGCCGCAGGAGGTGATGCGAGGCCGCAAGGTGACAAAGCTGGCCACCCACCTGAGCCGCTCCCCCGACGGCAGCGAGTTCTTTGTAGACGTGGCCATGTGGCCGCGATACGTGTTCGGCACGCTCCCCGTGGATGGTGGTGATTTTCAGTTCTGGCATCAGTTCGATCGCATGCACAACCATGCCCAGTTCAGTCCCGGCGACCCGGGCCTGGTGCTGTTCGCGGAGGAGTTTCACAGCGAACCGATTACCGGCCTGCGGTTCCCGATCACCAATCGCATGTGGACGATCCGCCGCGGCGAAGACCCGCGCTCGGTTTACCGGGAGCCCACCGTCTGCAGTCACGAGTGGTGGGATCCCGATGGGGTCCACGCATGGTCGGTCTGGCAGCAGAAGGAAACGTGGCGCGCAAATGTGCAGACCGGGGAGTACGAGCGGTTCGATTGGCCCGTAAAGGCCTGCCTGCATTCGCACAGCAGCAAAGACGGCAGGTACCTGGTGTGCGACGCAACCGACAACTTTTATCGCGGATGTGCCACGACTGTACACTTCAAGGATTGCCGGTCAGGGAAGACGCTCAAGATTATCGACAATCCGGCGATGGATGGCTACATCGGGTCCAACTACCATATCGATCCGCATCCGCGTTTCTGCTGTGGCGACCGGTTCGTGGTGTTCACGGCCACGGTCAGGGGACGCGTGGACGTGGCGATGGTCCGAACCGACGACCTGGTTGCCGCGATTGGGTAGGGGAGCACTGAATGCCGCCGCTTTGGCTCAGTGCAATCATTCTCTCGTGACGGATCGAATGACGAGTATCGGTCAATCGTCTCGCGTCTTCGTGCACCGTCTTCGTCCAGCGATTTGGCGAACGGATCGGAGCACGAAGAGGGTGCACGAAGACGGGGCACGATTCTCTTCACCGGGTTGGACACGGCGGCGGCCTAGCAAACAGGCTGAAACGTGGGTCTCTGGTGATAGATATGGCGACAGCAATCGGTCAATCGTCTCGCGTCTTCGTGCACCGTCTTCGTCTAGCGATTTGGCGAACGGATTGGAGCACGAAGAGGGAGCACGAAGACGGGGCACGATTCTCTTCACCGGGATGGACACGGCGGCGGCCTAGCAAACAGGCTGAAACGTGGTTCTCTGGTGATAGATTTGGCGACAGCAATCGTTCAATCGTCTCGCGTCTTCGTGCACCGTCTTCGTCTAGCGACTTGGCGAACGGATCGGAGCACGAAGAGGGTGCACGAGGACGGGGCACGATTCTCTTCACCGGGATGGACACGGCGGCGGCCTAGGAAACAGGCTGAAACGTGGTTCTCTGGTGATGGATATTGCGACAGCAATCGTTCAATCGTCTCGCGTCTTCGTGCACCGTCTTCGTCTAGCGATTTGGCGAACGGATTGGAGCACGAAGAGGGAGCACGAAGACGGGGCACGATTTTCGGTAACGCGAGATGAGCCCAACGCACGGAGGCACTCAGCAGAGGGCATTGTAGATGGGTAGGGCTTGGAAGCCCAAACTACATTTCATCTTGCGCGGAAGCACAACTTCGGCTGTCCCGCCCGCATTTTCGGGACCCGCGCAGGCTTCGTCCCCGATTATCTTGATTCTGTTGCTGCCCGCCATGTAATATCCCGGGAACAATTAACGTGGGCCGCAATCGATGGAGTAGCGGCCCGCATTTGTCAGGAGCAGCATCGTCCGGATAGCCCCGTTCTCCAATAGGTGACGGGTGCATTCGAATACAGCCGTATCGTCTTCCCCTTGAGAGCAAATCTACTCAATTGCGCGGATTGATCCGGTGTTCGTAGCGTTTCCGGACGACAAACAAAGAAGGAACAGCAGGATGAAAAAACCAGAAAAATTCGCAATTCTGACCATGAGTGCCTCGATCTTGAGTTCTGCCGTCTTTGCGACTGTTGTCGAGACCGTGCCTGTTAATAATATCAACAATCTCCCCGACACCGAAATCATGTCGACGGATGGGACGACCGGGTACGGTTCTGTGCGGTACGAGTACGCAATGGGCAAATTCGAGGTGACGGCCAGTCAATACGCCGAGTTTTTGAATGCGGTTGCGGTAACGGACACGTATGGATTGTACAACCTGGAAATGTGGTCTTCGGCGGTTGGAAGCAAGATTCAGCAGAGTGGCGCACCGGGAAGCTTCAGTTATTCCGTTGTCTCCGAATCCGCCGACCGTCCCGCGAACTTCGTTTCGTGGGGAGATGCGGCAAGGTTTGCCAATTGGATGCACAACGGGCAGCCCACCGGCGCGCAGGGCCTCGCCACCACGGAGGATGGCTCCTACTTTCTCGACGGCGCGCTCACCCGGGTGGAGCTGCTGACAATCGCCCGGGAGCCCGACGCAACGTGGGTGATACCGTCGGAGGACGAGTGGTACAAGGCGGCGTACCACAAGAATGACGGGGTTACGGGCAACTACTTCAATTACCCGACCAGCAGTGACGCCGTTCCGGGCAACAGCCTGGCCGACCCGGACCCCGGGAACACTGCGACCTACCTGACCGGTGGTTTCGTGCCCGGTCCGCCTCTCTGGAAGAGCGAAGTGGGCGATCATGAGAATTCGGGCAGCCCCTACGGAACGTTTGACCAGGGCGGGAATGTATGGGAGTGGAACGAAGCTTTTCTCGATCCCAGCGGAGGAAGCATCACGGACGCGTTCCGCGGTCTGCGAGGCGGAGACTACAGCAATTCGTCCGGTAGCCTGCACGCCGATTTCCGAAGCAGCTATGATCCGTCGTCCGAGCAATTGTTCATCGGATTTCGCGTTGCCCAGGTTCCCGAGCCCGCGACGTTGACTCTGCTCGCCTTGGGCGGTGTGGCCTTTCTACGGCGTCGCGCATCCTGAACCGGGTTGCGATGAACCCGGGAACAGTGGCAATTGAGGAATGGCCTCCTTACGTAAGGCTTACGTAAGGAGGTTTCGAGTCGGGCATGCCAACTGGATGAATCTGCCTGAGCCTACCTGTGTTGATGTTCGGTATGGACCGAACGAGCGCAATGTTCTTGATTTGTGGCTGGCCGATTCCGCCGATCCCAGGCCGTTGGTCCTGATGATTCATGGCGGGGGATGGAAGGGCGGGGACAAACGGATTCAGATTTCCGACGAGTGGGCACCCTGCTTCGAGGATCTGCCCTTGGCGGATATTCACCTTGCCTCCATGAACTACCGGCTCCTCTCCCCGGACAATCCGTTGCCTGCGCCCCTTGATGATGCCGCGCGCGCCATCCAGTTTCTTCGCAGCGAAGCCGATTCCCGGGGGTTCGATAAGGAAAAGATCGCCGCATTCGGTACATCCGCCGGCGGCTGCTCTGCTCTGTGGCTCTCCTTTCACCACGACATGGCTGATCCTGACAGCGACGACCCGGTCCTCCGCGAATCAACCCGTCCGGCATGTTCCGCCGTAATCAATGCCCAATGTTCGATTTATCCTCCTCAGCTGCGGGACTGGGGGGGCGCACTCGCCGAGCAGCACGGAATGATCGCAACCGCGTTCGGGCTGCGCAGCGTTGAGGAGTCCTATGAAGCAGGATTTGAGCGGCTCTATCTGCACTATTCCCCTTATACGCACCTGCGGAAAGACGCCTGTCCGGTATTTCTGGAGTACCAGAATGGAGACCTGACCTACCCGGGAAAAGACATAGGCCACGCCATTCATCACCCCCGTTTCGGGGTCAAAGTCAAGCAGGCCATGGATTCGCTCGGGATTGAATGCTGGTTGAAAATTGCCGATGAGATCCAGGGGGAGGACCGGAAGTACAAGAACTACGCGGAATTCCTCATTGATAAGCTGCTGCCGCGGTAATCCGTGCTCGAATTCCCGCCCGCACTCCGCGATTCGACGCTTGTATTTTCTTCAGGCGGACGGTTCTGTTACCAGGATCCGAGTGAGATCTGTCATTCTAAGCTGGCTCATCGCCGGAGTCCTCTTTGCCGGTTGCGCATCGCGGGACGACGGCGCAATCAGTAGAAAGGCAATTCGGGAACTCTCGGCGGTCACTGTCTCCGGTGAAGAGGTGACAGGCACGGCATGGGATCATTACCTGGGGAGTACGGGGAAGGTTGACTTCATCAGTTTCAGCACCATCCCCAGGAACTACAATCCCTCCGAAGTACTCATTGCCACCACCCTGGGCGAGGTGTTGCATCTTCTGGATCAGAATGCCCGGCTGCTGGATCCGGATGACAAACGAACCCTGGAAGCTCTGGTCACATTCGGCGTTGCGGAGAATCTTGGCATCCGGAATCCGCTTGCTGATCTTTCCCTTCCCTGGAGTATCCATAGGAACCTTGGATCCGGCTTTCACCGGTTCGACCTGCTGGAAATTGATATCAGCAGATATTTCAAACCCTACTATGAAAACGAATTACTCCCTCCAGGCTATATTGCCTTCGTTACGGACACGGATCTACTGATTGCAGGGGGCAGGGGACCCGTCGCGCTTGTTTCCGTCACCGACGGCCGCCATCGAATCATCCCATCGAATCTCGAATCGATCATCCGGGAGCAGAGATACGCGTCGGATCAAAACGGCCTTGATCATTCAGGAAAAATGGGAGTGCGCGATCTCTACTACGACGTTTCCACCGGCAACTTGTACCTGAGTTATGTCGCCCGGTTCGACACCGGGAATGACTGCTTCGGGCTCGAAATTCTTCGTGCCGGAATTGCTGATGACATGTGGGAGCCGGAACTCGAAATCCGGTGGGAGCAATTCTGGAGAACCGACTCTTGCGTTGAAAACTCCAATAGCCATGCCGCCGGGGGGCGCATCCAGAAGTTTCGCGACGGGATCCTGGTCTCGGTCGGCGATTTCAACCAGCATGAAACCGGTGATTCGAGCTTGTTGGACGGAGAGCGAACAGAGTTTGGAAAATTTGTCCGGATCCTGGAAAACGGATCGTCACAAATATTCTCCAGGGGGCACCGCAATCCGCAGGGACTCTTCGTTGATGAAGAGCTGGTCTTGTCCACGGAGCACGGACCCAAAGGGGGCGATGAGCTGAACCTGATTGTCGATGGAAATGACTATGGATGGCCGGTTGCATCCTATGGCTTTGAGTATCATCTTGAAGACAACTACCGGCGGCCCCATCAACCGGCGTTTACTGAACCGCTTTACTATTTTACGCCCTCGATCGGAATCAGTGAGATCACGAGGTACGCAGGCGCGGAGTTTCCGCGTTGGGACGGCCATTTTCTGATTGGAAGTCTCCGCCAGAATTCACTGTTTCTTGTGCAACTGGATACAGAGAGTCACGTCGTTCGCCACGTGGAGGAAGTGTTCTTAAAGCAGCGAATCCGGGATCTTGCGATCCAAAGCACGGGGAGTGTGTGGATCCTTGCCGATGATTCAAAACTCTTGCGGATCTCACGATCAATCTTCGACATTCAAAAGAAATAAAGCGGGGTGCACCCTGCACCAGAGCCTCCTGCAAGGTGCAGGGCCGGGAAAGCCAACCTTCGGTAATCATATAGTAGCGCCGCTCTTTCCCGGGGGATTGATTTCCTCCCTTGCCACAACCCCATGCGGCTGGGTAGCGTTCCGGAAATTCCAAGGAGTTCAAGATGAGTGCAGACGCAAGAATCGAAGAGTTAGGATTGAAGTTACCGCCGCCCCCGCAACCGATTGGAGTTTACAAATCGATCGTAATCACCGGGAACATGGCTTACCTGTCAGGGCACGGTCCCGTGCTGGATGACGAGTCGATGACAACCGGGCGGGTGGGAGAGGATATTGATCTGGATGGTGGAAAGGCCGCCGCCCGCCAGACAGGTCTTGCTCTCCTGTCGACACTGCGTGAAAACCTTGGGTCCCTGGACCGGGTGGTGCGGGTGGTCAAGACGCTGGGCCTGGTGAATTGCACCAATGATTTTTCGATGCAACCGCACGTGATCAATGGTTGCAGTGAACTGTTCAGTGAAGTCTTCGGCATCGAAAATGGGGTAGGAGCGCGTAGCGCGATCGGCACGAATGTGCTGCCGGGAAACATACCGGTAGAGATCGAAATGATCGTCGAAATCTCCGCCTGACACCCATGCATAGTTGCAACCAAACAAAATCTGTTGTGGGTGAGCGGACGAAACGGATTCTGAACAGAAGTTAACGAAGAGAACGAAGAAGATGTTCGGTTGCGGTTCTTGCTCGGAGTGGCCTATTGCAGTTTATGGAGGGCGAAGCTTCAGCTGAGCCGGTGGCTTGAATGAACCCGCTCGGACAGGTTCAACGTATCGCTCATCTTCTGTCTTGGTCTGCTTGAATTCAACCGAGCGGCTCAACTGAAGCTTCGCCCTCCAGGAAATTCCCTTCCGGGCTACCGCCCGGTATCCGCCGGGCGGGTGGGAGATGATATTGATCTGGATGGTGGCAAGGCCGCCGCCCGCCGGACAGGCCTTGCTCTCCTGTCGACACTGCGTGAAAACCTTGTGTCCCTATACACGAAAGTAGTGCGGCAACCAAACGGAATCTGTATTGATTGAGCGGAAGAAGAAGTTTTGCGGGTGTGTTTTTTGCTCCGAGTGGCCTATTGCAGTTCATGGAGGGCGAAGCTTCAGCTGAGCCGGTGGCTTGAATGAACCCGCTCGGACAGGTTCAGCGTATCGCTCATCTTCTGTCTTTGTCTGCTTGAATTCAACCGAGCGGCTCAGCTGAAGCTTCGCCCTCCAGGAAATTCATTTCCGGACTACCGCCCGCGATCCGCAACCTCCTGGCATTTCAAGCAGAGTTCGGCCGCTTTGAAGGTGTGTTCCTGGGTCATGGCGTTTTCTGTTCGGTTCAGGCAGTCGAGAACGAGGTTCCCGAAGAAGGAAAACCCGACTTTTCCATTCACGTCGAAATTCTGCTCGCCATCTCCGTTGACAAGGTAAACCTGGTTTCCGGGTTTGTCGGAAGCGATTTCCAGGTATTTGCGGAGTTCCATGAACCCGTCTGTTCCCATGATGATGGTGCGCCCGTCTCCCCATGCACTGAGGCCGTCCGGTGTGAACCAATCCACGCGATAGTAGAAGGACGTCCCGTTGTCTCCCACCAGAGTTGCTTCGCCGAAGTCCTCGAATTCGGGGTGCTGGGGATGATTGAAATTCTGCACCCGGGCGGAGGTCACCTCTGCATCGGTGGCCCCGGTGTAGTGGAGAAACTGTTCGCATTGGTGGCTTCCGATATCACAGAGAATACCGCCATATTCCTCCTTTACGTAGAACCAGTCCGGCCGGCTTCCGGGCTTCCCGTGCCGGTGTGGACCCAGTCCGATCACGTGCAACACCCGGCCGATTGCTCCCTGGTCGATCAGTTCGCCTGCGTACATGCCGCTTTCGGTGTGAATACGTTCCGAGTAGTAGACCATGTACCGCTGTCCGGTTCGGGCGGCGGTCGCCTTCGCCTGGTCGAGCTGGTCCGTGGTGGTAAAGGGACATTTGTCGGTGAAGTAGTCTTTTTCCGCCTTCAGAACCCGGCATCCGATGGGGCCGCGCTCGTTGGGGACGGCGGCGGCGGCTACCATCCGGACTTCGGCGTCGTCCAGGATTTCCTCCAGGGAACGGGCCTGCTTTACGGTGGGAAACATCGCAACAAACTCTTCCACTTTCGCGGGATCCGGGTCGTACACCCACTTCAATTCGCCGCCCGCCTCCTGCAGGCCGTTGCACTGGCCCCCGATGTGTCCATGGTCCAGGTGTGCCGCGGCAAACTTGAACTCTCCCGGTTTCACAACCGGAGCGGGTTTGCCCTTCGGCGCATATTTGGAACCATCTGCCTGTTGAGTCGTCATTGATCTCTCCCGGGGTCGTCTTTTCGGATTTCATTCCACCTTGATTCTACGAGAGCAATCATATCATCGAGTTGTGACTCGATGCTCTCTACCAGCTTGAACTGGGTGCGGCACCGATCAAGATTGTGGTTCTCCCGGTGGATCTTAAAATATTTATCCCCGGAAAGATGATCGGTAAGAAAGCGCATGCCAATTTCATAGGTGATCAGTTTTCCTGAAAAGGGGAGCAGCGCCACCTCGCTATGGGTGAGGAATGAGGCGGCCCCCTCGAGATATCCCTCCACGAGGGCTTTGAACATGACGTGTTGCATGCCGACCCGGGAGAGGTCGAGTTCATCTTCCGCGGCCGGGCTGGTGGCGGTGCGGACCATGTCCCCGAAATCAAAGAGAATTGAACCGGGCATGACCGTGTCGAGATCGATCACGCAAATAGGTTGTTCCGTTTTTTCATTGAACAGAACGTTGTTGAATTTCGTGTCGTTATGAACAATCCGCTCCGGGATCAATCCCTCTCTCATCCCTTGCATCACCGCCGCCGATTCATCCGCGCGGTCGCGTACGAATTGAATCTCGAGTTGAACCTCGGATGCGCGGCCTTGCGTATCCAATTCAACCGCTTTTTCAAAATCTCGAACGCGTTTGGGCGTATCGTGAAAGTCGGGAATGGTCTCAACCAGGCGGGGACCGGGCAAATCCACCAGGTCTGACTGAAATTCTCCAAAGGATTTCGCCGCCCCGTACGCGATCCGCGGAGATGGGATCACATCAAAGGACCGCGAATCGGGAATGTAAACATATACGCGCCAGAAGTTGCCCGAATCGTCTTGCAGGTAGGGCTCCTGAGTCACCGTCGGAACGAGGCTCAGGGTGTCCCCATTCCGCGCCCCGGCTTTGGAGGCCAGGTGATCCGATACGCGAAGCACATTCGCCATTACGGCGGGTGGATTCGTAAAGATCTCGTGATTTATTCTCTGGAGGATGTACTGCGCAGAGCCCGTCTCGCCCCGGGACGTTACCAGGTAGGTGTCGTGAATGTGGCCGCTTCCGTACGGTTCGATGGAAACAACCTTTCCGTGTATGGCGAACTGTGAGACGGCGTCATCGGGTTTCTGACTGGTGATGGAATCCCGGCTCAAATCCGCTGCCACTCCGGTTTATTGACATAAACATATTGATAATAATCCTTTCGCTGCAAGTCGGCGGCGGCTTTGTCGTCGAGGAGGATGGAGGTCGCCGGATGCATTTGTAGAATGGATCCGGGAATCATGGCGGTGACAGGGCCCTCCACCACTGCGGCGACCGCCGCCGCTTTGGCTTCACCGAAAGCGAGGAGCACGCACTCTCGCGCTTCCATAATGGTTTCAATCCCCATGGTAATCGCGTGCCGCGGAACTTCGTCCGGCGAGTCGAAGAACCGCGCGTTGTCCTCGCGGGTCCGCCGGGTGAGGGTCTTGATCCGGGTTCTCGATGCCAATGATGAAGTCGGTTCGTTGAAGCCGATATGGCCGTCTCGTCCGATGCCGAGGATCTGAACATCGATGCCGCCCGAGGAGCGGATCGAGTTTTCGTACGAGGCGCACGAAACCGGAATGTCGGTGGCCATCCCGTCGGGGATGTGAATCGACTCGGGGGGCATGTCGATGTGCTGAAAGAAATTCTCCTTCATGAACCGCGCATAGGATGCGGGATGGTCACCGGGCAGGCCGACGTATTCATCAAGGTTAAACGATGTGACTCCGCTGAACTCCAGTCCTTCTTTCCTGTGCATCCGGATCAATTCCGCATAGAGTTGCAGTGGCGTGGACCCGGTGGCCAGGCCGAGAACACAGTCCGGCTTCTGCCGCACACGGTGTGCGACGATGCGCGCCGCAATCCGGCACGCTTCTTCCGGTGAAGATTGGATGATGACTTCCATTAGAGGGAAAGTTGGACGTTCGGACCTGGATAATCAAAGCCAGGCTCTGCCCTGAATCCCGTGTCCTTACCGGCCGCCAAGTTGCTTTGAAAGGTTTTCTCGTACATCGTTCTCGAACCGTTCCAGAAAGGACATTGTATAGTCCAAAATGTCGAGCGTGTCATCTCTTGAAAGGGGGGTGAGATCCATTGCAAACCAGATCCCATCCTCCGCGTCGACCTCGTGAGATCGGTGATACGTCGCATTCGCCAGGCGCCTTCCCCGGCTCGCCAGGTCATACCGTTTCCCCCCGGAAATCTGCGATTTGAAAATGTCGACAAGCTCATCCGCAAGGGGCGCGTGATTCCCGAACCCGAGAGCGATCTTGTCCGTGTCCAACATCCAGTCAAGTCCTCTCCAGACCTCGCACCCCAGCACCCGGTCGGGCCGGGCCTCCTGCGGAAGTTCACGAATTGCCCGGATCGATTCCACGAAAACGGCGATGTGGGTTTCGTGTTTGTCCGCGGGATTGTGAATGTAGAGAATGGAAGGCTTTGCGATGTTCAGGATTTGCGCTAGATCCTGCTGAAGCGGGTGGTTTGCCGGGTCTTTGACTGTCTCGCTGGGTTGCAGAAGCTGGATCATCGCATTGTAGCGTCCGACTTCCGCTGCGCGCTCCTGTTCGAGGATTCGAGTGTCCCGCATTTCTTCGTCGGAATACTTTGAAAACGGTCCGGTGCGCGCACTTCCGCTGCCGTCCGTACAGACTACGCCGGTAAAGTGCATATCGGGGTTGTCGAAGCATTCCGAGATCCCGTGGAAGGCCATAATTTCGAGGTCGTCCTGGTGGGCGCCGATGGCCAGGTGGGTCGTTCGGGCGAGTACCGGCATCAGCGAGGTTTCGTCCGGCGTCCATATGCGAGCATTGGGGTGAGCAAATTCCATGTGCGCGAAGCACCGTAGGAGGCAGCGACAGCGGAGTCAATTGCATTCCGTGGCACGGCGCCTCCGGCCCGTGTCAGAGAAAGGAGCGAGAAGATGAGGAGCATGAACAGAGCCCGCGCTAACCGTGCCCGAACCTTTCGCTGATTCTGTACGGACACGGGCCGGGGTTGCGCTGCCTCCCCCGTGTCAGAGAAAGGAGCGAGAAGATGAGGAGCACGAACAGAGCTCGCGCTAACCGTGCCCGAGCCTTTCACTGATTCTCCGCCGACACGGGCCGGGGTTGCGTTGCCTCCCCCGTGGCACGGCGCCTCCGGCCCGTGTCAGAGAAAGGAACGAGAAGATGAGGAGCACGAACGGAGCTCGCGCTAACCGTGCTCGATCCTTTCGCTGATTCTGTTCCGACACGGGCCGGAGGCGCCGTGCCACGGGCGGGGTTGCTCCCGTGTCTGAGAAAGGAACGAGAAGAGAGGAGCACGAACGGAGCTCGCGCTAACCGTGCTCGAGCCTTTCGCTGATTCTGTTCCGACACGGGCCGGAGGCGCCGTGCCACGGCCGGGGTTGCTCCCGTGTCTGAGAAAGGAACGAGAAGATGAGGAGCACGAACGGAGCTCGCGCTAACCGTGCTCGATCCTTTCGCTGATACTGTACGGACACGGGCCGGAGGCGCCGTGCCACGGCCGGGGTTGCTCCCGTGTCTGAGAAAGGAACGAGAAGATGAGGAGCACGAACGGAGCTGGCGCTAACCGTGCTCGAGCCTTT
>Ga0315336_1000798_pt1 | contig 75251 bp, 70 predicted proteins | sample ASW5metaG_FD_204512 | JGI IMG/M metagenome (GOLD analysis project Ga0315336, IMG submission 204512) | Ammonia-oxidizing marine archaeal communities from Monterey Bay, California, United States - ASW #5 | ecosystem: Environmental > Aquatic > Marine > Intertidal zone | place: USA: California... | reverse complement strand
TGCGCGCACGGTTCGCACCCGTTGCGTCCGGGAGGCTGGGGTCAGCGTCCGGGCCAACTACGTGGCTCTGCCGTTCGCGGCTGGACGGTGGTGCGGATGAAGGCGGCGAAAGCCGTCCGGATCAGGGTTCGCCCGTCCGCACCCGGAAGCACGCTCCCCTCGCCCAAAATCGCCGCGAATGGAGCGCCGCAAGGCGATGCGCTTTCGGAGTTCATCGCCTCGCAAGCGATGCCGGAAGCGAAACAGTTACAAGGTGCGCCTCGCGGCGCTCCATGCCCCTCACCTTTGGGTGGGGCACGAACGAGGCAAGCCTCGCGCGTGCTTGAGGGGTGAAACTAAAAGCTCACCTCGCGCGATGCGCGAGAGCGATGACGCGTGGCTGTTTGAAAATTGAAGCTGAAACGTTGAGGTGACGCACGCAGTTGTATCGCTCGGGAGTATGGGTCGCCGCCTTCTCGGGGACGACCGGATGAGATTGCTTACGACGCTTCACGCGCACTACGCTTTACGATCCCGCGCCTTGTTGACCGCCTCTGCCAGCGACATCTTCGCCGAGCCGGGCTTCAGCGGCTTCTGCTGGCTTTCGTGCGGCGCCCATCCCGACAGCCAGACCACATCGAACGTGGCGCGGATACGCCCATCGGGATCGGAAAACCGCTCCGCATAGATCTGCGCCATCTTGAGAAACGTGGCGCGGCGCGACGGCGCGCGGCGGCGCTCGTTCAGAATATTGGTCGCGCCCATCCGCCGCAAATCCTGCATCAGCGCGAACGCGTTATCGTAGCGCACGACAATGCGATCCACGTCCGTCACCGGCAACGCGAAGCCTGCGCGCTGCAACAGTGCGCCGAGATCACGCAGATCGACGAACGGCGCCACCCGCGGCGACACACCGCCCTCGATCTCCGCTTCCGCGGCGGCGAACGACTGCCGCAACTCGGTCAGCGTTTCACCGCCGATCATCGCGGCGAGAAACAATCCGTCCGGCTTCAATGCGCGGCGGATTTGCGTGAAGACTCCCGGCAGGTCATTGACGAACTGCAAGGCCAGCGCGGAGACCACGAGATCGAGCGAAGCCGGGACAAGGGCCAGCCGTTCTGTATCGGAGAGCGGCAGCATCACTTCACGCAACTGCGCGATGTTTCCCGCGAGCGCTGCGCGCACTTGGTCTCCGGGCGTAGCGAGATCGATGCCATCAGAAAATTCGCGAAGAACCGCCTGCTGCCGCTCGGTCATGTCCTCCGCAATGCGATCAAGCAGAAATGTCGCAGATCCCAAGCGTGCCGCGCGATCCTGCCGCTCGCGCAACAATGCACGATCGAACAGGCGGGGCGGCGTATCGTTCGGAGACGAGGTCATGGCCGTAGGTACGCCCTCGGAGACTGGTCTGGCAATTCCCATGCTTGCCACGGTTCAATGCCGGAACTAGCCTCTCCGTTGCGGGGAATATCATGTCGGGGCTGGATCAGGCATCGTCGCATTCTTCAAGCCGGCTGCGCGGCCGGCTCTTTGGCGCGCTCCGCGCCTGCAGTTCCGCCCTCGCCTCGCTGCCGCGCGTTGCCCTCGATATCGCATTGCCGGCGCTGTGCGTGTCCTGCCGCGAGCCGGTCGCAGGCGAAGGCGTTTGCGCCGCTTGCTGGGCCAAACTGTCGTTCATCGCGCCGCCATTCTGCGCACGGCTGGGTATTCCGTTCGTATACGATCCGGGACCGGGCCTGTTGTCGATGCAGGCCATCGCCGATCCGCCGGCCTATCGGCGCGCCCGCGCCGCGGTGCGCTACGACGAGGTGGCGCGGACCATGGTCCATGCCCTGAAATATCAGGACCGCACAGACCTGGCGCCCACCATGGGCCGCTGGATGGCACGCGCCGGTCAGGAACTTCTCACGGAGGCCGATGCTCTCATCCCCGTGCCGCTGCACTGGCGGCGCGGATGGAGCCGCCGCTACAACCAGTCCGGCGCGCTGGCGGCGGTTATCGGCAAATCGATGCGTTTGCCGGTGACGGGAAATGCCCTGCGCCGGGTGCGACCGACGCTGCAGCAGGTCGGCCTGTCCAGATCGGATCGCGCGCTCAATGTGCAGGGTGCGTTCAAGGTGCCTCCAGAGAACAAATCCGTCGTGCAAGGCCGCCGGATCGTGCTGATTGACGATGTTTTGACCTCCGGCGCGACCGTTGACGCCTGCGCACGCGCATTGTTGCGGGCCAGGGCTGCATCGGTAGATGTGCTGGTGTTCTCGCGGGTTGTGGACACGCTTTAAACGCCCATATAATTTGGGTCCTTCCCGTCTACAAAGGCGAGCCATGTCTGCAGTCATCGAGATCTACACCCGCCCCGGATGCGGCTATTGCAGCGCTGCCAAATCGCTGCTGACGCGCAAAAGCGCCGCGTTTACCGAATTCGATGTCGCAGTCGATCCGAACTGGCGCGCGGAGATGGTCCAGCGCGCGAAGGGCGGCGCGACATTTCCGCAAATCTTCATCGACAAGGTACATGTCGGCGGCTGCGACGAACTCTATGCGCTTGACCGCGAAGGCAAGCTGGACGGCCTGCTCGCCGGTCAGAAGGTATCTTCATGACAACCAGCATTGAAAGCGGCGCGCCGTTCACTGCAGCCATGGTGCAGATGCGCACCGCGATGCTGCCGAAGACAAGCCTTGCCCAGGGCATCGCGCTGATCCGCGAAGCCAAGGAACAGGGCGCGGACTACGTCCAGACGCCGGAAGTCTCCAACATCATTCAGCAGAACCGCAAGGCGCTGTTCGAACTGCTCGCAAGCGAGGAAGACGACCGCTCGCTCAAGGCCTATCGTGAGTTGGCGCGCGAGTTGAAGATTTACCTGCACATCGGCTCGCTCGCGGTGCGCGCCAATCCCGAGCGCGCGGCCAACCGTTCGTTCCTGATCGCGCCCGACGGCAACATCCTTGCCAGCTACGACAAGATCCACATGTTCGACATCGAACTCGACGGCGGCGAGAGCTACCGCGAGTCCGCCAACTATCAGCCCGGCGAGACCGCCGTCATCTCCGACCTGCCGTGGGGCCGCATCGGCCTGACGATCTGCTACGACGTGCGATTTCCGGCGCTCTACCGTGCGCTCGCCGAAGCCGGTGCGTCGTTCATCGCGGTGCCGTCCGCTTTCACGGTCAGGACCGGCGAAGCCCACTGGAGCACCCTGTTGCGGGCGCGCGCCATCGAAAACGGCTGCTTCATCTTCGCAGCCGCGCAGGCCGGAAAGCACGAAAGCGGCCGCGAGACCTACGGCCATTCGCTGATCATCGACCCGTGGGGTGAAATTCTCGCGGAAGGCGGCGTCGAGCCCGGCGTGGTGCTGGCGAAAATCGATCCGGCGAAAGTCCGGTCGGTCCGCAAGAACATTCCATCGTTGCAGCACGGCCGCCGTTTCGGGCTCGCCGATCCGAAGGCCGGACCGGAGCATCTGCATCTCGTGCGGGGATCGGTATGATCCGCTATGCGCTGCGCTGTGAGCGCGGCCACGCGTTTGACAGCTGGTTTCAGAGTTCGGCGGCCTACGACAGTCAGCGCAAGCGCGGCCTTGTCGCCTGCCCGGCCTGCGACTCCACCACGGTCGAAAAGGCGATCATGGCGCCGCGTATCGCGCGCAAGGGCAAATCCAGATCGGCGCCGGAGCCGGTGGCCGCCCCCACCGAAGACACAACTGCAACATCGCTGGTGATGGCGCCGCAGGAGCGCGAGCTTCTTTCAAAACTGAAGGAACTGCGCGACCACGTGCTCAAAAACGCGGACAATGTCGGCGACAAGTTCCCTGACGAAGCCCGCAAGATGCACTACGGCGACATCGAGCATCGCGCGATCTATGGCGAGGCCACCACCGAAGAGGCCCGCGCGCTGATCGACGAAGGCGTTGAGGTGGCTCCTCTGCCGGTTCTGCCGGGCGACCGGAACTGATTTTTTATCCGATATCTTTTCCGAAAACCGGTTTCCGTTTTTCGGAATGATGCCTAGCCCGCCACCAGCATCGCAACGCCGATCAGGATCAGCGCGATGCCGGCGATTTCCCGCAGCGATATCGGCTGCTTCATCGAATAGTAGGCCACGCCCTGCGCGAACAGCACCTCGACCAGCGCCAGCGTACGTACATTCGCAGCAGCGGTGAGCGCGAAAGCGAGAAACCAAAACAGCGAGGCGAACGAGCCCATGAAGCCCGCGAACATTGACGGCTTCCACAGCCGGAAGATCGCGGTCATGGTTCCGGGCGCGCGCACGATCAGCCAGCCCGATAGCACGACGGTTTGCATCAGCAGCGTCGCCACCAGTGTCAGGCTCGCGGCGGTGACGAAACTCACCCCGGCGATATTGAGAATGGCGCCGCGATAGCCGACCGCCGACAGCGCGAAGAAAGATGCCGCGACAAGACCCAGCACCGTTGGCTTCAGATTGCCGAACCCCTTTACGCCGCCGGGCCGCAACGCCGTGATCACCACGCCGACGGTGGCGACCAAAATCGCCGCGACCTTCAACGCCGTGAGATGATCCGCGAGAAATACAAAACCGAAGATCGCCGCCTGGATCGCCTCGGTCTTGAGGTACGCCGTCGTCACCACGAACGAGCGCTCGTTCATCGCCATCAGCATCAGGGCGGTGGCGAAAATTTGCGCCATGCCGCCAACCACCAGCCACGCCCAGAAACCGGTCTCGGGCCACGGCAGCCGGTCACCGTTCACGGCAAGAATCACTCCGAGAAAGACCAGCGAGAACGGAAATCCGAACAGGAAGCGGATATGGGTCGCGCCGAGCGTGCCAAGCTGCGCCGTCAGCCCGCGTTGCATGGCGTTGCGCACCACCTGCCCCGCCGCCGCCAGCAGCGTGAAGGGTATCCAGAGCCAAACAAGCTGGGTCATGATGGGAAAGGCCCGAGCGGCGGGAGCGCCGCATTCTTTAAGGCCTTGTCAGGAGCCTGCGGTCAACCGGCACGATATCATGCCGGTGTTGCGCATCCGGGCCCTAGGTCGCCGCTTCGGCGACCAGCATGTAGTTCACGTCCATGTCGGAAGAGAGGCTCCAGCGGTCCGCGAGCGGATTGTACACCACGCCGGCCTGATCGCTGATGGCAAGCTTGTTGCGCTCCAAATGATGGGTCAGTTCCGCCGGCGTGACGAACTTGTCCCATTGATGGGTGCCGCGCGGCAGCCAGCGCAGGACATATTCCGCGCCCACGATCGCCAGCGCAAAGCTTTTCCATGTCCGGTTGATGGTCGATGCCACCATCATGCTGGTCGGCTTGAGCAGTGCGGCGCAGCGATCGAGGAACATCCCGACATTGACAACGTGTTCGACCACTTCCATCGCCAGAACGATGTCAAAGCGCTCGCGCGGGTCCATGTCTTCGATGGTTGTGCAGCGGTAGTCGATGCTGAGGTGCCCCCGCTCGGCATGAAGTTTGGCGACCGCGATGTTGGTGGCCGAGGGATCGACGCCGATCACCTGCGCGCCAAGGCGTGTCAGCGGTTCGCACAGCAGTCCCGCGCCGCAGCCGATGTCGAGGATGCGCAGCCCCGCCAGACAGTTCAGGCTTTTCGGGTTGCGGTCGAACTTGCGGCACGCCGTGTCGCGGATATAGGCCAGCCGCAACGGATTGATCTTGTGCAGCGGCGCCATCTTGCCCTTCGGGTCCCACCACTGCTCGGACAGCTGCGAGAACCGCGCGACTTCGCCGGGGTCGACCGTGGACGCAGATGGAGAATTCGTAGTCATACCGATGGTCTTGTCCGGTTGGCGGCTTTCGAGCCGAAGAACTTTGCGCGCGAGTGTCCCTAGCGAGCCGTGATGTGGTTACGGAATTCGACCGGTGCGCCGATCATCCTTATCGTCTTGGTGCCCTCCCCGACACCATTAACGGTGACATCTCCCCACCCAAAAAGCCGGCCCGCGATGCTCTGGCTGACGTCGACACTCTCGATTTTATCCAAACTCATCTCAAAGGTCTGGCGTTTGATAAAGCCTTCCTTGTGGACCACCCGCAGCGAGGTCACATCCGTTTCCGTCGTCCAGCGCTGGAACCAGGCTCGAAACAACAGTACGCCGCCGATAAGCGCCAGCAGGGCGCTCGCACCCAGCAGCATCATGACCATCCCGTCATTGGCGATGGTGCGCGCGCCGAACAGGCTGGCCGCGGCCAGGGCCAGGCAAACCAGACCCGGGACATAGATGATCCCGTGAATCGTGGTGGAATACAGCACCCTCTCGCCCGGCTGCAGGATATCGTCGATATAGCGGCCCATTCTCGCCCTGTGTTGCTTGCTCGCGACCTGATGGGTATGTATAGCCGCCTTTTCGGGGTCGCGCTGCCGTTTTGCGCGGAACTGGCTCCTTACTGACAACCAGCTTAATTGGGACCGCGCCACTCGCCGCGATAAAGAGAAAATGGGCCGCCTTGTAATGAAATTCGGCGGCACGTCCGTCGCCAACATCGACCGCATCCGCAACGTCGCGCAGCATGTGAAGCGCGAGGTCGATGCCGGCCATGACGTCGCCGTGGTGGTGTCGGCCATGTCCGGCAAAACCAACGAACTGGTCGGCTGGGCGAGCGAAGCGTCTCCGCTGCACGACGCGCGTGAATACGACGCCATTGTCGCCTCGGGCGAGCTGATCACCGCGGGACTGCTCGCCATTGTGCTGCAATCGCTCGGCATCCAGGCCCGCTCCTGGCAGGGCTGGCAGATTCCGATTCACACCAGCGACGCGCACGCGTCCGCGCGCATCACCGGCATCGACGGCAGCGAACTGATCAAGCGATTCAAGGAACGCAAGGAAGTGGCCGTTGTCGCCGGCTTCCAGGGCATCCACGAGCCGACGGGACGCGTGACCACGCTCGGGCGCGGCGGGTCCGACACGTCAGCCGTTGCGATCGCGGCCGCAATCCAGGCCGAGCGTTGCGACATCTACACCGACGTCGACGGCGTCTATACGACCGACCCGCGCGTCGTGCCGAAGGCGCGACGGCTCGACAGGGTCGCATTTGAGGAAATGCTGGAAATGGCGTCGCAGGGCGCCAAGGTGCTTCAGGTCCGCTCCGTGGAACTGGGCATGGTTCACAATGTGCCGGTGTTCGTGCGCTCGAGCTTCGACAAGCCGGAAGATATCAACCCCCACGGCACACCGCCGGGAACACTGATTTGCAGCGAGGAGGAAATCATGGAGAGTCAAGTCGTCACCGGTATCGCCTTCTCGAAGGACGAAGCCCAGATCTCCGTGCGTCAGATCGACGACAAGCCCGGCGTGGCTGCGGCCATCTTCGGCCCGCTGGCCGACGCCAGCATCAATGTCGATATGATCGTGCAGAACGTGTCCGAGGACGGCAAGACCACCGACCTCACCTTCACCGTTCCGGCGTCGGAATATTCGCGCGCCAAGGACACCATTGCCAAGGCAAAGGACAAGATCGGCTACAAGGCGATGGATTCCGCCACCGACGTCGCCAAGGTCTCGGTGATCGGCATCGGCATGCGAAGCCATGCCGGCGTCGCCGCACAGGCCTTCAAGGCGCTGTCCGAACGCAACATCAACATCCGCGCCATCACCACATCCGAGATCAAGTTCTCGCTGCTGATCGATGCTGCCTACACCGAGCTGGCCGTCAGGACGCTGCACACGCTGTACGGGCTGGATCAGGCCTGATTTCTTTCTACGCGGTCCGCCGCCGCGGCATTGTGCCGGGGTTATTTTACTGGACTGGCTCTCATCTTTGGCAGGTGTTTTGCTTGGCAAAACGCGCCTCAATTCGATATAGCCTCAGGACAAGGCACCCGCGCCCGCGCCTCTGGTTCTGGACCGTCAGACACGTCCGGAAGCCGGCCAAGCGGTCCACGCGAGACCTGAAAAGTCGTTATTTTACTGCTAGTTAACGCTATCGCAGCCGGTCGCGAACCGCGCTGGAATTGCGGGTAAGGATGTCAACGGATGCGGAGCGCGCTGGGAGGCCCCCGCGTCTTGTTGAGACGGCTCCGCGAAGTGATGGCCGAACAGGTCAGCGCTCAGGAGCGGCTCGACAAGATCGTGGTGCTGATCGCCGCCAATATGGTGGCGGAGGTCTGCTCGACCTACGTGCTGCGCGTCGACAACACCCTTGAGCTCTATGCCACCGAAGGTCTGAACCGCGACGCGGTCCACCAAACGGTGCTGAACGCCCATGAGGGCCTCGTCGGCCTCGTTGCCTCCGAAGCGACGCCGCTGAACCTGTCGAACGCCCAGTCGCATCCGGCGTTCTCGTATCGCCCGGAAACCGGCGAAGAAATCTACCATTCGTTCCTCGGCGTGCCGATCCTGCGATCCGGCAATACGCTCGGCGTGCTGGTGGTGCAGAACCGCGCCCACCGCACCTACGTCGAGGAAGAAGTCGAGGCGCTGCAGACCACCGCCATGGTGGTCGCGGAAATGATCGCCTCGGGCGAACTGTCCGCCATCGCCAAGCCGGGCGCCGAACCCGCCGCGCGCCATTCGCTGCACAAGACCGGCGCAGTCCTCTCGGACGGCATCGCGCTCGGCCATGTGGTGCTGCATGAACCGCGCGTCGTCATCACCAACTACATCGCCGAAGACCTGCCGAAAGAGCTCAAACGGCTGGACACCGCGATTCTCAAGTTGCGCGCCGATCTCGACCGGATGCTGGAACGCGGCGATGTCGCCGACGGCGGTGAACACCGCGACGTGCTCGAGGCCTATCGCATGTTCGCCAACGACCAGGGCTGGCAACACAAGCTGCACGAAGCGGTCGCGACGGGTCTCACCGCCGAAGCCGCCGTCGAGCGCGTGCAGTCCGATACCCGCGCCCGCATGCTGCGCTCGACCGATCCCTATCTGCGCGACCGCCTGCATGATCTGGAAGATCTCGGCCACCGCCTGATGCGCCAACTGGTTGGGCAGGATCACGCGCCGTCGCGCGAGCAATTACCCGACAATGCCATTCTGATCGCGCGCTCGATGGGTCCGGCGGCACTGCTCGACTATGACCGCAAGCGGCTGCGCGGACTTGTGCTGGAAGAAGGCACCGCCAATTCACACGTGTCGATCGTGGCGCGCGCGCTTGGTATTCCGGCGGTCGGCGAAGTGGCGAATGCCGCGGGCATCGCCGATCCCGGCGACGCGATCATCGTAGATGGAACTTCGGGTTCGATCTACATCCGCCCGTCGCACGAAATTCAATCCGCTTACGCCGAGCGGGTTCGCTTCCGCGCACGGCGGCAGGAACAGTATCGCGAACTGAGGGACAAGCCCTGCGTCACCAGGGACGGCCAGCCTGTCGATCTGATGATCAATGCGGGCCTTGTGATCGACCTGCCGCACATCGATGACACCGGCTCTTCGGGTATCGGACTGTTCCGCACCGAATTGCAGTTCATGGTCGGGCAAAGCCTGCCGCGCACCAGCGAACAGCTCGCGCTCTATCGTTCGGTGCTGGACGCGGCCGGCGACAAGCCGGTGACGTTCCGCACCCTCGACATCGGCGGCGACAAGGCGCTGCCGTACATGGACACCATCGTCGAAGAGAATCCGGCGCTGGGCTGGCGCGCGATCCGTCTGGGCCTGGACCGGCCGGGTCTGCTGCGCGGACAAATCCGCGCACTGCTGCGCGCCGCGTCCGGACGCTACCTGCGCGTGATGTTCCCGATGATCTCGCAGGTCGATGAATTCGATCAAGCCAAGCTCGTCATCGAGCGCGAGCTGACCTATCTGCGCCAGCACGGCCACACCCTCCCCGAACGCGTCGACGTCGGCACTATGGTCGAAGTCCCGGCGCTGCTCTACCAGATGGACGAACTGCTCCAGCGGGTCGACTTCATTTCGGTCGGCTCGAACGATCTGTTCCAGTTCCTTTTTGCCGTGGACCGCGGCAACTCGCGGGTCACCGACCGTTTCGATACGCTGTCGGCGCCAATCCTGCGCGCCCTGCGCGACATCGCGGAAAAGGCCAACGCGGCAGGCAAATCGCTCTCGCTATGCGGTGAGATGGCGTCGCAACCGCTTGGCGCGCTGACGCTGATCGCGCTCGGCTATCGCTCGCTGTCGCTATCGGCGACGGCGCACGGCCCGGTGAAGGCGCTGATTCTGGATCTCGACGCCAAAAAGGCCGAAGCCATGATCACGCCGCTGCTGGATGCGCCGGCCGGAAGCGTCTCGATCCGCAGCAAGCTGATGGAATTCGCCGAAGCCGAAGGGCTTTCGTTGTAGCGAGGTTTCTGGACACGTCCGAGGCCATCGCTGAATTCATCCCTGATTGTCGAGCCCCATGACCACGCTGCCAGAAGCCAAACTCGATACATTGCTCGCGCGCCACGCTTCGCTCGAGGCCGAGCTGCTCGGCCAGGTGAACTCGGAAACCTATGTCCGCATCACCCGCGAACTCAGCGAACTGACGCCGGTGGTCGATGCCGTGAAGGCGTATCGTTCGGCCTCCGATGAAATCGCCGGCATCGATGCGCTGATCGCCGATCCCGCCACGGAAGCGGATATGCGCACCATGGCGGAGGGTGAGCGGCCACAGCTTGAGGCGCGGCGCGACGAACTGGCGCAGGATATTCGCATCGCCCTGCTGCCCAAGGACGCGATGGACGAGCGCAATGTGGTGCTCGAAATCCGCGCCGGCACCGGCGGCGACGAGGCCTCGCTGTTCGCGGGCGATCTGTTCCGAATGTACGAGCGCTTCGCGTCTTTGCAAGGCTGGAAGGTCGAACTGATCTCCGCCTCCGAGGGCACCATGGGCGGCTACAAGGAAATCATCGCGGAGGTGCAGGGGCGCGGCGCGTATGCCAGGCTGAAGTTCGAGTCCGGCGTGCATCGCGTGCAGCGTGTGCCCGATACCGAGACCCAAGGCCGCATCCACACCTCGGCTGCGACCGTCGCGGTTCTGCCGGAGCCCGAGGAAGTCGATGTCGTCATCAAGAATGACGATCTGCGAATTGAGACCATGCGCGCGCAGGGCGCCGGCGGACAGCACGTCAACAAGACTGAATCGGCAATCCGCATCACGCATATTCCGACCGGCATCGTCGTCATGATGCAGGACAGCCGTTCGCAGCATAAGAACCGCGCCAGCGCCATGAACATCCTGCGCTCGCGCATCTACGACGCCGAGCGGCAACGCATCGACGCGACGCGTTCAGCCGACCGGAAGGGCCAGGTCGGCTCAGGCGACCGCTCCGAACGCATCCGGACCTACAATTTTCCGCAGGGCCGCGTCACCGACCACCGCATCAACCTGACGCTTTACAAGTTGCCGCAGGTGATCGCGGGAGACGCCCTGGGCGAACTGGTCGATGCGCTGACGACAGAGCATCAGGCGGCGCAGCTTGCCGAACAGGGCAACGCATCGTGAGCGCGACCGGCCCGTTCGCCGGATTGAGCATTGAGGCCGCGCGCCGCGCACTGGCGGCAGAATTCAGGGCCCGCGAAATCGAATCGCCTGAGCTCGATGCACGGCTGCTGATCGGCACGGCGCTCGGCCTTGATCACACCGGCCTCGCGACGCAGGCCTCGCGCCGGATTACCGGCGTCGAGGAGACGACAATCTTCGCGTTCGCGCAGCGCCGAATCGCGCATGAGCCGGTCGCGCGAATCCTGGGCCACAAGGAATTTTGGGGCCTCGACCTTCAACTGTCCGATGCCACACTGGTCCCGCGTCCCGATACCGAAACCATCGTCGCCGCAGCCCTTGAAATTCTCCGAAGCGAATCCCGCGCGGCCAGCGCGCGACGCATCGCCGACATCGGCACCGGCTCCGGTGCGATTCTGCTGGCGCTGCTCTCGGAGCTTCCAGACGCCACGGGGATCGGCACCGACATCAGCATGGCCGCACTGGCGACCGCCGGACAGAACGCAATCCAACTCGGCCTCGCCGGCCGGGCCTCGTTCGTGCAATGCGACTATGCAGCGGCGCTGTCCGGTCCGTTCGATCTGATCGTATCGAATCCGCCTTATATTCGATCCGCGGATATCGCCGCCCTCGACCGCGATGTCCGCGATCACGACCCGCTCCTGGCGCTCGACGGCGGCGCGGATGGCCTCGACGCCTATCGCGCGATCACGCCTCAAGCGGCCGCCCTGCTCGCTCCCGGCGGGGTTCTGGTGTTCGAGGTCGGACATGACCAATCCACACCTGTGAGCGCGCTGATGCGAACGGCGGGATTAACCCTGTCGGTCCCGCCCAAGGCCGATCTGGGCGGTATTTATCGCGCTGTCATGGGGCGAAAAGCGGCGATTTAAAGGGTGTCCGGAACAGAAAAAACCTCTTGGAATATTGCCCCGGAGCGACTACGTTCCGGCCACAACATCGGTTCAGGGTCGCGGCCCCCGCTCAGAAATGACGGGTCGAGCCAAAAGTCTCGCAAGAGATGCCCGCCGAGTGAAAGGTTCCTAAAAGGCAGGTCATGACGAGCGCGAAGGCTGAAAGAGCTGCGCTGCTTGAGACCGCAAAGCGAACGAAAGCCTGATATTGCGCTTGTATACTCAACTGCAAAACATCGCGCCTGTTGGCTCAGGCTGATCCAGCCCAGACGGCGCATTGCCTTCGGGCATTTGGAGAACGCGTCCTTGTTGAACGCGAACTACGGCAACCACGGTCTGAATATTTGCGGTATCGCCGCCTGCGCGAATGCAATTTCGCCGTGTCCGCACATCAATCCATGATCCAGAATCGGTAAAAGGCACCACATGAGAAACGGCCCGAATAACAACAAGCGCATGCGCAGCCGGAACAACAACAACAATAATAATAGCAATAACAACAACCGGCGCGGCCAGAACCCGATGACCCGGGTGTTCGAGTCCAATGGACCGGACATCAAGATTCGCGGCACCGCCTCTCATGTCGCAGAGAAATACGTCCAGCTCGCACGCGATGCGCGCTCGTCCGGCGATCCGGTTGCCGCCGAGAATTACTACCAGCACGCCGAACATTATTTCCGGCTGATCGCTGCGGCGCAGGAGCAGTTCCGCCAGAGCCAACCGCAGCAGCAGCCGATGCCGCGCACTGATGGCGATGCACAGGACGACAGCGGCGACGACAGCGACAGCTACTCCAACTTCGGCGCGGAGCCCGGCTTTGCGCCAGGGCATCAGCCACAACCGCAGCCGCAGTTTCAGCCGCGCGAACAACAGCCTTTCCCGCGAGAACAGCAGCAGCCGCGTGAGAATTTCCGCGATCGCGACAATCGTTCGCAACCGCAGCCGTCTGCGCAGCCAGCGGAAGGCGATCAGGTTGATCGGCTTCCGTCGTTCATCACGGGTGGAGCCCAGCCGCAGCCCAACGGACCCGGCGCTGAAGGCAACGTCAATCCGGGCAACGGCGAACGCTTCGGCCATCGCCGCCGGCGTCGTCCGCCCGGCCCGCGTCCTGAAGGGGCCACCCAGCCTCCGGCAGAATCGGCCGGCGAGTAAGTCGCCTACCATCTGACGTCGTGCCGTGACGGCATGTAACAATACAGTGGCCCGCCTGAGCAATTCTCAGGCGGGCCACTTTCATTGGGCCGTTTGTTCAACCTGTCGCGGATGGATCATCGCGCCGCGTCGGCGTCGGCACCAAGACCGGCGGCATCGACGGAATGAGGCGCGTGCGCTCGCGATGCGCGGGAATCGCGCGATAGACCTGCTTCGATGCTTCCACGATATGAACGCCGGCAAACGGCGACGACACCGCAGCGCTCATCCGCTCCCAAGCCATCGCCGAACGCAGCACCCATCCACCCTGGAACGGCGGCACGAAAAGCGCTTCGCCCCATGCCGCCGGCGTGAACCACGTCTGCCGCAGCAACTGCGTGATCTGCGACCGCGAATAGGGGCGGCCATGCCCGAACGGCGTATGGTCGGTTCTCGTCCACACGCCGCGACGGTTAGGGATAATCGCCATCATCCGGCCCGACGGCGCAAGCACGCGCCACACCTCGCGCAAAAGTCCCTCCGGATCATCGGAAATTTCCAGCGCATGAACCAGCAGGATGCGATCGACCGCAGCATCCGCCAGCGGTAGCGAAAACTCATCGACCAACGTCGACAGAGTCGGACGCGCGGTAGGCCATTTGAGAACACCCTGCGCGGCAGGCATCAGCGCGATGCAGCGTTCGGCATCCTCGCGAAACAGGCCAAGATAAGGCGTCGGATAACCGAGTCCCGCCACGCGCAAACCATCCGCATCCGGCCAGTGCCGCTGAATGCCGCGACTGATCAACCGCCGCGCCACCGCACCGAGGCGCTGCGAATAGAAATTGCGAAGATCGATCACGTCGATGGTCATGACACCCAGCTTACCACGGGGAACAGCGCCGCGCAGCCGCCGCCAGGCGATCTCCGGAACGGCGTTAACGTATTTCACTCATGAATGAGGGCGTGTTAGCGTGGCCCATCCTCGAAGAATGGAGACGTCATGGCTGCCGAGATTCGCCTGTTCCCCTGCCTGTCCGACAATTTCGGCTATCTCATTCACGATCCGGTCACCAAGGCCACCGCCTCGATCGACGCGCCGGAAGCGGGGCCCATCATCAAGGCCCTGCAGCGCGAAGGCTGGGCGCTGACCGATATTCTCGTCACCCACCATCACATGGACCATGTCGGGGGGATCGCCGAACTCAAGACAAAGTATAATTGCCGGGTGGTCGCGCCGCACGACAAGGCCGCGGCGATTCCGCTTGTCGATGAGCGCGTCAAGGAAGGCGACACCGTGAAGGTCGGCAACCTCAGCGCCCGTGTGCTGGAAACGCCGGGTCACACCCTCGATCACATCAGCTACGTGTTCGACGAGGATCGGGCGCTGTTCTGCGCAGATACGCTGTTCTCGATCGGCTGCGGCCGTGTGTTCGAGGGCACCTATCCGATGATGTGGGATTCGCTGCTGAAGCTGCGCGCACTGCCGAACGACATGCGCGTCTATTGCGGCCACGAATACACCGCATCCAACGTCAAATTCGCGCTCGGGATCGAGCCGAACAATCCGGCGCTGAAGGCCCGCGCCGAGGAAGTGGCGAAGCTGCGCGCGGCGAACCAGCCGACGATTCCGACGCTGATCCGCGACGAGAAAGAAGCCAACACGTTTCTGCGCGCGGACGTCCCGGCTGTCGCGTCGGCCGTCGGCCTCCCGGGCAAAAGCCCGGCGGATGTGTTCGGGGAACTGCGCGAGCGCAAGAACAAGGCATGACCAGTATCAAAGCCGGGCTGACCGCGCGCGACGTCATCGCGCGGCTCGGCCTGAAGCCGCATCCCGAGGGCGGGCACTATCGCGAGACGTTTCGCGATCCGCAGACGAGCGATGGCAACCGCGCGGCGTCCACCGCGATCTACTTCCTGCTAGCCCGGGATGAACGATCGCACTGGCATCGGGTCGATGCGGTGGAGATCTGGCACTACTATGCGGGCAGTGCGCTGACGCTGCGGATCGCCGACGGCAACGGCGTGCGGGCGATCCGGCTCGGCTCCGATCTCGCCGCCGGCGAACAACCTCAGGCCGTTGTCCCCGCTCATGCATGGCAGGCCGCGGAATGTACCGGTGACTGGACTTTGGCCGGCTGCACCGTCGCGCCCGGTTTCGATTTTGCAAAGTTCGAACTTGCGCCGCCGGGATGGTCACCAGTCTAGGCTCTGGTGATGGACATAATATGATCCGAAAAGCGGTTTCCCCGTTTCGGGATCATGCCCGTCGCCTGACGATCATGTCCTTAGCCGCGATCAGTCCGCCCCCCGCGATCAGCGCGGCCGCCATGCCCAACGTCGCGGTGGGCTTCGCAAAGCCGGCAACGATCAGGAACGCGGTCGATAATAACGGCGTGGCATAGGACGCGGCACCGAGCACGCGAATATCGCCGCGCTTCATGCCGATGTCCCACACGAAGAATGCGATCCCGACCGGCCCGATCCCAAGTGCCACGATGGCGAGCCATTGCATCACCGTCTCCGGCCAGACCGTCGCCTCAAGAACGAAATGGCAGATTGCGGCCAGCAATGCGGTGGCAAGACAAAATCCGGCAACGGCGTCGGTCGGCACCGCCGCGAGTTTGCGCGACATCACGGAATAGCCGGCCCAGACGAACGCCGCGACAAAGGCCGCAACGAAGCCGGGGATGTGCGCCGGATCGGGTGACGATCCGCCATTGCCCGCAAACAGCAGGATCGTCCCGGCAAAACCAAGAACCGCGCCGACAATATGATGCGGCGCCAGCCGCTCCCCCGGCAGCAGCGACGAGAGCAGCACGATCAGCAGCGGCCAGAGGTAATTCAGGAGACCTGCTTCAGCCGGCGGCGCGAGACGCAGCGCCAGAAAATACAGCGCGTGATAGCCGAACAAGCCGCCAATGCCGATCAGCCAGACCGCGAGCGGCTGCCGCAGGGCGCGAATGGCTGACGGCCGCCACAGCCAGGTCAGCGGACCGACGCAGGCGCCGATGGCGAACGTCATCGCCAGCAGTTGAAACGGCGGCACGCGCCCCGTCGCGACGGTGAGCGCGGCGAGCAGCGACCACATGATGATGGCGGTGAGGCCGACAAGGGTGGCGGTAGAAGACGTCATCGCGGATCAATGCCATTCAATCCGCGACAACGCCATATCCATCGGCCGATCCCCGCGCTTCGGGACGACCGGAGCTTACTGCAAGTATTGCCCGCCATTGACGGTCATCGTCGAGCCGGTGATGAAGCCGGATTCGTCGGCGGCGAGGAACACCACCGCCCGCGCGATTTCTTCCGGCTCGCCGAGGCGGCTGACGGGAATCTGTGGGATCACGTTCTTCTCGAGGACGTCCTTCGGCACGGCCTGCACCATCTCGGTGTTGATATAGCCGGGACAGATCGCATTCACCGTGATGCCGCCGCGGGCATTCTCAAGAGCCAGCGCCTTGGTAAATCCGATGTCGCCGGCCTTCGCAGCCGAATAGTTGACCTGCCCGAACTGGCCCTTCTGGCCGTTGATCGATGAAATGTTGATGACGCGTCCGAACTTGCGGCCGCGCATGCCCTCGATTACCTGCCGCGTCATATTGAACAGTGAGCCGAGATTTGTGTTCATGACCGCGTTCCACTGGTCGAGCGACATCTTGTGGAACGGCACGTCACGGGTGATACCGGCATTATTGACCAGCACGTCGATCGGTCCGAGATCGGCCTCGACCTTCTTGACGCCTTCCGCGCACGCATCGAACGCACCGACGTCCCATTTGAAAACGGGGATTCCCGTCTCGGCCTTGAATTTCGCGGCGGCCTCGTCGTTGCCGGCATAGCTCGCCGCAACCTTGTAGCCCGCGGCTTTCAAAGCCTTGCTGATCGCAGCTCCGATGCCGCGCGTTCCGCCAGTTACCAATGCCACGCGTGCCATGTCAGATATCCCCTCCGCAGTTCACTGAAGTGTTTTTGGAAAACAAGTATTCAGGTCAATTGCGATAACAGCAAGAAAAAATGCCCGGCAGATTGCCGGGCATTTCGATTTTATATTGTGCAGTGCGTTCGGAGAATTTCTACCGTTCAACGCACAATGCGATTCCCATTCCGCCGCCGATGCAAAGCGTGGCGAGGCCCTTCTTCGCATCGCGCTTCTGCATTTCATGCAGCAGCGTGACCAGCACGCGCGCACCGGACGCACCGATCGGATGACCGATGGCAATCGCGCCGCCATTGACGTTGACCTTCGCAGGATCCCAACCGATCTCCTTGTTCACGGCTGAGGCCTGCGCGGCAAAAGCTTCGTTAGCCTCGATGAGATCGAGATCGCTGGCCTTCCAGCCGGCCTTCTTGAGCGCGGCGCGGGACGCCGGGATCGGTCCGGTCCCCATGATCGAGGGATCGACGCCCGCCTGCGCCCACGACACGATGCGCGCGATCGGCGTCTTGCCTTCCTTGGCTGCCTGCTTTGCGGTCATCAGCACCAGCGCGGCAGCGCCGTCGTTGATGCCCGACGCATTACCTGCGGTCACCGAACCGTCTTTCTCGAACGCCGGCTTCAGCTTGGCCATCCCATCCATCGACGCGCCGTGACGCGGGCCTTCGTCCGCCTCCACGACAATGTCGCCCTTCCGGGTCTTGACCGTGAACGGAACGATTTCATCCTTGAACTTGCCGGCCTTCTGCGCGGCCTCGGCCTTGTTTTGCGAACTGACGGCGAACTCATCCTGCTGCTGGCGGGTGATCTGGAATTGCCGCGCGACGTTCTCGGCGGTGTTACCCATGTGATAGCCATTGAAGGCATCCCACAGACCGTCCTTGATCATGGTGTCGACGAAATCGAGCGCGCCCATCTTCACGCCACCGCGCAGGTGCTGTGCATGGGGCGACATGCTCATGGATTCCTGGCCGCCAGCGACCACGATTTCGGAGTCGCCGTTCATGAGCGCCTGATAGCCCAGCGCGACCGTTCGCAATCCCGAACCGCACAGCATGTTAACGCCCCAGGACGGGCTCTCCACCGGGATGCCGGCCTTCATGGCGGCCTGCCGGGCGGGATTCTGCCCCTGGGCCGCCGTCAGGATCTGGCCCATGATGACTTCGGAAACGCGCGCAGGCTCGACACCGGCTCGCTCCAGTGCAGCCTTGATGGCGACCGCGCCCAGTTCGTGGGCCGGGGTGTTGGCGAATGCGCCGTTGAAGGTGCCGACCGGGGTGCGGGCAGCGCTGACGATGACGACATCGTCTGACATGGACATCTCCTGATTTTGAAGTCGAAGGACCTGAGGTCGGGGGAAGCCGACGGATGACCGGCGGGCTTTGGCTGTATCCTCTTAACCTAGCCTTCCGGTGTCAATCGGCCAAAGGCATTCTGACGGTTTCCGAGGCGGTTCCCCGATCCGGCCCTGCCCGGACATTAACCGTCCTGCACAAAACGGTAGCCGTACCTTTCTGAAAGTGCTTAGTTTATTGCGATGCATTGTTTGCACTGCCCACGACAACGTTCTCCGGTTCCTCTTTTCGCTAGGTAAGTGTAGTCCATGGCAAAATCCGACCAGCCAATCACGATTAAAAAATACGCCAATCGGCGCCTCTACAACACTGGCACCAGCACGTATGTGACCCTCGAGGATCTCGCCGCCATGGTGAAGGAAGGCGAAGACTTCCTCGTTTATGACGCTAAGACCGGCGACGACATCACGCGCTCCGTCCTGGCCCAGATCATCTTCGAGCAGGAAAACAAGGCCGGCCAGAACCTGTTGCCGACCACCTTCCTGCGCCAATTGATCCGCTTCTACGGCGACAGCATGCAGATGGTGGTGCCGAAATATCTCGAACAGTCCATCGACACGCTGACGCGCGAACAGGAAAAGTTCCGCAAGCAGATGACGAACACCTTCAGCAACACGCCGTTCGCGCCGCTGGAAGAACACGTTCGCCGCAATATGGAAATGTTCGAGCGGACATTCGCGATGTTCAAGCCGTTCAGCGCGCCGCTGCGCAAGGATACGCCGTCGTCCGAATCGCCGCCAACCGCCAGTGAGCCGGCTGAAGCTGACATCGACGATCTCAAGCGTCAGATGAAAGAGATGCAGGATCGTCTCGAGCGGATGTCGAAGGAATCGGAAAGCAAGAGCTGAACGAGACCTAACCTGCCAGCGTGACGTGGCGGCAGGTTCTGCCGCCACTGCCAACCCCGGCTTGCGACTTCAGTTTATGATTTCAGTTTGCCGCCGCCGCGGGCTTCGTGCCTTGCAGCGGCGTTTTTGCTGCGGCCATCCAAGGCCTGGTCAGAGAAGCCAGCCCCGTCAGCCGCCCCTGGATATAATCGCAGCCCCAACCCTGCAGCAGCAGCGCCGACTCCTCGTCCTGCACCCATTCGGCGACCGTCTTGATCCCAAGCCGGTGCGCAAGATCGATCAATGTCTGAACGAATGCCCGATCGTCCGCCGAACGCGCGATGTTCTGCACGAACGCGCCGTCGATCTTCACGATGTCCACGCCGAGCTTTCGCAAGTTGCGAAACGATGTGTAGCCCGCGCCGAAATCGTCGATCGCGATGCGACTGCCGAAATTTTTCAGCCGCGTGACGAACCCGCGAACATCATCCAGGTCCTGAATGGCGACGGTTTCGGTGATTTCAACGATAAGCCGCTCGGCGACACCGGGATGGGCCCGCATCAGCGACTCGATACTGGCCCACCAGTCGGGGTCCATGGTTGTATCGGGCGAGATATTCAGGCTGAGTTGCGCCTGAGGCGCAGCCGCCAGTTCGGCCACGACGAGTTCGAGGACCCGGTGATCGACAAGCCGGATCAGACCGAGCTTCTCGGCGACCGGAACAATGTCGGGCGACAATGAATACGCACCGTCCTCCTGCCGCATCCGCACCAGACATTCGTGGAAGGCGGGCTGCCGAGAGACCGTCGTCACCACCGGCTCATAGGCCATCACGATGCGGCGCTCGTTCAGCGCCGTGACGATTTCATCGGTGACGCGGATGTTGACCCGGCGCTGCGCCTCGCGCTCGACATTCGGGCGCCAGACCATCAGCGAACCCCGGCGACGCGCCTTGGCAAGATCCAGCGCTTCCTGGGTCCGGCTCATCGCCTCCTCGACCGTGCTGGCGTGGCGCAGCGCATTGATCGCACCGATCGATGCCGTCACCGCCACCGGACCGGATCGCGTCGGCACGATGTCATCGCGAACACCCGCGAGAAAACGCTCCGCCGCGACATGCATGTCGTCGACCGAACAGTTCTTCAGGATCAATCCGAATTTATTGCCCGAGAATCGTCCCAGCACATCGCCCCCGCGCAGCCGCGCACGAATGCGTTGAGCCACTTCGAGAATGACCTGATCGGCGATCTCGTAGCCGAAGGCGTCGTTGATCTGCGCTAGGTGATCGATTCCGACCAGCATGAAGGCAAAGGACGAACGAAAGCGGCCCGCCTCTTCAATCGCCTCGGCCAGCGCGGCCGTCAGACGCGTGCGGTTGAATTCGCCCGTGAGCGGGTCGTCCTGCGACAGCTTCAGCAGTTGCTCGTCCCGGGCGTGACGTTCGCTGTTGATGCGGACGATGCCGTGCGCGCGCGACGGCTTGCCATCAACACCGGCAAACCAGCGGCCGCACTCATCGATCCAGAGCACCGGTGACGACGTACTGGCTCGCAGCCCGTATTCGATCTGGTAAGGCACACCCTCGCCATTGTCACTTGCCGTCGAATTCAGCACCGCGTCCGTGCGGGCGCTACGCGAAGGCTCGATCAGCTTCGAGAATTCGCCGGCTTTCGACAGCGCCGGTTGCGGAATATCGCGAAGCACCGCCGCGACATTGTCGCTCCAGCGCAGGGTGTCGCTGGCGATGTCCCATGAAAAACTCGCCTGTCCAAGGGTGGCGAGAAGATCAATTCCAGCGGCCGGTTCGGCGCGGCGCATGAGTGAAGCGCCTCCAGGCGCAGTGGCACTCCCGGAAAGGAGCGAGGCGTGAACCGTTTTGACTGTCAAAGGTGCCTCGTTCCGGGACGGCGTGGGTGATTCGACACCCAAGAGTAGATCGTCATATGCCTGTCAGCCTAGGCCAACTTCCTGAACAATCCGGCAAACCGCTTTGTTTTCAATGCCCCGAACACGGTAACAGATTGCCAACCACGTTCGGCACGACCCTTGCGATGTCACATAAGAAGGGCGCATTGCGTCCCAAAATGAGACGGGCGGCGACAAGCGATGATCATTTCAGGCATCACATCGAAGACCGGACCTCGACTGCTGACGGGGCCATCCGCAGCACATACCACCGCGCAGACCGAGCCGGTCACAAGCCGTGCCCTGGTGCCCGTCGAGCGCCCTCTGCGGGCTTCAGCGGTACGGATGGCTCGCCCGGACGCATCGTTCGTGGCGCATCTGATCGCGATGGCTGAGCAGGCTCCTCAAACGAGGACCTTGCGCCGCGCGGCGCCTGCCGTTGCACACGGGGCTTACGGTCGCGCCACAGCGCGCGTCGCGAATTGCTTCGGCGAGGTGTTGTCGCGTACCGTGTAAGGGTTCAGGGCTTCCGCGGAGCTTTGGCCGGACTTTCCGGCGCATGATCCGACACCAGGTCGCTGACGCTCCAGTCGGAGACCTTCCGATCCGCGGCAGCCGCACCTTCGGTGTCGCGGATTACGGCGAGTGTCGGCACCGGTTTCGGTGCACCATCAGACTCAGTTGCAGGCTCAAGCTGCGGCGATGGAGGCACGGGCTCCACCGGCGTCACATCCTGATGAGGCCTATCGAACGACGGCTCGGCCGGTACAGGGCTGGCTGGTACAGGATTGGCCGGAACGGGTACGGGCTCAGGCCCGACGCTGTTAGACACCACGGCTGGTTCACGGCGATGCCGGTTGCGGAAGCCGATCGAGATGCCCGCAAAAAACTCCACGACCATCAGTACTGTCAGCAGAAAAAACGTGGATGTAACGAACGGCGCGAGCAGCAGAAACTCGGCGACCGCAGCGCCCGACGCGATCAGCGATAGCAAATGATCGGTCAGGTATCGCGCACCGGGTCGCGCGGCTTTCACGACCTCGAACAGCAGCAGAAAGATGCCAAGCGCCAGAAGTGCATCGCCGAAGGTCGGCACCCACTGCACGCCTGACGTCAGAGTCACGTTCGCAATCGGCGCGGTGAATGCCACGCCCGGCATCAGAAATACGAAGATGTTGTAGATCGCGAACGGAATCAGAAGCAGCGGAAAACCGATCATCGTCGGCAGGCTCTCTCTGAAAGTGTATCCTGTGACGCGCTCGTCATCACATGCGTCTGTGGCGTTCTTGTGAAGACACGTTCGCGCGCGCCCCGCCACCATCGCGACGGACGCGCTGCCTGAAGGCAGCGCGCCGCGATCCGGACCTTAGTCCTTCTTGACCTTCAGGACCTGACGGCCCTTGTACATGCCGGTCTTGAGGTCGAGGTGGTGCGGACGGCGCAGCTCGCCCGAGTCCTTGTCCTCGACATACGTCGGCTTCTTGAGTGCGTCCGCCGAGCGGCGCATGCCGCGACGTGACGGCGAGGTTTTCCTGCGTGGAACGGCCATGGGATCGTCGTCCTCTAAATCAAGGCTCACCCGCCGGGCGGGGGCTCTCCAGAATTCGGATTGAGGCCGCGCTTATAGATGAAGGTTGCCGCGAAAGCTAGACCGGGGGCGGCGAGAAAATAAGCCAAAAGCGCCAAAAATCAGCGATTTCGCTCCCAGCAATCGGAGATTTCCGCCGACCGGGCCCGAACCACGTAAGTCCCCGCCATCCGCCGGACGCCCGGCCCCGGATTCCGGGCGCTCCGGGTAACCGGGTTGGGCAAAATCGACGCCAAAAGGGCTGCTTCGCGGGCCGAAAGCGCCGCCGCCGGCCGGCCAAAGGCATAATTTGCACCGGCTTCCGCGCCGAACTGGCCGTTGGGTCCGAGTTCCGCCACGTTCAGGTAAAGCTCCAGAATGCGCTTCTTCGACAACACCAGATCAACCCACATCGCCAGCGGGAACTCGAGCGCCTTGCGGATGACGCTGCGGCCCGGCCAGAGGAACAGGTTTTTCGCCACTTGCTGCGTAATGGTCGATCCTCCGCGCGCGACCTCGCCGTCCTGCGCGTCCTCAATGATGTCGCGGACCGAATCCCAGTCGATGCCGTGATGAAAGCAGAATTTGGCATCCTCGGCGGCGATTACGGAACGCGGCAAGGCCGCGGACATGTCGTCAAGATCGACCCATTTGCGGGTGACAGTTTCACCCGTGAGGTATCGCCCGATCATCAACGTCGAGATGGGACGTCCGGTGCTGTAGAGCGGCGTCAGCAGATAGGGTAGCAGCAAAAGCCCCAACACAACCAACACCACCACACGGATCAATCGCCGCATTCAGGCTACAGTCCTTCGACGCTGACGAGCCGCGCCGAACTGCATTCGTCCCGAATGTGCTTCAGGCCTTGATAAACTGGACCGTTATAGAAGCTTTCGAACGCAGCCATCGATGGAAATTCGAGAATCACGATACGGCGCGGATTCCAGTCACCCTCATGAACCCTGTGCGCGCCACCGCGGGCCAGATAACGCCCTCCCGCCGCCTCAAGCGCCGGCTTCACCTGACTCATGAAACTCTGGTACCGCTCGCCGTCGCGAATTTTGACATCGAAAACGATATAGGGGGGCATGGGCGCTCCTGACTGGAGATGGTCGGCATCCGGACCTCGTCTTGCTAGCAGAAACCATCCGCCCTGCTCCAGACCAATCCCGGCCGGGATTAGGCTTTGCGGAATTGACGCGGGCGATGCCATGACCGATTGTCCGCCGAAATTTGCGTTCCTTTGGAGTTTTTGATGACCACCGGCACTTCACCACAGGATTTCATGAAGCGGCTCGACGCCACGGCGGCAGACACCGAGGCGCTGTTGACGCGGCTTCTGTCGGACACCCCGCTGGCCGGCGAGATCGAGCGCCCGCACCGGTTGATGGAGGCGATGCGCTATTCAAGCCTCAATGGCGGCAAGCGGCTGCGTCCATTTCTGGTGGTGGAAAGCGCTGCGGTGTTCGGCGTATCGCGCGACGCCGCACTAATGGCCGGCGCTGCGCTCGAATGCATTCACTGCTACTCGTTGATCCACGACGATCTGCCGTCGATGGACAACAGCGATCTGCGGCGCGGACGGCCGACCTCGCACAAGAAGTTCGACGACGCCACCGCGATCCTCGCGGGTGACGGGCTTCTCACCATCGCCTTCGACATCATCACCCGCGACGAGGTTCACAAAGACCCGACGGTGCGCCTGTTGCTGACCCGTGCGCTCGCGCGCGCCGCCGGCGTCGGCGGCATGGTGGGCGGGCAGATCATGGATCTTGGCGGCGAAGGCCGCTTCGGCGATCCCGAGCCGCCGGATGTCGCCAAGCTGCAACAGATGAAGACCGGCGCACTGCTCAAGTACGGCTGCATCGCCGGCGCACTGCTCGGTCAGGCCACGAAGGACCAGTACGATGCGCTCGACGCCTATGGTCACGCACTCGGCGAAGCGTTTCAGATCGCCGACGACCTTCTGGACGTCGAAGGCGACGCCGCGGCGCTCGGCAAGCCTGCCGGTCAGGATGCGGCTGCGGGCAAAACCACGTTCGTCACCCTCCTCGGCATCGACGGCGCCAAGGCGCGCGTGCGCGATCTCCTGAAAGCTGCCGATGCCGCGCTCGCGCCGTTCGGCGCGAAGGGCGATGTCCTGCGCGCTACTTCGCGTTTCGTTGCCGAGCGGCAGAACTAGAAAGGCGCATCAGAATGCCGGGCAAGAAGGACGGCGATCCGTATCTTCTTCGCCTGAAAGGCATGCCGAGGCCTATTCGCATCGTGCTTGCCCGGCCGCGAACCTTTATTGCATTCGCGCTCGGGCTGGCCTCCTTGCTATTTCTTCCGCCGTCATGGTGTCTTGCGACTCGCCTTCTGGTAGCGTGGGATATTTTCGTCGCCATCTACATCACGCTCGCCTTCGTCACCGTGTTCTCATACGGGACAGCCGAGATTCGACGTCAGGCCGGCATCCAGGACGACGGGCGTTTCTTTATCCTCGTCATGACCGGCCTTGGTGCATTTGCGAGCATCGCGGCCATCGTCGCCGAACTCGGCATCAAACCGCAACAAGCGCCGGAGCTCGCGCTTGCCGTCGTAACCATCGTGCTGTCCTGGGCGGCGATTCACACAACATTCGCGCTGCACTACGCGCACGATTACTATCGCGGCGCAAAGGCGGGCGGGCTTGCTTTTCCAGGTGAAAACCAGGGGCACGATCCCGACTACTGGGATTTCGTCTACTTCTCGTTCGTGATCGGCATGACGGCGCAAGTGTCCGACGTCGGCATCACCGACAGGATCATTCGCCGGACGGCGACGGCCCACGGCGTGATCTCTTTCATCTTCAATACCGCGCTGTTGGCCCTGATGGTCAATATCGCGGCCAGCGCGATCTAGCGCCGGGACGCAGCGCGCGATGGCAACGACATTTCAGATTTTCCTGCTTCTGCTCACCGTCTTCGCGGCAACTGCGGCTATTGCCAAAAAGCTCAACTTTGCCCCCGCAATTCTCCTCATGGTCGTGGGCATCACGCTCGCATTCCTGCCGGGACTTCCACGCATCGTGCTCGAACCCGAAGTCGTGATGCAGATTCTCCTGCCGCCGCTGATCTATTCCGCCGGGGTCTCCATGAGTTGGCGGGAGTTCAAGTTCAATCTGCGCCCGATTGGCCTGCTTGCTGTTGGCTGCGTGATCTTTACCACTTGTGCCGTCGCAGCGGCATCCCACTGGCTGCTGGGATTGCCGTGGGGTGTCGGCTTTGTCCTTGGCGCGATTGTCTCGCCTCCAGATGTCGTGGCGCCGCTTGCTATCGCGCGTCGGCTGGGATTGCCCCGGCGCATCCTTGTTGTTCTGGAGGGTGAAGGCCTCGCGAACGACGCGACCGCCCTGATCCTTTATCGGTTCGCTGTCGTTGCAATCAGCACGAGCACGTTCTCGATGGCCAAGGCGGCTGAGACATTTGCCGCCATCGTGGCGGGCGAGGTTGTTTTTGGAATTGCAGTGGGATGGCTTAGTCTGCGCCTGCGGCAATGGGCCCACGAGCCCCGCATCGAGATTACGCTGTCGCTGCTGACGCCTTATCTCGCCTTCTGGATTCCTCAGCACCTTGGCGGCTCAGGCGTGCTGGCGACCGTCGCCTGCGGTCTTTACGTCAGCTGGAACGGCCCGCTGCTGATTCCCTCAGCGACCCGCCTCCAGGGCATCTTTTTCTGGGATCTCGTGATCTGGCTGATCGAAGGAATTCTGTTCCTTCTGATTGGCTTCCAGATGCGGCTTCTGGTTGAAAAATCCAACGCATTGCCGCTGAGTGAAATTCTGACGGCAATCGGCGTCGTTTCCGTGATCGTCATTCTCGCGCGCTTTGCCTGGGTTTTTCCGGCCAGTTATCTTCCGCGCTGGCTTAGCAAGCGCATCCGACAACGCGATCCTGTCGCCTCATGGCGCTATATCTTCGTTATCGCCTTCACTGGAATCCGCGGCGCTGTTTCGCTCGCCGCCGCCCTGGCGCTTCCGCTGACGCTATCGAACGGTCAGGATTTCCCCCATCGTGACCTCATTTTGTTCGTCGCCTTCGGCGTCATCTTCGTCACACTCGTTGGGTTGGGCCTCACCCTGCCGACGGTGGTCAGGGCCCTCGATCTTTCTCAGCACGCCCACGCCGAAGCTGTACACGAACGCGAGTCCGAAATCGCCGCGCGGCGTGAAATCCTGAGCGCCGCCCGCGACGCCCTCAGAAAGATTATCGCTGAGCGAAATCTGCCCGAGAGCGTCGCTCAATTTCTGCTGACCCGCCATGAAACACGCATGCGCGCGCTACCCGATCCTCCTGCGGTCACCGGCGAAGAAACGCCTTCGACCAGTGGCGCGCCACTGGTGCGCGAAATGATCTCGATCGAACGCAAGCTGTTGCACAAGCTGCTGCGTGACGGAAAAATCACCGACGAAACGCGCCGGCGCATCGAACGCGATCTCGATCTGGAGGAAGCAGGCGTCGACAACCGCGAAAAAGTAACGCCGCTATGATGAGGCCGGCAGCCAACATCCCGGGAGCAAATAAAAAACGCGGCGCCCTGTACGTCGCGTTTTTTATAATCCGTGATATCGAATGACTATTCCGCTGCCGTCACAGTCGGTGCTTTGGCGCCGGCGCCACCGTAACGCTGCTCGATGTAGTCGATCACCAGCGCCTTGAAATCGGTCGCGATGGTCGCCCCGCGCAGCGTGCGGAATTTCTGACCGTCGACGAACACCGGCGCGGCCGGTGTTTCGCCCGTTCCCGGCAATGAAATGCCAATATCGGCATGCTTGGATTCGCCGGGCCCGTTGACGATGCAGCCCATCACCGCGACGTTCAATTCCTCGACGCCCGGATAGCGCGTCTTCCAGCTCGGCATTTCATCGCGGATGAAGCTCTGGATGTCGCGCGCCAATTCCTGGAACACGGTCGACGTCGTGCGGCCGCAGCCGGGGCATGCAGCCACCAGCGGCACGAAGGTGCGGAAGCCCATGGTCTGGAGAATTTCCTGACCGACCTTCACTTCAACCGTGCGATCGCCGCCGGGCTCAGGCGTCAGCGAAACGCGGATGGTGTCGCCGATGCCGTCCTGAAGGAGAATGCCGAGCGCCGCCGACGACGCGACAATGCCCTTCGAGCCCATGCCGGCTTCGGTGAGGCCAAGATGGATCGCGTAATCGGAGCGCGCGGCGAGTTCGCGATAGACAGCGATCAGATCCTGCACGTTCGACACCTTCGCCGACAGAATCATGCGGTCCTTCGGTAAACCGATTTCCTCGGCGCGCGCCGCCGACAGCAGAGCCGACTGAACCATGGCTTCGCGCGTCACCGCGCGCGCGTCGATCGGATCGGGCGATTTGGCATTCTCTTCCATCAGCTTGGTCAGCAACTCCTGATCGAGCGAACCCCAGTTCGCGCCGATGCGGATGGTCTTGCCGTGCTTGAGCGCCATTTCGACGATGTCGGTGAACTGCGTATCGCGCTTGTTCTTGAAACCGACATTGCCGGGATTGATGCGATACTTCGACAGTGCCGCGGCGCAGGCCGGATGATCGGCCAGCAGCTTGTGGCCGATGTAGTGAAAGTCGCCGATCAGCGGGACGTCGATGCCAAGCTTGTCGAGTTTCTCGCGGATGTGCGGAACGGCAGCAGCGGCTTCGTCGCGGTCTACCGTGATGCGCACCATTTCAGAACCGGCGCGGGCAAGTGCCGCGACCTGGGTGACGGTGCCTTCGATGTCCGCGGTGTCGGTGTTGGTCATCGACTGCACCACGATGGGTGCGCCGCCGCCGACCTTGACGTTACCGACTGTCACCTGAACCGTCCGGTGGCGCCCCTTGGGGCCGGCCTGGATTTCCTTGGTCCGCTCTTTCAGATCGCTCACGTCAGAATCTCTTTTGCGTTCAGGTATCGGTTTTTGTGGCGGGAAGCAGGGGGTTCCCTGCCGGCTCGCCGGGGCGGTTTACCAGATATAGGCCCGCCATGACCAGAAGGGCAGCCCCCGCAAAGGCCAATGTCAGAGTGTCATGCATCACGAAATAGCCCCCAATGACGCCGAACAGGGGCGTCATAAAGGTAAATGACGACAGTTTGCTGGCAGAATAGGTCTTTATGAGAAAGACCCAGATCAGGAACGTCGTCCCGACGATCCAGACTGTCTGGTAGGCCATCAACGCCCAGGCAAGCGGTCCCGGCATATGGGTGATGCTCTCACCGGACAACGCCGCCCCAAGCGCCAGAATCGGGATCGAGACGGCCACCTGATAGGCCAGCGTCTTTTCGGCAGGCGCCTGCAGCAGCGGCGTTGCCTTCACCACCAGGGTGGTGACGGCCCATAGAATGCCACCGCCCATCACCAGGATGTCTCCCAGAATGACCTTGGCGTCCACGGACGGCTGCGGGACGCCGATGGCCAGCGCGACGCCGGCGAACGACAGCGCCAGACCGCTCCATTGCAATGGGCTCAACTGTTCGCCGAGAAACCGCTTGGAGCCGAGCGCCACGACGAATGGCGCGATGTAGAGAAACACCACCGCCCGTGACGCCGTGGTGTAGACCAGCCCGCGATAGATCAGAATGAACTCGACCCCGAAGAACAGTCCGGCGAGCAGACCCGCCTTGATCGTGCCATCCCGCCGAAACAACGGCACACCGCGCAGCCACGCCACCATCAGGATGATAAGCAATCCGCCGGTCGAGCGGATTGTGGCTTGCAGAAGCGGCGGAATCTCGGGAAGCGCCAGTTTGACCGTGATCTGATTGAAGCCCCAACTCAGGCAGAGCATCACCATCAGGATGATGGCCGTCGCGCTCAACGGACGCCCCGCTGGCGCTATCTTCAAGCTGTCTGACGACATGGCCCCCCGTGCCCGGCTTTCCGCCGTGTTGTTATCCGGCCTATGCGGCTCGCTGACAGTGTGCGCATGTGCCGGTGATTTCCACCACCGACAATTTCGGCGCAAACCCCGTACCGCGCGCTGCTTCATTGAAACTTTGCGCCAGCGGCGCGGCCGGAATTTCGCCGACCGATCCGCAGGTCTCGCAAATCAGAAACGCCACCACCGCGGTCTCATCGTGGTTGTGCGCGCAGGCCAGAAACGCATTGCGGCTTTCGATGCGGTGAACCAGACCATTCTCCATCAGGAAATCCAGCGCGCGATAAACCGTGATCGGCGCCGGTCGCGGCATGGTCTTGGCCAGTTCGTCGATCACTTCATAGGCTCCGAGCGGCCGATGGCTGGACAACAGCGCCCCCAAAACCTGCCGCCGGATCGGCGTGAACTTTTGACCGCGCCCCTTGCAGATTTTCTCGGCATGCAAAATCGCATCCTCGGCGCAGCGGCCGTGGTCATGATCTGGGGCGGGGAAAACCGGCTTCGTTTGTGTCATCGAGCCAATATGTAGTGCGATTGCCGTGATTCCGCTCATAATTTCAGCGTCATAAGCTGATGGAATATTTTGCAATGCAGTATTTTCTATTGCATCGCATCATAAAAGTCCCAAATCACGTGTCTAAAATGGATCGGACCAATCCCCCAGCGACCGAAAGGTCGCATCATTTCAGAGAGAAGAAGCTCATGGCGACCACTCTCAAAACCTACCTCGACAACCTGACACCCTGGAATTTTTCCGGCACGCGCAAGCCAAGCGCGGCCAAAAAGATCAATCTGGCGCTTCAGGGCGGGGGATCGCACGGAGCGTTCACCTGGGGCGTGCTTGATCATTTCCTCGCCGACGGACGGCTGGAGATCACCGGGATTTCCGGCGCCTCCGCCGGCGCCATGAACGCCGTCATGCTCGCCGACGGTCTCACCCGCGGAGGACCCGAGGAAGCGCGCAAGCGGCTCGCAGCCTTCTGGCGCGCCACCAGCACCGGCGGGGATCTGCCGCCGGTTCAGCGCGCCATGACCGACCGGATGTTTTCGATGATGCCGTTTGCAGCCTCACCGATCCAGAACTGGTTCGAAGCGATGGCGCACTATTTTTCGCCCTACGAACTCAATCCCCTCAACATCAATCCGCTGAGCCACCTCATCGAACGCCTCGTCGATTTCGATGCGTTATGCGCCAACACCGACCTCGCGCTCTATATCTCGACCACCAACGTGCACACCGGGCGGCTCCGCATTTTTGCAAATGAGAAAATCACCGCGGACGTGGTGATGGCGTCGGCCGCACTGCCATTCATGTTTCGCGCTGTCGAAATCGACGGCGTGCCCTATTGGGACGGCGGGTACATGGGCAATCCGGCAATCTTTCCATTTCTGCAGGCGACTGATGCCGAAGATGTTCTGGTCGTACAGATCAATCCCGTCTCGCGCGCGACAACGCCGAAAACCTCAGGCGAGATCATCAACCGGCTGAACGAAATCACCTTCAACTCGGCGCTGATCTCCGAATTACGCACAATGGATTTCGTCAATCAGCTGATCGACGATGGACGATTGCCGCGCGGAACGGGCAAGGACCAGTACCGCCGCCTCAACATCCACCGGATCGATCTCGGCGGCCTCGGCACCCGCCTCGCCGCATCCAGCAAGATGAAGACCGACTATGAGTTTTTCGAAGTGCTGCACCGGGCTGGCAAGCGGGCGGCGAAGAAGTTCCTCGACACTCATTTCGACGATATTGGCTGCCGAAGCACGATCGACCTCGCCGCCGAATCCGGCGTCGAATGGGCGTGACCGCCTAATGTATTGATATGTAGGTACATTTCGCATTTATGCAGGTCTGCATAGGTCTCATCCCTGGCTGCTGGTTCCGAAATTAATAAGCAAGCTTATTATAGCTCAGCTTATTGATCGGATCGCCGATGCCCCGAACCAACATCGATTTTCTGTTCGCGCTGTTCGAGACCCAGCGGATGCTGCGACTTTATGCCGACAAACTGGCGGTGCGCCATGGCATCACCCGCGCCCAGTGGGCGGTCCTGGCGAAGCTCGAGCGCACCGAGGGCCTCAAGCAGTCAGAACTTGCCGACATGATGGAAATACAGCCGATCACGCTGACCCGGCTGATCGATCGGCTTTGCAACAACGATCTGATCGAGCGCCGCGAAGATCCAAAGGACCGTCGCGCCAATCGCCTTTATCTGCGCCCCGCTGCGCGTCCGCTGCTGACACAGCTCGCCGAGCTGCGCGCCGAAATCACGCAAACCGCGCTGAACCACCTCACCGCCGCCGAAGCCGATGCGCTGGTTGGCCAACTCGAATTCATCAAGGACAACGTGCGCGATGCGCTTCAGGCCGTCAGCGACGCAAAAATCAAGGAACCAGGTTATGGCTGATCCGGTCGTCAAGTTTCCCACCGAACAAAAGCTGACCGAGAAGCCCGCGCCGGTGGCCGAATCTCGGCGCAAAAGCTGGGGTCAGCTGGTGCGTGAAAGGCGCCGCACGCTCTTGCTGGTCGTGCTGCCGCTCGTCGCACTGATCGGCGGCGTCGCGTTCTATCTGTCAGGCGGCCGCTATGCGACTACCGACGACGCCTATGTTGGCGCGCAAAAGGTTCTGATCACGCCGGATATCTCCGGCAAGATCGAGAAAGTGGTCGTCAAGGAAGGCCAGCGGGTCAAGGCCGGCGATGAACTGTTTGAAATCGATCCGGTCCCGTTCCGCTTCGCGCTCCAGCAGGCGCAGGCGACACTCGATCAGGCCAAGACCAATTACGACAATCTCCACGCCAACATCAAAATCTATAGCCAGATGGTGGACCTCGCCCAAAGGGGCGTCGCACTGAAGCAGCGCGACGTCGAGCGCAAGAACTCGCTGGTGCGCAGCAATGCCGGCTCGCAACTCGATCTCGACACCAGCGCCACGGCGCTTGTCACGGCGCAGGCGCAGGTTCAGTTCGTTCAGCAACAGCTCTCGACGGCGCGCAACCAGCTGCTCGGCAACCCCGACCTGCCGCTCGAACAGTTTCCGCCCTACGCGCAGGCCAAGGCGGCTCTCGACCAGGCGCAGCGCAATCTCGATCACACTGTCCTGCGCGCGCCGATCGACGGCACGGCGACGCAGGTCGACAGCATCCAGCTCGGACGTTTCGTTGCCGCCGGCACACCGGTGTTCAGTGTGATCGACGACGCTCACCCATGGGTCGACGCCAATCTCAAGGAGTCCGACCTGACCTATGTGACCAACGGACAACCGGTGACGATGTCGATCGATGCATTTCCGGACCACACGTTCAAGGGCCGCGTCGGGTCGCTTAGCCCCGGCACCGGCGCGCAATTCGCGATCCTGCCGCCTCAGAACTCGACCGGCAACTTCGTCAAGGTGGTGCAGCGCGTGCCGGTGCGGATCTATTTCAACAGCAATGATGCAGCCGTTCAAAAACTCAAGGCCGGCATGAGCACTTATGTCTGGATCGATACCGGACATCGGCGCTCGCTTGCCGGACTGCTCGGCTTCTCCTCCGCGTCAGCGAAGGAGGAAACCCGGTGACCGTCGCCGCCTCCTCCACGGCGGCGGTCCCGGGCTTTCGCCGCAACATGGTCACGATCTGCGCGATGACCGCGACCATCATGCAGGCGCTCGACACCACCATTGCCAACGTCGCGTTGCCTTACATGCAGGGCACGCTCTCGGCGTCGCAGGACCAGATCAACTGGGTGCTGACCTCCTATATTGTGGCTGCTGCCATCATGACCGCGCCGGTCGGCTGGATCGCTAACCGCTTCGGCCGCAAGAAAGTTTTCATCGTCTGCTCCGCCGGATTCACCATCGCCTCCGTAATGTGCGGTCTTGCGCAGGACATCACGCAGATGGTGCTGTTCCGCCTGCTCCAAGGCGTGTTCGGCGCGGCGCTGGTGCCGCTGTCGCAAGCGGTGATGCTCGACTCTTACGCATTACATGAACGCGCCAAGGCAATGTCGATATGGGGCATGGGCGTGATGCTCGGACCGATCATGGGACCCTCGCTCGGCGCTTGGCTGACCGAAACCTATTCGTGGCACTGGGTGTTCTTCGTCAATCTGCCGTTCGGCATCGTCACCGTGCTCGGCCTGCTGGCCTTCATGGACGAAACAAAAACCAATCTCGAGCTTCGCTTCGACTGGTTCGGCTTTGCCGCGCTTGCCATAGGTATCGGCTCGATGCAGCTGGCGCTCGACCGTGGCGAGCAGCTGGGATGGCTGGAATCGCCGGAAATTGTCGCAGAAGCCATTATCTCGGTGATCGGATTCTACTATTTCTTCGCGCACTCCTTCACGACGAAGCGGCCCTTCATCCAGTTTGCCATCTTTAAAGATCGCAACTTCATTAGTGGTTGCGTCTTCATGGCGGTGATGGGCCTCGTGCTTTACAGCACGATGGCGCTGGCCTCGCCCTACCTACAAAACGTGATCGGCTACCCGATCATGACCGCAGGCCTGCTGCTGGCGACGCGGGGCGGCGGCACCTTCGTCGCCATGATGCTGGTTGGCCGGTTGATGAAATACATCGAGGCTCGCACGCTGATCGCAAGCGGCATGCTGCTGATGTCAGTCTCGCTGTTCTTCATGACCCAGTGGACGGATCAAACCGGCGTCCCGACGATCATCATCGTCAGCATCGCGCAGGGCTTCGGTCTCGGACTGGTGTTCGTGCCGCTCAGCACCGTTGCGTTCCTGACGCTGCCCAATGAATTGCGCACCGATGGCACATCGATGCTGACCCTGATGCGCAACGTCGCCAGTTCGATCGGTATTTCCGTGGTGATCGCCAAGCTGACGTCAGGCGGCCGGGAAAGCTATGCCATCCTCAACGAGCACGTCACGCCGTTCAATCAGGCCCTGCAGATGCCGGATGTCGCCCGCATTATCAACATGAACACGGATTCCGGCCGCGCGATGATGGATGTACTGATCCAGGTTCAGGCGCAGATCATCGCCTTTTCACACGACTATCAGATGGTGATGATCGTGACCCTGTGCGCCATCCCGCTGGCGATGATGATCGGATCGAGCAAAGCCGCACTGCGCAAGCAGGCGCAGGGCGACGATCATGCTGCAGTGATGGACTGACATGCCATAAAAAATGGGAGGCCGGAGCCTCCCATTTTTCTTCGCAACCTTGCGCGACCTCAGTTCAGCTTCTCGATCACCATCGCGGCACCCTGCCCGACGCCGACGCACATGGTCGCAATGGCGAGCTTCCCGCCACGCTTTTCCATGCCGTGAACCGCAGTCAAAGCCAGACGCGCACCGCTCATGCCGAGTGGGTGACCGAGCGCGATGGCGCCGCCATGCGGATTGACGAAATCGGCGTCTTCCTTGACGCCAAGCTGACGCAGCACCGCGATGCCCTGCGAGGCGAACGCCTCGTTGAGTTCGATCAGATCGATGTCAGTGATCTTGAGGCCGAGACGTTCCAGCAGCTTGCGCACTGCCGGCACCGGCCCGATGCCCATGACGCGCGGCGCGACGCCTGCCGAGGCAAATCCGAGGATCTTCGCGCGCGGGGTCAGGCCATGCTTTTTCACGGCCTCTTCCGACGCAAGGATCATCGCTGCCGCGCCATCATTGACGCCGGACGCATTGCCCGCCGTCACCGTGCCGGGATTGCGCACGATCGGCTTGAGCTTTGCCAAACCTTCAAGCGTGGTTTCCGGGCGCGGATGCTCGTCCTTGTCCACAATGGTCGGGCCGGCCCTGCCGCCGGGCACCGTGACCGGCGTGATTTCCTCGGCGAAGTATCCGGCCTCGATGGCCTTGCCTGCGCGCTGCTGCGAGCGGATCGCGAAAGCATCCTGATCGGCGCGCGAGATCTGGTAATCCTCGGCGACGTTCTCGCCGGTCTCCGGCATCGCGTCGACGCCGTATTGCTGCTTCATGAGCGGATTGACGAAGCGCCAGCCGATCGTCGTGTCGTAAGTCTCTACTGTGCGCTGATAGGCCTCGGTCGCCTTGCCGGTGACGAACGGCGCGCGTGTCATGGATTCGACTCCACCTGCCAGAGCGAAGTCCATCTCGCCCGCGCGGATCGCGCGCGCAATACCACCCACCGCGTCCAGACCCGACGCGCAGAGGCGATTGACTGTCATGCCAGGCACCGTGTCCGGCAAGCCGGCCAGTAACAGCGCCATACGCGCCACGTTGCGGTTGTCTTCTCCGGCCTGATTGGCGCAGCCGTAAGACACTTCTTCGAGGGCAGACCAGTCGGCTTTCGTGTTACGCGCCATCAAGGCCTTGATCGGCACCGCGGCCAGATCGTCCGCGCGCACCTTGGCCAGCGATCCGCCGAAACGGCCGATCGGCGTCCGCACTGCATCGCAAATGAAAACATCACGCATCGTAACTCTCCCTGACTGTCGCATGGGCGTTTCGCCCGCCCGCTCCCGGCTGGCCCGAGTTTTAGGAAGCACGGCGCGGAACGTCAAATGATCGATGGCGGAGACGGCCTCGCCGACCGGCAGAGCCGCCATGCATCCGACACCTCAAAGCGTGGAAAACGCCCCATGCAATTCCACCATGCGAAAGAACTTTGCTAGTGTTCGCCACATGACCATCCATTCCACGCCCCCCGTATCGCAAACCGCCGAAACCGCCTCCCCGGAGGCCATCGGGCGCGTCACGCCGATGATGGAACAATATCTGGAGATCAAAGCAGCCAATCCGGGCCTGCTGCTGTTCTATCGGATGGGCGATTTCTATGAGCTGTTCTTCGAAGACGCGGAAATCGCCTCGCGCGCGCTCGGCATCACGCTCACCAAGCGCGGCAAGCACATGGGTGAAGACATCCCGATGTGCGGCGTGCCGGTGGAGCGTTCCGACGATTACCTGCACAAGCTGATCGCGCTGGGTCATCGCGTCGCGGTCTGCGAGCAGACCGAAAATCCCGCCGAGGCGCGCAAGCGCGGCAACAAGAGCGTGGTGCGGCGTGACGTGGTGCGGCTGGTGACGCCGGGCACACTTACCGAAGACAACCTGCTTGACGCCAAGGCCAACAATTACCTGCTCGCCATCGCGCGCGCCCGCGCCTCGTCCTCCGCTGGCGACCGGATCGGACTGGCCTGGATCGATATTTCAACGGCGGAGTTCAGCGTCACCGAATGCGGCTCTGCCGAACTCGGCGCGACGCTGGCACGCATCAATCCAAATGAAGTGATCGTCACTGACGCGCTGTATTCCGATCCGGAATTGTCCGTCCTGTTTCGCACGCTCGCCGCCGTCACGCCGGTGACGCGCGACATCTTCGACGCGGCCACCGCTGAACGCCGCCTGTGCGACTATTTCGCCGTGGCGACCATGGACGGCTTCGGCGCGATGTCACGGTTGGAAGCCACCGCCGCCGCAGCCGCCGTGACTTACGTGGATCGCACGCAGGTCGGGAAACATCTGCCACTCTCGCCGCCGGCACGCGAGGCCGCCGGCACCACCATGGCGATCGATCCCGCCACCCGCGCCAATCTCGAACTGACCCGCACGCTGGCCGGCGAGCGTCGCGGATCGCTGCTCGACGCTATTGACTGCACAGTGACCGCTGCCGGATCGCGGCTGCTTGCACAACGCCTTTCCGCGCCGCTGACCGACAGCACGACAATTTCCCACCGGCTCGATGCCGCTGCGATGTTTGCCGACGACAGCGCCGCCCGGGACGATCTGCGCGGCATCCTGCGCGCGGCGCCGGATATTTCACGCGCGCTGGCGCGGCTGTCGGTTGGCCGCGGCGGCCCGCGCGATCTCGCGGCCTTGCGCGATGGCATTCTCGCCGCCGACAAAATCCTGGAGCGGCTCTCGCGGATCGAAAAACTCCCGCGCGACATTTCTGTTGCGGTTGAGGCGCTGCGTCGCCCGTCCCGCGATCTTGCGCAGGAATTTTCACGCGGCCTGGCCGACGAACTGCCGCTGTTCAAGCGCGACGGCGGATTCGTCCGCGCGGGTTATGAACCTTCGCTTGATGAGACCCGCAACCTGCGCGATGCCTCCCGGCTGGTGGTGGCCGCGATGCAGGCGCGCTACGCCGATGACACCGGCATCAAGGGCCTCAAGATTCGCCACAACAATGTGCTCGGCTATTTCGTCGAGGTGACCGCGCAGCACGGCGACAGGCTGATGACCGCGCCATTGAACGCTACCTTCATCCATCGCCAGACGCTAGCCGGACAGGTGCGCTTCACCACCACTGAGCTTGGCGAGGTCGAGGCCAAGATAGCCAATGCCGGTGATCGCGCGCTCGGCCTCGAACTGGAAATCTTCGACCGCCTGTGTGCAATGGCGGTCGCCGCTGGCGATGATCTACGCGCTGCGGCTCACGCGTTCGCGCTGCTCGACGTGACCTCCGCGCTGGCAAAGCTCGCGGTCGATGAGAACTACGCGCGGCCCGTGGTCGACAATTCGCTGAAATTCTCCATCGAGGGCGGCCGCCATCCCGTGGTCGAGCAGGCGCTGAAGCGCGACGGCCAGCCCTTTATCGCCAACGCCTGCGACCTGTCACCTGGACCGGCGCAGTCGTCCGGGCAGATCTGGCTGCTGACCGGTCCGAACATGGCCGGTAAATCCACCTTCCTGCGTCAGAATGCGTTGATCGCCCTGATGGCGCAGATCGGCAGCTACGTGCCCGCGAAGCTGGCGCATATTGGCATCGTCGACCGGCTGTTCTCCCGCGTCGGCGCGGCGGATGATCTGGCGCGCGGACGTTCCACCTTCATGGTCGAGATGGTCGAAACCGCCGCGATTCTCAATCAAGCCGGCGAGCGGGCGCTGGTGATCCTGGATGAGATCGGTCGCGGCACCTCGACGTTCGATGGACTGTCGATTGCGTGGGCCTCGATCGAGCATCTGCATGAAAGCAACCGCTGTCGCGCGCTGTTCGCAACGCATTATCATGAATTGACCGCGCTCTCGGCCAACCTGCCGCGCCTGTTCAACGCCACCGTCCGGGTCAAGGAATGGCAGGGTAACGTGGTGTTCCTGCACGAAGTGCTGCCGGGTTCGGCGGACCGCTCCTACGGCATTCAGGTGGCGAAACTCGCAGGCCTTCCGGCGGCCGTGGTCGCACGCGCAAAATCGGTGCTGGCGAAGCTCGAAGCACAGGATCGCTGCACCACGGCACGCGCACTGGCCGACGACCTGCCGCTGTTCGCAGTGCCGTCACGCGCCGCGGCCGAGCCGCAGCCGCCAAGTGCCGCCGATCAGCTTGCCGAGGCGCTCAATGCACTGCATCCCGACGAGATGTCGCCGCGCGAGGCGCTGGACGCGCTCTATGCGTTGAAGGCCAAGCTTCCAAAGTAGCGATCGGTCAGATCCGGTTGATCGACACGCTCGTCTTCGGGCCGTTCTTGATGGTCTGATAGACCACGCAGTAGCGCTCGGTCAGCTTCAGCAACTGATCAAGCTTTTCTTGCGGCGCCTCGGTATCGACATCAAACCGGAGGCGAATTTCCGCGAACCCGACCGGTGCCTCCTTATCAATGCCGAGCGTACCGCGAAAATCGAGATCGCCCTCAGCGGTGACATTGCCGGATTTCAGCGGCGCGTCGATGGCGGTCGCAACCGATTTCAGCGTCACACCGGCACAGGCCACCAGCGCTTCGAGAAGCATGTCGCCCGAGCACAATTCAAGCCCGGAGCCGCCGGTTCCCGGATGCAGTCCCGCGACGGCGGCAGCTGCGCGTCCGGTTTCGACCTTGCAAGACAGGCCTTCACTATCGAGCGAGCCCTTGGCCTTCAAGGTGATGAACGCGGTCGTGGGATCTGACTTGTAGCGGTCCTTGATCGGCGCCTGCATGGCGCGGAGTGCGGTTGAATCCATTTATGGTTCTCCGTTTCCATCGGCATCAATAACGCAGTGTGCAGCGTATCCCGGATCTGGCTTGATATGCCCTAAAAAATATTATTATTATTCAATGTCTTATAGAAACAGATGCTTGCTCGCACTCAAACCAGCGCTTCCAATGAGATGAAACAGACCGTCCGCCGCAATCCGCTGATGACACCGCTGCTGCCGTCCGTTATCCGAATGGAATGGACAGCGTGACGGCCAAGATCCTCCCAGACCCCGAAGTGCAATTCGATACCGTCCGTATCGCCGGCGAGATCGACGTGCTTGCGCAAAAGCACGGCGGCAAGGACGATCTGCTTCGGGCCGCAATCACACAATTGCTCAAGGGCGAGCTGGCGCTGGCGCGCGAGGCTGCGCAGGCGCAATTGCTGAAGGATCGTCACGGGCGGCGATGCGCGGAGCGGCTTTGCTTCGTTCAGGACGAGATCATCCGCATCCTGTTCAATGCCGCGACCCAGCACCTCTACCACTCGCCGACCCCGTCAGATTCCGAGCGCATGGCCGTGATCGCGACCGGCGGTTACGGGCGCGGCCTGATGGCGCCCGAGTCCGACATCGATCTGCTGTTCATCCTGCCCTACAAGCAAACCGCGTGGGGCGAACAGGTCGCCGAGGCGATCCTTTACTGCCTGTGGGACATGGGGCTGAAGGTCGGTCATGCCACCCGTTCGATCGATGAGTCGATCCGTCAGGCGCGGGGCGATATGACCATCCGCACCTCGGTGCTGGAAACCAGATTCCTGGTCGGCGATCAGGCGCTTTACGACGAACTCGTCATACGCTTCGACAGGGACGTCGTGCAGGGCACCGCCGCCGAATTCGTCACCGCGAAGCTGGCGGAGCGAGAAGAGCGACACCGTCGCGCAGGCCAGTCGCGCTATCTGGTCGAACCCAATGTGAAGGACGGCAAAGGCGGCCTGCGCGACCTGCATACGCTGTTCTGGATCGCCAAATACGTTTACCGCGTCAGCAACAGCGAAAATCTCGTGCAGCGCGGCGTGTTCGACGCGCAGGAGTATCGCACGTTCCGCCGCTGCGAGGATTTTCTGTGGTCGGTCCGCTGCAACATGCATTTCTTCACCGGCCGTCCTGAGGAGCGGCTGTCGTTCGAAATGCAGCGCGAGATCGCGCAGCGGCTCGGCTACACCTCGCATCCCGGCATGCAGGATGTCGAACGCTTCATGAAGCACTACTTCCTGATCGCGAAGGAAGTCGGCGATCTCACGGCGATCCTGTGCGCCAAGCTGGAAGATCAGGAAGCGAAGCCCGCGCCGGTGCTGAGCCGGATGATGGCCAGACTCCGGCCCGGCCGCAAACGCGGGCGCGTTCCCGGCGGCGAAGATTTCATCATCGACAACAACCGCATCAATCTTGCCGCGCCAGACGTGTTCAAGACCGATCCAGTCAACCTGATCCGCATCTTCCGCCTCGCGCAGAAGAACAATCTGGCGTTCCATCCCGATGCCATGCGCGCGGCGACGCGCTCGCTCGGTTTGATCACGCCGAAGCTTCGGGAGAACCCTGAAGCCAACAAGCTGTTCATGGAGATCCTGACGTCGAATGACGCGGAGATTGTCCTGCGCCGGATGAACGAGGCCGGCGTGCTCGGTCGCTTCATCCGTGCATTCGGGCGGATCGTGTCGATGATGCAGTTCAACATGTATCATCACTACACGGTCGACGAGCATCTGCTGCGATGCATCGGCATTCTTCAGGACATCGAGCGCGGCGGCAACGATGAGTTTGTGGTCGCCAGCGACCTGATGCGGAAAATTCAGCCCGGGCACCGCGCCGTCATTTACATGACGGTGCTGCTCCACGACATCGCCAAGGGCCGCCCCGAAGATCATTCCATCGCTGGCGCGAAAGTGGCGCGGCGGCTTTGCCCGCGTTTCGGATTCAATGCCGCCGACACCGAGCTGATTGCGTGGCTGATCGAGGAACACCTCACCATGTCCACGGTGGCGCAGTCCCGCGACCTGTCGGACCGCAAGACCATCGAGAATTTCGCGGCCGTCGTGCAGTCGGTCGAGCAGATGAAGCTGCTGACCATTCTGACCACCGCAGACATTCGCGGCGTCGGTCCGGGTGTCTGGAATGGCTGGAAAGCCCAGCTCATCCGCACGCTCTATTACGAAACCGAACCCGTGCTGACCGGCGGCTTCTCGGAGGTCAACCGCGCTCAGCGCATTCAGGTTGCGCAAGCCGAGTTCCGTGCAGCCTTTACCGAGTGGCCGGAGACCGAACGCGAAGCCTATATCGGGCGGCACTATCCCGCTTACTGGCTGAAGGTCGAACTGCCGCGCAAGATTCGCCATGCCCGCTTCGTCAAAGCCAGCGAAGCCGGCGGCCACAAACTCGCGGTCAATGTCGGCTTCGACGAGGGGCGCGGCGTCACCGAACTGACGATCATGGCGCCGGACCATCCCTGGCTGCTGTCGATCATCGCCGGTGCCTGCGCCTCCGCCGGAGCCAACATCGTCGATGCGCAGATTTACACCACGACCGACGGCATCGCGCTCGACACCATCGCGATTACCCGCGAATACGACCGCGACGATGACGAAGGACGCCGCGCCACCCGCATCGGCGATACCATCGAGGAGGTCCTGGAAGGCAAGCTGCGGCTGCCGGATGTCATGGCGAGGCGCACCGCGTCAAAGGCGCGCCTGAAGCCGTTCGTTGTCGAACCGGAAGTCAGCATCAACAACCAGTGGTCGGATCGCTACACCGTGATCGAGGTCTCGGGCCTCGATCGTCCGGGACTGCTGTTTCAGCTGACAACCGCGATCTCGAAACTCAATCTCAATATCGCCTCCGCGCATGTCGCGACCTTCGGCGAACGCGCCCGCGACGTGTTCTATGTCACCGACCTGCTCGGTGCGCAGATCACCGCGCCGACCCGGCAGGCAGCCATCAAACGAGCCCTGATCCATCTGCTCGCCAACGGCGATTCTGCGGAAAAGCCCGCAGCCTGATTTATCTTTCTTCTGCCCGAAGATCGGCTGCACTTTGGATCATGGCCATTTGCCGCAGGCGCGTTTGCGCCGGAGCCATGCAGCATTATTTCCCGCGCCGGTTATCATCGCCGCGGTTTGCGTGCTATAACAGCGCCGTATTCGACATACCGGAGGTCCGCGATGTTCGAAGGTTTTGACGCCGTCACCTTGGCGCGCATGCAATTCGCATTCACGGTATCTTTCCACATCGTGTTCCCGGCCTTCTCCATCGGTCTCGCCAGCTACCTGGCTGTTCTTGAAGCGCTGTGGCTTTGGACCGGCCGCGAAGTCTTCATCAATCTTTTCAATTATTGGCTGAAAATTTTCGCGATTGCCTTCGGCATGGGTGTCGTGTCCGGCATCGTGATGTCGTACCAGTTCGGCACCAACTGGGCCGTGTTCTCGGACAAGACCGGCCCCGTTATCGGTCCGCTGATGGCTTATGAGGTGCTCACTGCCTTCTTCCTTGAGGCGGGCTTCCTGGGCGTGATGCTGTTCGGACTGAAGCGCGTCGGCCACAAGCTGCATTTTTTCGCGACGCTGATGGTCGCTGTCGGCACCCTGGCATCGGCATTCTGGATTCTGTCCGCAAATTCATGGATGCAGACACCTGCGGGCTTTGCGATGAACTCTCAAGGACAGTTCGTCGCCGCCGACTGGTGGAAGGTGATCTTCAACCCGTCCTTCCCTTACCGCCTCGTCCATATGGTGCTGGCGGCATATCTCACCACCGCGTTCGTGGTCGGCGCGGTCGGCGCCTACCATCTCCTCAAGGATTCGCGGCTGGAAGGCCCAAGAGTGATGTTCTCGATGGCGATGTGGATGGCGGCCATTGTTGCCCCGATCCAGATTTTCGCCGGCGACCTGCACGGTCTCAACACCTTGGAGCATCAGCCGGTAAAGGTAATGGCGATGGAAGGCCATTACAAAAGCCACCCGAATGGCGCGCCGCTGATTCTGTTCGGCCTTCCCGATCAGGCCGCCGGCGAGGTGAAGTACGCGATCGAAATTCCAAAGGCGTCGTCGCTGATCCTTAAACATTCGCTCGATGCCCCGCTGAAGGGCCTCGACACCGTGCCGCGCGAAAACTGGCCCAACGTCCCGATTGTGTTCTGGTCGTTCCGTATCATGGTCGGCATTGGCTTCCTGATGCTCGGCATCGGCCTGCTCAGCCTGTGGGCCCGCTGGCGCGGCGCGCTTCACGACTGGAAATTTCTCCACCGCTATGCACTGGCGATGGGACCTGCCGGATTCGTCGCAGTGCTCGCCGGGTGGGTCACGACCGAAGTCGGACGGCAGCCCTTTACGGTTTACGGATTGCTGCGTACGGCGGACTCGGTGTCACCGCTCGCCGCTCCGGCAGTGGCCTCATCGCTGATCGCCTTCATTCTCGTCTATTTCATCGTGTTCGGCATGGGCGTGACCTACATCCTGCGATTGATGCACGAGCCGCCGCATCACGGCGAACAAGGCCCGCGCGAGGATCTCCCGCACCGCGCCGCCGGCATCACGCCGGCACAATCCATTCCCGTTGGCGGACAAGGGTGAGCGCTATGGCCGGACTCCCGATCGATCTCCCGGTACTCTGGGCCTTCATCATCGCCTTCGCGGTGTTCATGTACATCGTGATGGATGGCTTCGATCTCGGGCTCGGCATGCTGTTTCCATTCTTTCCGGAAAAGCACGATCGCGACGTGATGATGAATACCGTCGCGCCGGTCTGGGACGGCAACGAAACCTGGCTGGTGCTCGGCGGCGGCGGGCTGATGGCTGCTTTTCCGCTGGCATTCGCCGTTGTGATGCCCGCGATCTACACACCGATCATCGCCATGCTGATCGGACTGATTTTTCGCGGCGTCGCCTTTGAATTCCGCTGGCGTACCCAAAGCGAGCGCAACCGCTGGGACATCGCCTTTGCCGGCGGTTCACTGCTCGCGGCGCTGGCGCAGGGCGTCGCGCTTGGGGCGATCTTGCAGGGCATCCATGTCGAAGGGCGGCACTATGCGGGCGGCTGGTGGGACTGGCTGACGCCGTTCAGCATCCTGACGGGCTGCGCGGTGGTCGCCGGTTACGGCCTGCTCGGCGCGACCTGGCTGGTCATGAAGACCACCGGCGAGTTGCGCGAGCATGCCTATCGGCTGAGCTGGTGGCTCCTGGTCGCCACGCTGATCGCCATTGTCGCCGTCAGCCTCGCTACCCCATTCCTTCAGGCTGACTACTGGCGGCGCTGGTTTCAGTGGCCGAACATCCTCTTCACCGCGCCGATTCCGATCGCGGTGGCGGCAATCACGCTTCTGCTACTTAAAAGTCTCGCCAACAAGCAAGATTACCGACCCTTTTTTCTCTCGCTGGTGCTGTTCGCGATCACCTATGCTGGCCTCGGCGTCAGCATGTTTCCCTATATCGTGCCGCAGAGCATCACCATCTGGCAGGCGGCAGCGCCTGCCAATAGCCTGAGCTTCATGCTTTTCGGTGTAGCGATCCTCGTGCCGATCATCCTCGCCTATACGGCATGGGCCTATTGGGTGTTTCGCGGCAAGGTCGATCCCTCGAGCGGCTATCATTAGGTGACTATGACCACGCCACCCGAACCGCCCCGGCCGCTGTCACGCAAGCTGCTGTGGTTCGTCGCGTTGTGGCTGCTAGGGACCGGCACTGTTGCCGTCTTCGCCTATATCCTGCGGCTCTGGATCGCCCCGCACTGAACCCGGACAATCGTTGATTTCAGATATATTTTAAGGATTTACGACGCATGGTGACCCGCCTTGGGGCGCGCATCACTTGCCAGCCGGGCATGGCTAAGGTTTGATGGCGCGGGGCACGGATCAACCTGGGATTCTCGATATGAACATCATCCGGTTTCTGTCTTTAGCGTCAGTCGCGGTGAGCCTGCTGTTCGCAGCGCCTCACGCCTTCGCGCAGGGCCGCGAAATGAACATCGGCGATCAGCCCGGGTACGTTCCGGATAGCGAAGAAATCGACCCTGAATACAAGCGCACCGCTGTGCTCTACCGGACTACAGAAGCACCCGGCACGATCATCATCAACACATCCGAGCGTTTCCTGTATCTGATCCAGGGCGGTGGCCGCGCGCTTCGCTACGGCATCGGCGTCGGCCGCGAAGGCTTCCAGTGGCAGGGACTGCAGAAGATCTCCCGCAAGCAGGAATGGCCGGACTGGACGCCACCGCCGGAGATGATCGCTCGCCAACCCTATCTGCCGCGTTTCATGGCCGGAGGCCCCGGCAATCCAATGGGCGCGCGAGCGCTTTATCTTGGCGCCACGGTCTATCGGATTCACGGCACCAATCAGCCGCAGACGATTGGCAGCGCCATTTCCTCGGGATGTTTCCGCCTGGTCAACGCTGACGTTGCCGATCTTTACGAGCGCGTTCCCGTGGGCACCAAAGTCATCATCCGCCAGCGGCCCCAAATCTAGTTCTCGCGTACCGCCGTTTCGTTTTCCGCACGCATATTTCAGAAGCGAGATTCATTCATGGCCATTTTTTCGCGCACCTTCGGCACCGGTCTCTTGATCGGCGCGGTTATCGCTGTCGCGGTCGCCGCTGCCGCGATCACCTACGAGCGGTACGACACGCGGACCCTGAAACGCACAGTAAAACGCGACGCCGTCCTGTGCGGCGTCAATACCGGCTTGCCCGGCTTCTCGATCCCTGACGACAAGGGCAACTGGTCCGGTTTCGACGTCGATATCTGCCGCGCCGTCGCCGCTGCGATCTTCAACGATCCGAAAAAGGTGAAGTTCGTTCCGCTCGACGCCAGCGAACGCTTCAAGGAGTTGCGTAACCGAAAGGTCGACATCCTGTCGCGCAACTCCACATGGAGCATGTCGCGCGAAACCGAGTACGGCCTGAACTTCGCCGCCGTCGCGTATTACGATGGCGAAGGCTTCATGGTGCGCCAGTCGCGCAAGATCGATTCCGCCCTCGAACTCGATGGAAGCAAAGTTTGCGTTCAGGCCGGAACCACAACCCAGCTTAATCTTGCGGATTATTTCCGCGCCAACAATATCAAGTATCAGGAACTGAACTTCCCGAAACTGGAAGACGTCATCAAGGCCTATGATTCAGGTCAATGCGATGTGGTGACCACCGATGTGTCGCAGCTCTATGCGCTGCGGTTGCGGCTAACCAAGCCCGGCGAACACGTCATCCTGCCGGATGTGATTTCGAAAGAGCCGCTGGCCCCGGTGGTGCGGCAGCGCGACGACGAATGGCTTCTGATCGTAAAATGGACGATTTACGCCATGCTGAACGCGGAAGAACTCGGTGTCAGTTCGAAGAATATCGACGAAGCGCTGAAGTCGAAAAAGCCGGACGTCATGCGGCTGGTCGGTACTGAAGGCGCCTATGGCGAAGAAATGGATCTGACCCGGGATTGGGCAGCGCGCATCATCCGCCACGTCGGCAACTACGGCGAGGTCTACGAGCGCAACGTCGGCACTGGCTCCAAGCTCGCGATTCCACGCGGGCTCAACCAGCTCTGGAACGCCGGCGGAATCCAGTACGCGCCGCCGATCCGGTAACAGACGGCACTTGGAAATCTGGATTGTTGTGAGGGCCGGGCTTGTCCCGGCCCTTTCCATTGAGCGACCCGCTCAGTAGCCCTTCATCCGCGCCAGCTGCTCCGCATGGTACGCGGTGTCACCGAACAATTCTTGGCACACCCGCGCGCGCTTCATGAAGAAACCGATGTCGAACGCGTCGGTCATGCCGACGCCACCATGCATCTGCACTGCTTCCTGCACCGCCAGCGTCGCTGTCGATCCAGCTTTCGCCTTGGCGACGGCCACTGCGGCACCTGCCTTGTCGAAGTCCGAGTCGAGCGCCTGCAATGCCTTCATCACGGCGGCCTTGGTGATCTCGATCTCGGTGTAGAGATGCGCGGCACGATGCTGAAGCGCCTGGAATTCCCCGATCAGCTTGCCGAACTGCTTGCGCTCTTTCAGATAGGTCACGGTGCGCGTGAAAGCCTCCTCGCTGACGCCGACCATTTCCGACGCCACCGTCGCGCGGCCGACATTCAAAATCCCTTCCAGCAGCGCGCTACCCTGATCGACTTCGCCGAGCACGCTGTCCGCAGTAACATCGACGTCGCTGAACACGATCCGCGCGGCGTTATGCGCATCGACCATCGCTGTACGCTCGGTCTCGATGCCCTTGGCTTTGGAATCGACCAGGAACAGCGTCAAACCATCGCGTTCACGCGGCTGGCCAGCAGTACGGGCCGCAACGATCAGCAGATCGGCGGCATGACCATCGACGACGAACGCTTTTGCGCCCGTCAGCTTGAAACCGTTGCCTGCGCGTACGGCCTGCATCGCCGTCTTCAGAGGGCGATGCTTGGCGCCTTCGTCCACGGCAAGCGACGCAATCAGATCGCCCTTGGCGAGTTTCGTCAGATACTCAGATTTCTGCGCGGCGTTGCCACCACGGACCAGCGCAGTCGCAGCAACTACGCCGGTCGCCAAAAACGGCGAAGGCATCAGCGTGCGGCCGATTTCCTCCATCACCACGCCGGCTTCAACGGCGCCAAGCCCACTACCGCCGAACTCTTCCGGCACCAGCAACCCTGTAAAACCCATCTCGGCGAAGGTCTTCCACAATTCGCGCGAGAAGCCGGTGGCATCCTTGGTATCGCGTAGCTTGCGCAGGTGCGCTACCGGCGCCTTGTCGCTGATGAGACCGCGCGCGCTGTCACGCAGCATTGACTGTTCTTCGTTGAGGACGAGAGCCATAGGTGTTCCAATCGATTCAGATAAATTTCAGTTGAAGCAGCCCGTCATTGCGAGGAGCGAAGCGACGAAGCAATCCAGTTCTGTTTCAGTTCAAAAAGATGGATTGCTTCGCTTCGCTCGCAATGACGAAGCGTTTTACGCTCCGGGCAGATCGAGAATGCGCTTGGCGACAATGCCGAGCATCACCTCGCTGGTGCCGCCCTCGATCGAGTTGGCCTTGGTGCGCAGCCAGGAGCGCGCCGCCAGTCCCTCGCGGGAGCGTTCGCTTTCCCATTCCAGCGCATCGACGCCGCCCGCCGACATCAGGAGTTCGTGCCGGCGCTTGTTGAGTTCGGTGCCGTAATATTTCAGCGCCGACGAATAGGCCGGATGGCCTTGCCCCGCTTTGGCCAGGTCGACCGCGCGCTCGGATGCGCAGGCCATAGCAGCCTCGTCGACATCGAAGACCGCGATCTGACCGCGCAACATCGGATCGTCCAGCTGTCCCTGATCGTCGACGCCGATGGAATTCGCCGCCACCTGGCCGAGCGGCCGGCTGCCGCTGCGGTCACCGAGGCCACTGATCATCGAACGCTCGTGCTGGAGCAGATACTTTGCCACGTCCCAGCCACGGTTGACGGTGCCCACCACATGGGACCGCGGCACGCGCACGTTGTCGAAGAAGGTTTCGCAGAACGGCGACTTGCCGGAAATCAGCAGGATCGGCTTGGTCGAGACCCCCTTCGAGGCCATGTCGAACAGAATGAAGCTGATGCCGTCATGCTTCTTGGCGCTGAAGTCGGTGCGCACAAGGCAGAAAATCCAGTCGGCGAAATTCGCCATCGAGGTCCAGATCTTCTGGCCGTTGATAATGTAGTCGTCGCCGTCGATATCCGCCCGCGTTTGCAGCGACGCGAGATCAGAGCCGGCATTCGGTTCCGAGTAACCCTGACACCAGCGGATCAATCCGGCGGCGATCTTCGGCAGATGCTCGCTTTTCTGCGCGTCAGTGCCGTATTTCAGCAGCGCCGGTCCAAGCATCCAGATGCCGAAGCTCGACAGGGGCAACCGAGCCGAGATCGCTGCCATTTCCTGACGCAGGATTTTTGTTTCCTCCGCATCAAGGCCGCCACCGCCATATTCCTTCGGCCATTCGGGAACGGTCCAGCCCTTGTCGCGCATCCGTTCAAACCAGAGACGCTGGGGCTCCGACGAAAAGGTCGTGTTGCGGCCACCCCAGAACACATCGCTTTCGCTCGCCACCGGCTTGCGCATTTCGGGCGGGCAATTGGCCGCCAGCCAGGCGCGCGTCTCACTGCGAAATTTTTCCATATCTGCCATTCGATAGTTCCTCGGCTGACAAGCCGCGATACGCGAGGCGCGCGGCTTTGTTCATTTTCTGGGCCGGACTGTACTGCCCGCTAGGGGGATTTCAATATCTCGCCGGGATGAAAGCTTCGCTGACTGCGATATGGTAGCCATGCACGCAAACCCGGGTCGTCCCGGCATAGCCACCGCGTTTCAAACAGGGAAGCCGCCATGCGCCTGAAAACGCTTTCGCCTAGCGAAATGAGTGCCGATCAAAAGAGCATTTACGAGGAGTCGATGTCCAGCAAGCGCGGCACCGTCACGCCGCCGCTGCGCGCCTGGATCCATGCACCTGAAGTCGCGCGGCACGCCAGCCGGCTCGGCGCGTTCCTGCGTTACGACACCACGCTCGGGCCGCGCCTGTCGGAGCTTGCCATCCTCGTGACCGCGCGGCACTGGAGCGCGCAGTTCGAATGGTACGCACACAAGAAGCTGGCGCTGGCGGCGGGGCTCGATCTCGGCATCATCGACGCCATTAATAATCGCCACGTCCCCGATTTCGACGATCCAAAAGCGCAGCTGGTTTATGAATTCAGCGAGTCGCTGCACGAGAACTGCAAAGTGCCCAGGCTGCTATACGACAAGGCCATTGAGATGCTCGGCGAAACCGGCGTAGTCGAACTGGTCGGGCTGCTTGGCTATTACGCGCTGGTGTCGATGACCCTCAACACCTTCGACGTCTCGTTGCCAGACGGCGAGACCTCCGATCTTGTGCCGTGACCAATGCACCCATACATCGATGGGTGCAACGCATCGGTACGATCGGAGAACGGTATGCCCGAAGAGACCAGCATGGCAGCCCCAGCGTCATTCAAGCCGGTGATCGCAGGTACACGCATCGGCCATGTCCACCTCAAAGTGGCGGATCTCGACCGCGCACTGGGCTTCTATCAGGGCGTGCTCGGCTTCGAGCTGATGCAGCGTTACGGCGATCAGGCCGCGTTCATTTCCGCGGGCGGCTATCATCACCACATCGGCCTGAACACCTGGCACAGCAAGGGCGGCAAGCCGCCGCCGGACGGCACCACCGGCCTTTTTCACACGGCAATTCTCTATCCGACACGCGCGGCGCTGGCCGACGCGCTGCATCGGGTTCTATCCGCCGGCATCGCGCTCGACGGCGCCGCCGACCACGGCGTCAGCGAAGCGCTTTATCTGCGTGATCCTGACGAAAACGGTGTCGAGCTCTATCGCGACCGCCCTGAGGCCGAGTGGCCGCGAGATCCCGACGGAACACTGGCCATGTTCAACCGTCGGCTTGATGTCGAGGCCTTGCTGCGTGAACGGGAAAGCTGATCAAATCGACTTCGGCGTCTTCGCACGCACCAGCACGATCGCGGCGGCGATCAGCTGAAGCGCCACACAGGCATAGAACGGCACGGTGTAACTGCCAAATGCATCGCGCAACAGCCCCACGATTCCCGGGCCGAACGCATAGGTGAACTGGCAGATCGCCGTCACCAGGCTGACCAGCACCCCGAAGGCGACTGCGCTGAATTCCCGCTGCACGATCATCGACGGCAGCGTGATCATGTTGCCCACGGAGAACCCAAACATCGCGCTGGCCGCAAACAATGCAGCTTCATTTCGGGTGTTGATCATTATAATCAGTGCAAATGCCTGACTGACGGCCGAAGCCGCCGCGGCCTTGCGCTGGTCCATCCGGTCGACGACGACGCCAAACAAAACCCGCCCCACCACTGCCATTGCCGTCATCAGCGCCACCGCGATACTGGCGCGCTCGCGACCCATGATCGGATCGAGAAACGAAATCTGGTGCACGATAAAGCCGACCTGCGCGATCAGGAGCATCGCGAAGGGCACAGTGATGGTCCAGAACGAGAGACTCCCAAACGCCGCACGACGCATTTGCGCGATCGATTGCACGGCAGGCGCGGGCGCGCTGGCGAATGCATCGACGGGCGGCAACACCCGCTTCGGCGGCCGGCCGACCCAGATGAGAATCGCCGGTATCGCCAGCACGACGATCACCAGCGCCGCACCGATCGATGTTGCGGGGAAGCCAAACTTGCCGATGGCCCCGACCAACAGCGGCACGCCAAGCACGCCGCCGCAACTCGCGCCGTTCAGTGCAAGGCTGATGGCCATGCCGCGCTTCTTGTCGAACCAGAGGCCGAGGGTGTTATTGATCGCGGCGAGGCTCGTCCCCGCCCAGCCGAACGCGATCAGCGCATAGGCGACGTACAATTGCCACGGCGATGTAATTTGCCCGACCAGAGCGGTTCCGGCAGCGACCGCGAGAATGCCTCCGATGAGCAGGCGACGCGGCCCGAGTGTACGGATCGCTTCGCTGACGAACACGACCAGAACCGCGCTGAACAAATAGTAGCAGGTGGTCGCGGTTGAAATCAGCGAGGCCGGCCAGCCGTGAAGCCGTTGCAACTCGGCGAGATAGACCCCCTGACCATAAAAGCCGGCGGCCCATGCGAACGTCGCGACCAGAAAGCAGACCCCGACGACCGGCCAGCCCTCATAGCGGATCGACGTCTCGTCGATAATTTTTCCGTCCGCGGTAGGGCCCGCGTGAGGCGCGTTCATATTCCGGCGTTTCCTGGAGGAGCCTGGCGCTCTTCTTCTCTGCCGATTCCCGCGGCAATTTCGCCATCTGTCAGGATGCAGATCGCGGCGTCAAGCGAGACATCGTCATCGCCTGCATGACAGCGGGTCATGCCAGCCGGGAAAGACGCTTATGACTTTGCCGCGTTATAGAAGAACCGCTCGCGAAAGATCCTGTCGCCGCGCCATTCCTGCATGGCGATTTCATCGACATGGCGGGTTTTGCCGTCGAGCCCTACAAGATCAAAGTTCCAGTGGATCATGACATGATCACACTCCACCACTGACGCCAGCGCTTTGGAGTGGACCTCTTTCATTTGCGCAAGGATGCCGCGCTCATGCGCCACCAGCCCGTCGCGACCGGCGCGCGGCGGCGCTGTATTCTCTTGCATGGTGGCGTCTTCGGTGTAATAGCGCTCGATGGCGCCGGCGTGATCGCCGCTTTCGACCACTGCAATGAATTCGTCAACCCGCGCGCGTGTCGGCATTTGTGCTCCCCGGTCTGTCGTCGGAGACACTTAAGCACGCTACGCACAAAACGCTACGGGGCGACGCTCCGTGTTTGTTGCAGCTTTGCGGACGTCAGCCAGATCATGACATCCCCGGCCAGCCGTTACTTATACAAGTAGCCGACCGGCTTGCCTTCAGTACGCAAGGGGCGAACGTCCTTCCGCGTGATGATCTGAGCAGCCAGGCCATCAATCTCGTCACGCTGCGTCGGCGTCCAGCTGCGAAGACTTTCCATGCCCTTCAGGAGGCCGAGCCGGAGGACTTGTGTATTTTCACCGATCCCCGTGAGCTGGATCGAGGTCTTGCTGGCGGTCACCACGTCGCCGGTCACAAGTTCGAAAGTCTTTCCCGCATTATCCTTGAATTCGGCCATGCCGCGAATGACGCGATAAATAACGACCTCACCCTTCGCGAGAGAGACGGCGTCCGCTGTTGCGGAGGTGCTCTTTGGCAAGAGCGAGTGGCCGCATGGATCGGTTGCGATGATGTGACCGGTGACGAGATGACCGCTCGGAACCTCGATCCCGATATCACGCACATAAACCGGCGTAGCCGATTTGATAAAATTCTCAGATGCTCCAGCCGGCAGCGGCTTGAAGAGTGCATCCAGCGCCAGCGGATCCTGAATCCAGAAGCCTGCGTCGGCCGGGCGATCATGCAGAGGATGGCTCCAGGCCACACGCGGCGTTTCGGCTTCGTCGATCTGATCCGGACCCACAATCGTCGGGTTGGGGAAGGTCAAAGGATCGGTGATGAAGGCTTCAAGAAACTTTCCGGAGTAACCCATCGAGATCGGGTCCGGCACCACCGTCTGCGGGGTTTTGAGATTTTCCTCAGTCGATAAGCCCGACCATGTGTAAAAGAGCTGGCGATGCACGATCGCGCTTTGGAGCATCACTGCGCCGGGGCCGACGTAGTAAAAGCGGCCGTCGTAGTCGAAGGTGAACATACCCGACGTGACCAGAACGAGCTGGAAACCACCCGGCGGAAGGTGAAGATGGAAATCGGTGGGGCCGGTATCTTCGCGGTAGATCGGCAGATTGGTCGCGACCTCATGGAGCAGGAAGGTTTCGTTATTCGCATGGAAGCCTTCGTTCGCGCGGCTATAGAGCGCTTGCGGGCGATATGTCGCCTCGTATGTCGTATCCTTGTAACGATCGATCGCCACGAAACTCTGCGTGTTGAGGCGAATGGGATCGCCGTTCGGGCGCGTGAGACCAGACGATTTTGAATCGACCGCAGCATGTACGTTCATAGCATCCTCCAGTCCCGGCGACGCGCGCCGGAGCAGTTGCTTCTGCAACGCATCATGCGAATTTCAAGCCAGTGCCCGCCTTGCAGACGGTCAGCACGTGGCGAAGTTTTGCGCAGCAGAAGATGTGGCTGTCTCCGTGGAAGATTTGCCGGATCGCGGCATGGCTGCCGCCCGCGCTGGCGATCCGAGCGGCCAGGCCACGCATGCTGGGGCCTGCCGCATTCAGCACGAAACAGCGCAGCGATGAGGCAGTTGCGCGCTGCAGCTGCCTAATATTCCACCTCAAGCTCTTCGATTTCCGCTGGCTCCTGCCGCGCAGCCTCGACCCACTCCTGCATTTCGGGAAGGCTCATCACCCGCTTTGCATAGCTTGCGAGCGTCGGGCTGATCTGGACGTCGTAGGTCAGGAAGCGCGTCACCACGGGTGCATACATCGCATCCGCCATCGACCGATGTCCGAACAGGAACGGGCCGCCGGATTTCTCCAGACAGTCGCTCCAGATCGCGCAGACCCTGTCGATGTCCGCCTGCGCGCGCGACCAGATCTTGAAGCCGGGAAAGTGCCCCTTGATGTTGACCGGCAGCGACGAGCGCAGCGTCGTGAAGCCAGAATGGATCTCACCGCAGATCGAGCGGCAATGTGCCCGTGGAATGCGCTCGGAGGGCAATAAACCCGCGTCCGGCATGAGATCGTTGAGATATTCGCCGATCGCCAGGGTGTCCCATACGGTCGCCCCCTCGTGGCGCAGGCAGGGCACCAGGATCGATGACGACAGCAGCAGAATTTCCGCCCGCGCCGAGGCGTCATCGGCGGCGGTCACGATCTCGTCGAACTCGAGCCCGGAGAACTTGGCCAGAAGCCAGCCTCGCAATGACCATGACGAGTAATTCTTGCTGCTGATGGTCAAAGTGGCCTTGGCCATGGTCGCTCTCCTAAACGCCTGCACATCAAAGAGGCGGATCGACTTTTCCGCCCGGTCACGCCCGCGCCTGCCTGTTGTTTAAGCGCTTGCTCCTTTTACACACAGCAAACGACATGCCAGTCCGAATGGCCGATTGACGGGGCTTTGGCGTCAAGTTTGCATGGCACAAAGCAAGGGAATCTGCCGGATGTCGCCGATGATGTACCAGACCTATCAGAACACGATGGACATGACGGCCCCGTGGCGAAACGGAGCCATGACCGCGTTGTCCTATCTGAAAATGCTGCCCGAAGGCATTTCGGACAAGGTGTTCGGCCGGGCAGCCGCTGCGCTCGAGCTGGTATCGCGCAGCTCGCTGACCTACAAGCGGCCGGAATACGACATCAAGCCCGTCGCGGTCGGCAACCACGAATGGCCGGTGATCGAGGAGGTCCCGTTCGCGACGCCGTTCGGCTCGCTGCTGCATTTCAAGAAGGAAGGCGCGCCGGAGCAGCCGAAGCTGTTGCTTGTGGCGCCGATGTCAGGTCACTTCGCGACGCTGCTGCGCGGCACCGTGCAGACCCTGTTGCAGGATCACGACGTCTACATCACCGACTGGCACAATCCGCGCGACATTCCGCTCCATCAGGGTAAGTTCGGCCTCGATGAATATACCGAACATCTCATCACCTTCATGGATCAGCTCGGTCCGAAGTCTCACATGGTTGCGGTGTGCCAGCCGTCGGTGTCGGCGCTGGCCGCCTGCGCCATCATGTCGGAGGACAATCATCGCGCGCGCCCGGCAAGCCTGACGTTGATGGCGGGGCCGATCGATACCCGCATCCAGCCGACCAAGGTCAACGAGTTTGCGACATCCAAACCATTGAAGTGGTTTGAGGACAATCTGATCAACTACGTGCCGATGCAGTGCAAGGGCGCATTCCGCAAGGTCTATCCGGGCTTCATTCAGGTCACTGCGTTCGTGTCGATGAATCTCGAACGGCACGTCAAGTCGCACAAGGATCTGCTTGAGCATCTGGCGAAAGGCGAAGTCGAGAAGGCCCACACCATCAAAACCTTCTACGACGAATATTTCGCGGTAATGGATCTGCCGGCCGATTTCTACATCGATACCATTCGCGACGTGTTTCAGGAGCATCTGCTGCCGCAAGGCAGGCTGACCTATCAAGGCCGCCCGGTGAATCCGGCCTCCATCAAGAAGATGGGCCTGATGACAGTCGAAGGCGAAAAGGACGACATCTGTTCGATCGGGCAGACGCTGGCCGCGCAGGACCTCTGCACCGGCGTTCGCGCCTATCGCAAGGTGCATCACATGCAGGCAGGCGTCGGGCACTATGGAGTCTTCAGCGGCCGCAAGTGGAACAATGAAATTTATCCGCTGCTGCGGGATTTCATTCACGTCAATTCGTAATAGCGGCGCGTCGCGCAAGCCGGAAAAAGGCCGTCTGCGAGCAGGCGGCCAGTTTGGGGAAGAATGGCCGACCACAGAATTGCGGGCGGATCATTCTTAGACGACTCAGTTTCGCAACGATCGAACCACTTTCGATCGGCGCGAATCTAGGCGTCACGCGAATTTTGGCAAACGAGTAGTTCTGAACATTGAAATCGGGTTCGTCGATACAACCGGCGAGTCAAATAGCCGGCGACAAGGCGTTCACGCACTGCCTTGGGTGACCCTCCTCGCCTTCAGTCTGCCAGTGCCTTCATCTCCTTGTAGAGATCGGCTTTACCCTCGAAGCCGATACCCGGTAGATCCGGCATGGTGATGTGGCCGTTCTCGACGCGCACACCGTCCGGGAATCCGCCATACGGCTGGAACAGATCCGGATAGCTTTCATTGCCGCCAAGGCCAAGGCCCGCGGCGATATTCAACGACATCTGATGCCCGCCGTGCGGAATGCAGCGTGACGGCGACCAGCCGTGGGTCTTCAGCACACCGAGCGTCCGCTGATATTCGCAGAGCCCGTAAGACAGCGCGCAATCGAACTGCAGCCAGTCGCGATCCGGCCGCATCCCGCCATGACGAATGAGATTACGCGCGTCCTGGTGGCTGAACAGATTTTCGCCCGTTGCCATCGGGCCGGGATAAAAATCTGCCATCGCGGCCTGCAATGCGAAGTCGAGCGGATCGCCGATTTCTTCGTACCAGAACAACGGATACTCCCGCAGCATCTTGGCATAGGCAATAGCGGTCTCCAGATCGAAACGTCCGTTCGCATCGACAGCGAGTTGGGCCTGCGAACCGATTTCCTTCAACACGGCTTCAATGCGCTGCTGATCCTCTGCAATGGACGTGCCGCCGATCTTCATCTTCACGACATTATAGCCGCGATCGAGATAGCCGCGCATCTCGCCACGCAACGCCGAGAGATCCTTGCCCGGATAATAGTAACCGCCCGCCGCATAGACGAACACGCGCGGATCGGCTTCGCGCTTGTGGCGCTCGGCCAGCATGCGAAACAGCGGTTTGCCCGCGATCTTCGCCACTGCGTCCCAGATCGCCATGTCGATGGTGCCGACGGCAACCGAGCGCTCGCCGTGACCGCCGGGCTTCTCGTTCGACATCATCGCGGCCCAGACCTTGTCGGGATCGATGTTATCGCCGCCCGCATCGAGCAGGGATTTCGGATCGGCTTCGAGAATACGCGGTGCGAAGCGTTCGCGGATCAGACCGCCCTGCCCGTAACGACCGTTGGAATTGAACCCGTAGCCGACAACGCGTTTACCGTCGCGAACCATATCGGTGACCACCGCGACGAGGCTGGTCGTCATCTTGGTGAAGTCGATATAGGCGTTGCGAATTGGGGACGAAATCGGCTTGGTGATTTCACGGACATCGACGATGCGAACGGACATGGCAGGAAATTCTCCGCTTGAGATGAGATGGCTGCTTTAGCAGAAAATTTCTGTCGGGGTGACCGGCCAGTGCGGCCTGGCCATGCTTATTCGCAGTACCGCTTGCCGTTCGTGTAAAAACAGAAAGGCGAGGTATTCGTCGCGGGCGTGACTTCCCTGGCGATGTTCCGGCGGCTCCAGATCGCACGCCGCTGATATTTCGACAGACGTGGCGCGGGCTTCGTGCAGCGGCTGCTGAGCTTTGCATCCGTGACGGGCACCCAGATGGCCTTGGTGCCGTCCAGCATGCATGTCTGCATCATGGCTTTCTGTACGCAGACAGTGGCGCCTTCGCTGTAATTCTTGCTGTTGTAAACGCACAGAAGCGCCGCTGGCTTTGACTCGAGCGAAATCTTTTGGTCGGCCGAAGGCTTCTGCTCCTGCGCCGTTTGCGCGGCGGCAGGCAGGCCAAGCCAGACAAGAAAACACAGCGAGAGAATGCGCATCATTCTTTGACTTTAGCGCTGCCTGAGCCATTCAAGAAGGCGGCCGCACGAAAATGCTTAAGAAAAACGACCTTAGATATTTGTCAATTGAAGGATCACCTCGGTAGCCGGCCCGGCAAAACGCCGGACCGGATGCCAAGATTCAGTTACTTCGTCAGCGGGCAGCCGCTGTCCTTAGCGGTCGGAAAGGCCTTGTCGCCCGGCACCACCGCAAGCTGCTTGTAGTAGTCCCATGGCTTCTTGGACTCGGATGGCTTCTTGACCTCGAACAGATAGAGGTCGTGAACCATGCGGCCGTTCGCGAGAACTTTGCCGCCCTGCGCAAAGTCGTCATTTACCGGCAGTTCCTTGAGCTTCTTGGCCACCGCCTCGGTGTCCTTGGTGCCGGCAGCCTTGACGGCCTTCAGGTACTGCAAGGTTGCCGAATAAGTGCCGGCCTGAATCATGTTAGGCATCCGGCCGGTGCGCTTGAAGAACTTCTCACCGAAGTTTCGCGACTTGTCATCGCGATCCCAATAATACCCCTCGGTCAGCACAAGACCCTGCGCGGCCTCGAGGCCGAGGCCGTGGACTTCAGCGGCGGTCAGCAGAAGGCCCGCGAGTTTCTGGCCGCCCTTGACGATACCGAACTCCGCAGCCTGCTTGATCGAGTTGGTGGTGTCGAGACCGGCATTTGCAAGCCCGATGATTTTCGCTTTCGAGCTTTGTGCCTGCAGAAGGAACGACGAGAAGTCCGAGGAGTTCAGCGGAATGCGGACCGCACCCAGCACTTTGCCGCCCTGCGCCTTGACGAGGTCTCCGGTATCTTTTTCAAGCGCGTAGCCGAACGCATAATCGGCGGTCATGAAGAACCAGGTATCGCCGCCCGCCTTCACCAGCGATCCGCCGGTGCCGACTGCAAGCGCATGCGTGTCGTAGGCCCAATGGAAACCATAGGGCTGGCACGCATCGCCAGTCAGGCGCGACGTCGCCGCACCCACCACGATGTCGATCTTCTTCATCTGCTTGGAGAGATCATGAACCGCGAGCGCGACCGACGACGTGGTCAGCTCGGTGATCATGTCGACGTTCTCGACCTCATACCAGCGGCGCGCAATGCTGACGCCGAGATCGGGCTTGTTCTGGTGATCGGCGGAAATCACTTCGATCTTTTGACCGAGCACCGTGCCACCGAATTCCTCGACAGCCATCTTGGCTGCTTCGACGGACCACTTGCCGCCGTAATCGGCATAGACGCCGGATTGATCGTTGAGAATACCGATCTTGACGCCTTGCGCCGCAGCCGGCAGCGCAGTCGTGAGGGCAAAAGCTGCGGCCGCGGCCGCCAGAAATTTCGATGTCATATAAAGCTCCCAATTTATTTTTGTTTGAGGCCGCATTCTTGTGTGAGACGCCCTGTTTTATCCGGCATCGGGTTTGCGGTCATTGAAACTTTAGCTGCGGTCCGGCGGAATAAACGTCGCAGGCACCTCGTATTGCGGCGCACCACGACCGGTCGCGGTCACGGCGCGCCGGCATCGCCGATCATTCAGCGATTTAATGGCCCGGCCTGAACCGGCCTGCGGACAGTTTGCGGAACCGCACGCCCTTGCCGTCGGCGAGGCGCGTGGCCTCGTAGCCGCCATCGCGGATGGCATCGCGCTGCGGTCGGGCATTCTCAGGATTGCGCTCTTTTTCCCACCACGATGCCCGCTGCGACGCGCGTGGCAGCGGGAAACCAAGAATCTCCTCGAGTTCGTCAAATGTCAGAACGAACTCAGCCTTGGTCTGTTGTGAGAGATGCTCACGAAGCGGATCGTAGTCGCCCAATCCGGCGCTCCATTATGTTGTAAACCAGCGTGCGAGCCGATAGGTACGTCGCATCGTCTCTCTTGAACAGAGCTTTCCGTGAATCTGTTTGTCTTTGGCCTCGGTTTCAGCGGCAGAACCATCGCAGAGCGCCGCATGGCCTATGGCGACCGTGTCACCGGAACCGTCCGCACGCAGGACAAGGCGCGGGCCTTGGCCGCCGCGGGCCTGTCAGCGCGGATATTCGGGCCGGATGGAGGCGACAGCGCTATCGACGCCGACCTTGCGATCAGCGATGCGTTGCTGGTCTCGGTGCCACCGGGTACGGGCGGAGATCCGGTGCTTGCAACTTACGCCAGGCAAATCGCGGACGCGCCGAAACCGCGGTGGATCGGGTATCTCTCGACGATCGGTGTTTATGGCGATCATCAAGGTGCGTGGGTCGATGAGCAAACCCCGGCGGCACCGACCAATGCACGTTCGCGCGAACGCGCCGAGGCAGAACAGGCGTGGCTTGCCTTCGGCGCCGCGAACAACATCGCCGTTCACATTTTCCGGCTCGCGGGCATCTACGGTCCGGGTCAGAGCCAGCTCGTGCAGCTGGCACGCGGAACCGCACGCCGCATCATCAAGCCTGGTCAGGTGTTCAACCGCATCCATGTCGAGGATATCGCACGCGCGGTGGACGCCTCACTCGAACGGCCCCGCGCAGGCGCGATCTATAACGTCACGGATAACGAGCCCGCACCGCCGCAGGACGTCGTCAAGTTCGCCGCAACGCTCTGCGGCGTGGCACCGCCGCCCGCAATCAGCCTTGACGATGCAGGCCTTACCAAAATGGGCCGCTCGTTCTACGCCGAGAGCAAACGCGTGCGGAACGACCTGCTGCGCAATGAACTCGGCGTCACGCTGGCCTACCCCAGCTACCGCGAGGGCCTGACGGCCCTGCGCGAAGCTGGTGAAGGCCCGTGCTAAACGCGATCAAGCCGCTTTGTCGCTGGCGTTCGCAGCGCGGATCGCATCCCAGATTTTCACCGGCGTCAGCGGCGTCTGCAGCGACGCGATTCCAAGCTCGCTCAGCGCATCCATCACGCCGTTGACCACGCAGGGCGGACCACCGATCGCGCCGGATTCTCCGCAGCCTTTCGCGCCGAGCGGATTGGTCTTGCACGGCGCGGAATCGTCCAACGTCACCTCCATATGCGGCATGTCGCTGGCGCGAGGGATGCAGTAATCCTGATAGCTCGCGGTGAGCAACTGGCCCGAGGAATCGTAGACGACCCCTTCATAGAGCGCTTGCCCGATACCTTGCGCGACGCCGCCATGCACCTGACCTGTGACCAGCATCGGGTTGATGGCGACGCCGACGTCATCCACCGTCGTATACCGCACCACGCGGGTCACGCCGGTCTCCGGATCGATCTCGACTTCGCAGATATGGGTACCGTTCGGCCAGGTCGGACCATCGACCTCGCCCTTGCTTTCGACACTCAGGCGCGAGTCCTTCTCGTCCTTGGCAAGATCGAACAGGCCGATACGCCGATCGGTGCCGACCACCGTCAGGAAGCCATCACCGTATTCGATATCGCCGACAGCGGCCTCGAGCACATGCGAGGCTTTCTCTCGCGCCTTCTGAATCAGATCGCCGGCCGACACGACGGTCGCCGTGCCGCCCACGAACAGCGACCGCGAACCGACACTGCCGCCACCCGTCGCCTTGTCCGTATCGCCCTGAATGACATCGATCCGGTCGAGCGGAATGCCGAGCGCACCGGCCACCATCTGCGAATAGCTGGTCTGGAGCCCCTGCCCCATTGCCTGGGTGCCCGACTGCAGCACAACCCGGCCCTCTGCCGTCGCCGACAGCGTGACCTTTTCGGTGTGCACGCGGCCGCCGGTCCATTCGATGTAGCTGGTGAGGCCGCGCCCATAGAGCAGGCCCTTTTTCTTCGCGGCTTTCTTGCGGGCGTTGAATCCATCCCAATCGGCAAGTTTTGAAGCGCGTTCGAGCATGTGCGCGAAAGCGCCACTGTCGTAAATTTCGCCGACCGCGTTCTTGTAGGGCAGCTGCGAGGGCTTGATGTAATTGACCTTGCGGATCTGGCGCGGATCCATCCCGATCTGCCGCGCGGCGGCATCCATCAACCGTTCGACAATGAACACCGCTTCCGGTCGTCCCGCGCCGCGATAAGGCCCGGTCGGCGCGGTGTGGGTCAACACCGCCTTGATGTCGAAATGAATCAGCGGAAGATCATAGACGCCGGTCGCCACGAACGGCCCAAGCACCAGCGGGATAATCACGCCGGCGCCGGTTAGATACGCGCCGGTGCCGCCAAGCGAGCGCACGCGGAACGCCAGCACGCGGCCCTTTTCGTCGAGCGCGAATTCGCCGGTGGATGTGAGATCGCGGCCATGCGATCCGCCGATGAAGTCGTCGATGCGGTCGCCGCGCCAGCGCACGGTGCGCTTCAGCTTCGTGGCCGCGTAGGCGACGATGCCGTCTTCGGGATACAGGTTGACCTTGTGGCCGAAGCCGCCGCCGATGTCGCCGACCAGCACTTGAACGCTGTCCTTCGGGCGCTTCAGCACAACGTCCGAGAGAATGTCGCGCGTCGCCGTCGGGGTCTGGCTCTGGACATGCAATGTGAGGCGGCCGGTCTTCTTGTCGACCTCCGCCATGGTGCTGCGCGGCTCCATTGCGGACGGCACCAGCCGCTGGCTGGTGATGTCGAGGGAGACGACATGCTTGGCCTTCGCGAACGCTGCTTCGGTCGCGGCGGCATCGCCATAGCTCATGGCGGCGGCGATGTTGTCCGGGGCTTCAGCCCAGACCACAGGCGCACCGGGCGCGAGAGCTTCAGCCGGACTGACAGCCGCAGGCATCATTTCGTAGTCGATGCCAATCGCCTCAGCGGCGGTCTGCGCATCGGCGCGCGATGAAGCGAGCACCGCAGCAACCGGTTCACCGGCAAAGCGGACGACATCATGCGCCAGCAACCGGCGCGGTGGCGCGGCCATCGGCGAACCGTCAGGCCGCTTGAAGATCGGCAGGGTCGGAATGGTCCCGATATCGTCCGCGACCAGATCGGCTCCGGTATAGACCGCAGCGACGCCCGGCATGGCCAGTGCTGCGCTGGTGTCGATCGCTGAGATCCTTGCGTGGGCGTGCGGCGAGCGCAGCACGTAGAGCCACAACGCGCCGTCCTGCGCCTTGTCGTCGATGAAATGTCCTTGCCCGGTCAGAAGCCGCTGATCTTCGAGACGCTTGACGGATTGGCCTGCGCCAAAGCGCAGATTGGAGGGCAGAATGTTCATCGATGTTCCTTCAAACGAGATTGGACGTAAGCGATGCTGCCGGACAGGCGGCATCCGGTCCCGATGCGGGTTCCGCATAGCACAATCAGGCATGGAGAGTTGAGTCCGCGGAATGGTTTTCCGCCATGCGTCGGAAGTGGGGCTTTCGTAGCCCCCGGGGCCAGCCCCGACCTTGCATGTCCGCCCACTCCGATTAAGCTCGCTGCGATGAATGAAATGCTCCGCCCCAAACCCGTGCCGCCAAAATCTGTGCCTCAGCGGGTCGCCGCGACCGCCTGCCCCCACGATTGCCCCTCGACCTGCGCACTGGAAGTCGATGTGCTCGACGAGCGCACCATCGGCCGGGTGCGCGGCGCGAGGGACAATGGCTACACGGCGGGGGTAATCTGCGCCAAGGTCGCCCGCTATGCCGAGCGAATCCATCATCCCGACCGCCTGACGAACCCGCTGATCCGCACCGGTCCAAAAGGCTCCGGTACCTTCGCGCCGATCTCGTGGGACGATGCGCTGGATCTGGTCGCGGAGAAATTCCGCGAGGCCGAAGCACGGTACGGCTCCGAAGCCGTCTGGCCCTATCAGTACGCAGGCACGATGGGCCTCGTGATGCGCGACGGCATCCATCGTCTGCGCCATGCCAAGAAATACTCCGGCTTCCATTCCACCATCTGCGTCAATCCGGCCTGGACCGGATTCGTCGCCGGCACCGGCAAGCTCGCAGGCCCCGACCCGCGAGAAATCGTGAAGTCCGACTGCGTCGTGATCTGGGGCACCAATGCGGTGAGCACCCAGGTCAACGTCATGACCCATGCAACGCGGGCGCGGAAGGAACGCGGCGCAAAGATCATCGCGGTCGACGTCTACATGAACGGCACCATGGAGCAGGCCGAGCTCGCGGTGCTGCTGCGGCCGGGCACCGACGGCGCTCTCGCCTGCGCGGTGATGCATTGCCTGTTTCGCGACGGTAAGGCCGATCGCGATTTTCTCGCACAGCATACGGACGCACCGCACGAGCTTGAGCAGCACCTGCAAAGCCGGGGTCCGGAGTGGGCCGCGCAAATCACCGGCTGCCCGGTCGAGATCATCGAAGAATTCGCTGCGCTGGTCGGCAATACCCCGCGCACATACTTCCGTCTCGGCTACGGTTTCTCCCGCTCGCGCAACGGCGCTGCCAACATGCATGCCGCAAGCTGCATCGCAGCCGTGACCGGTGCATGGCGTCATGAGGGCGGCGGTGCGTTCCACAATAACGGCGCGATCTATCACTGGGACCGCTCGCTGATCGAGGGTCTCGATGTGATCGATCCGTCGATCCGCATGCTTGACCAGTCACGCATCGGCGCGATCCTGTGCGGCGACGCGGACGCGCTGTTGGGCGGACCGCCCGTGACGGCGATGCTGATCCAGAACACCAATCCGGTGACGGTCGCGCCGGACCAGACCCGCGTCAAGCAGGGCTTCGCGCGCGAAGACCTGTTCGTCTGCGTGCACGAACAATTCATGACCGAAACAGCGAAGGCCGCCGATCTCGTGCTGCCGGCCACAATGTTCATGGAGCACGACGACGTTTATCAGGGCGGCGGACATCAATACATTATCGCGGGTCCCAAACTGATCGAGCCGCCGGGCGAATGCCGCTCCAACCATGATGTGATCGTTGCGCTTGCGAGAAGGCTCGGTGCCGAGCATCGCGGGTTCGATATGACGCCGCGCGCGATCATCGACTGGACGCTGCAAAATTCCGGCTGGGGCACGCTGGAAAACCTCGAGCACGAACGCTGGATCGATTGCCAGCCGGATTTCGAGACAGCGCATTACTCTAAGGGCTTTGCGTGGCCCGACGGCAAATTTCGCTTCAAGCCTGACTGGCCGACGGTGCCGTTCCGCAGTCCGGGATTGTCAGGCCCGGTCGACGATCTGCCGCAACTGCCGGATCATTGGACCGTGATCGAGGAAGCCGACGAGCATCACAAATTTCGTCTTGCCACATCACCGGCCCGCAACTTCCTCAACACCACCTTCAACGAAACGCCGACCTCGCTTGGCCGGGAGCAGCGGCCGTCGGTGATGATCCATCCAGATGATGCCGCGGCGCTGTCGATAGCGGACGGTGACAAGGTGGTTCTCGGCAACGCGCGGGGCGAGGTGCGCATTCACGCCAGGATCTTCGGCGGCGTACGACGCGGCGTACTGATCGCGGAATCGATCTGGCCGAACGGCGCGTATGAAGACGGCCGCGGCATCAACACGCTGACGGGCGCAGACCCGATCGCGCCCTATGGCGGCGCAGCGTTCCATGACAATCGCGTCTGGATCAAACCTGCCGCGTGAGCAAACGCGGCTTATCGCTACATCCAGCTTCGAATCAGCATGTAGATCGCGACGCAGGAAATCACCCCCACAAAGATATCGTTGAGCAGGGTCCGCCGATTTGCGAGCAAATGCGCCGATTTCACACCGAGATATCCGCCGGCCAGGCCCCCGACGATAAAGACGGCGGTCAGCGGCCAATCCACCAAGCCGGAAAACGCGTAGCTCGTCGCCGTGGTGAGGCCGAAGGCCAGCACCGCGACCAGCGATGAACTCACTGCGTAAACCAGCGGCATGTCGGTCGCGAACACCAGCGCCGGCACGATCAGAAAGCCGCCGCCGATTCCGAAGAAGCCGGACAGCACCCCGGTCGCAAGTCCAAGACCGGCAAGCATCGGCGCATTGGCCTTGTTCAAATGCACGGACTGATTGCCGCTATGATCGCGGCGCCTGCGCATCAGCACGGCGATCACCAGCATCAAAATCGCGAACATCGTCAACAGGCGTTGCCCGTCGACCATCTTGCCGACCAGTGATCCAAGAAATGCGCCGATAACACCCGCTCCGGCGAGCACCGATGCGCAGCCCCACTTCACCATGCCAGTCCGCGCGTGGATGATGAGGTTGAACGCCGCGCTCGCCGCCACGGCAAGGGAGCTGGTGCCGATCGCGACATGCGCGTTGGGCACCCCGACCAGATAAACCATAAAGGGCACAGCGAGAATCGATCCGCCGCCGCCGACGACGCCCAGTGAAAAGCCGACGAGCGAACCCGATGCCGCTCCGAGCAAGCCTTGCGCAAGGGACATCATGCAGATCGCCCCGTTGCCGGCACCGATGTGGCGGGATTTTTCACGTCGCGCGCAACATGCCACGATTCCAGGGCGCGAACATCAGCAACCTGGCCATTCCACAAGTACCGGTGACACCCGCAAACAGAAGGCCGGCGCCGATGAACGCCGGTACGATCAGAAACCAGGGCGAGACAAACACGCCGAGCAGCACGCCAGCGAAGCTCAGACCGCCCGCGACAATCTGAACCTGGCGCTGGATTTCGATGGGCTGACGACGATCCGTTACAATGGGCAGGCCCGCCTTGCGCCAGGCGTCGAGACCGCCTCCGACCATGAAGGCGTCACAACCATCTCCTGCGAACGACTTGAGGCGCTGCGCATTGGCGAGGGTCCGCGCACCTGACCGGCAATGGAAAATCACCGGCTTGCCCCGATGCAGTTCGATATCGGCATCATCGAGCTTCGACAACGGCAGATGACGGGCCGCCGCGATATGCTCCCGTGCATGCTCGTCCGCCTCGCGGATATCGACAAGAACTGCACCGGCATCCAACAATTGCCGGGCCCGTTCCGGGCTGATGGTTTGAAGTGACATGAGAACCTCTCGACTCGTCAACGCCGCGCACGACGCTTCGGTGGGGGACAGAACAACGTGTGAAGGCTTGCAAGAAGCTGCTCGATACGCGGATCGGATATCCGGTACCAAAGCACCTGGGAATCCCGGCGAAACGTAACGATCTTCTCATCGCGCATTTTCGCCAGATGCTGTGACAATGCGGACTGGCTAAGACCCACCGCTTCCGAGAGAGCGGTGACATTCGCCTCTCCCCACTCCACGAGCTTGCAAAGAATCATCAGCCGCTTCTCGTTTGCGAGCGCGCGCAGAATGTCGGCGACTTCCATCGCCTGCGATTGGAACTCTGCAAGATCGAACTGCCTGGCGCTCATTTGCAACCTTTATATTAGATATTGCTTATTTAGCATTCTCTAATGTACTATGTCAACCAATTAGTGAGCGCGTAATCTGGCAAGGAGCCCGACGATGACCGGCAAACCCATGATCGAAGCTTTCTTCGATGCCCCCACCAATACCATCAGCTATCTGGTGACGGATTCTGCGACGCAGAAAGCGGCTGTGATCGATCCAGTTCTCGACTACGATCCAAAGTCGGGCGAGGTCGACACGGCTTCGGTCGAGAAGATCCTGAACACGGCCAAGGCACGCGGCGCGGCAATCGTCTGGATTCTCGAAACCCATGCTCATGCCGACCATCTTTCTGGCGCGCCCTTTATCAAGGCCAAGACCGGGGGAAAGATCGGCATCGGCGAGCACATCAAGGACGTGCAGCGTATCTTCCGCCCGATCTTCAATGCGACGGACATCAAACCCGAGGGCGGTGATTTCGATCATCTGTTCGCGGATGGCGAGCATTTCAGCATCGGCACCCTGAGCGTGGAGACGCTCTATACGCCCGGCCATACGCCGGCGGATGTCAGCTACAAGATCGCGGACACTGTCTTTGTCGGAGATACACTGTTCATGCCCGATTACGGCACAGCGCGCGCGGACTTTCCCGGCGGCGACGCCCGCCAGCTTTATCACTCAATCCAGCGTCTTTTGTCCCTGCCGCCCGCAACACGGCTTTTCATGTGCCACGACTACAAGGCACCGGGGCGCGACACCTATGCATGGGAGACCACGGTTCAGGAGCAGCGCGACAACAACGTCCACGTCGGAGCGGGAAAGACCGAAGACGAATTCGTCGCCGCGCGGACGAAACGCGACGCCACGTTGTCAGCGCCGACCCTGTTGCTACCGTCGATTCAGGTCAATATCCGCGCCGGGGCTTTCCCGCCGGCGGAATCCAACGGCGTGAACTATCTGCGTATTCCTGTGACATTCAAGTCGGACTCGCGCATCAGGAAGGCCACCGGTTAGGGCGCGTTTCTGCTTTCCCAGTACGGATCGCGCAGCTTGCGCTTGAAGATCTTGCCGCTCGCCTCGCGCGGCAAAGCATCGAGAAATTTGATGTCCTTCGGAACCTTGAAATTTGCAAGCCGCTTGCGCAGGTAATCCTGCACGTCCTTCGGCATGAGCGTGACGCCGATGTCCGGCTCGATGCAGGCCATCAGCCGCTCGCCGAATTCCTCATCGGGGATGCCGAACACCGCGCAGTCGCGGACACCGTCCATGCCGATCAGCGTGTTCTCGATCTCGGCCGGATATATATTGACGCCGCCCGAGATCACCATGTCGCGCTTGCGGTCACACAGGAACAGATAGCCGTCTTCATCCAGATAGCCGACATCGCCGACGCTGATCAGGCCTTCCCGGCCGGCTTCTTCGCGCGCACCGGCCTTGCGGTGATAATCGAAATCCGGAATCGCGGTCTGCCGCATGAAGATCTCGCCGATCTCGTTCGCGCCGCAGGGCTCACCGTTCGGGCCGAAGATCTTGACGATGCCGCCTTCGATGGCGCGGCCGACCGTACCGGGCTTCGCCAGCGCTTCCTGCGCCGAATGCCAGATTGGAATTCCGGTTTCGGTCGAGCCGAAGTACTCGTGAACCACCGGTCCCCACCACGCGATCATCGCCTGCTTGACCGGCACCGGACACGATGCAGCGCCGTGCACCACGAAGCGCAGCGATGACAGATCATAGCGCGCCTTTACTTCGTCCGGCAGCCGCAGCAAGCGCACGAACATGGTCGGCACCATGTGCATGTGGGTGACCTTGTGCCGCTCGAGGAGTTGCAACAGATCCTCGGGATCGAAACGCGGCTCCAGCACAATGGTGCAGCCGTGACGGAACGCCAGCATGCCGTAGGAATTCGGCGCCGAATGATACATCGGCCCGTTCATCAAAATGATCTGATCCTCATTCGGCTTCACGCCATAAGTAATGGCGCTGACACGTTCGGCGGCGACCAGTTGCTCGGGCTGCATCGGCAGACGCCGCACGCCCTTCGGCCGCCCTGTGGTGCCGGAGGTATAGAACATCGGCGATGCGCGGCCGGGCGTGTCCCTGGACGGTGCATGGCTGTCACGCCACACGTCCCAATCGACCAAATCATCAGGCACGCGCGCAAGTTCTGGCGAAACGCCGAACACCTCGGCGATTTCCGGCGGCGTCGCCACCACCAGCAGTGGCAGGCGCTTCGGCAAGCCGTCCTTGATCTGGGGTAACAGGTCGGCGTGGCAGACCAGCGCCTGTGCGCCGCTGTCGGCCAGAATGTAGGCAACCTCTTCGGCCTTCAGGTGCCAATTGATCGGCACCACTGGCGAACCGAGCATCGCTGCGGCCGATGAGGCTTCAAAGAAGGCGAAGTCGTTGCGCAGCATCAAGCCCACCGGCGCACCGTCGCGAACGCCGAGCGCCCTGAAGCCATTCGCCGCGCGCGCAATGCGCTCTTGAATCTCGGGAGTGCTGATCTGGCGATCGCCACTGATGATCATCGTGTCGTTCCGGCTGCAAAGGATGAGTACGGGCGCGCTACATTCGCAACGCGCCCGCCGTGTATTTACTGATCGTCGAGCACCTTGCCGAACCCGACCCAGCTTTTGCCGTCGAAGCGGCGCAGCAACAGCTGCTGGAACGGCAGATAATCGTCAGGCCCGGTGTTTACCGTGATGTCCGGCAGCAGCAGCGGCAAGTGCACGTTTTTGAGCGACGCGGCCTGACGCTTGATGTTCTCGGCGCTGAAATCGTCCTTGCAGGCCTTGAGAACGGCCACCATCAGGGTGGCGTAATGATAGCCGGCGGAATAGTTGGAATTGTTCAGATCCGCGTTCGGCATGTACTGCTTCATGAATGCGAAATACTCCTTCACGCCGGGATCGTTGGCCCATTGCACGTCGTTGACGTCCTTCTGGTTGCTCGACGAAATCATGCCTACGGCATTCTCCAATCCGGCAGGCGCCAGAAACGAGATCGACGCCGCTGATGTCGGCAGGAACGTCAGATCAGGCTTCCAGCCCAGTTCAGTGACACCCTTGATCAGTTGTGAGGTGAATTTTCCGAGCACGACGCCGAATAATACGTTGGCACCTGATGCCTTCAGGGTCGCAAGCTGCGAAGAGATCGTTGGCGCACTGGTCTCATAGTTCGCTTCCGAAATAATCATCGTGGCGGCCTTGTCACCGAGCGCGCGCTTGAAGCCGGCAACATAGTCGCGGCCGAAATCGTCGTTCTGCGCGATAATTGCGATCTTGGCATCCGGCTTGGTTTGCAGGATGTACTTGGCGTAGATGACGCCCTCGGATTCGTAAGCCGCCATGCCGGGCATGGTGTAGGGGAAATTCTTTGGATCAGCCCATTTGGTCGCCCCGCTCAACACGAAGAGCTGAGGAATTTTCTTGCCGTTGAGATAGCGATGCACCGCATTGTTGGTCGCGGTGCCAAGCGAACCGAACATCACCTGCACTTCATCCTGCTCGACCAGCTTGCGCGTGTGCTCAACGGTCTTCGGGGGCGAATAGGCATCATCCATGCTGATGAACTTCACCTTGCGCCCGTTAATGCCGCCTTCGGCGTTGACCTTCGCAAAATACGCTTCCTGAGCGCGACCAATCGTGCCGAAGCCAGACAGCGGGCCACTGTAAGGCAAGGTCTGTCCAATGCGGATTTCGCCCTTTGAATCCGCCTGCGCTTGCGTCAACCCGCAAGCTGCAAGCGTCAGTATGGCAACCGCGCGTAGTGATCCGGCTCTCATGGTTCTCTCCCTTGGGTTGATTATTATCTTCGAACCGCGCTTATGCGCGCGCCCGCCACATTATTCAGGCGCTCGCACGCCGCGTGAAATCGCCACGGGCTTCAGCGAACTCCGCCTTCAGGCGCTCGACCAGTTCCGCCACCGGCGGGACGTCGGTGATCTGGCCGATGCCCTGCCCAGAGCCCCAGATGTCACGCCACGCCTTGACCTTCATGTTGCCGCCGGAGCCGAAATTCATCTTGGTCTTGTCCGCGACGGGCAGATTATTCGGATCGAGGCCCGCAGCTGCGATCGATGGGCCGAGATAGTTGCCATGAACGCCTGTGAACAGGTTGGTATAGACCGTGTCGTGAGCGGCGTAGTCCGTCAGCGCCTTTTTGTAGGCCTCGTCCGCATTGGCCTCGACGGTGGCGATAAAGCGGGTGCCCATGTAGGCCATGTCCGCGCCAAGCGCGAGCGCCGACGCAATGCCCCAGCCATCGGAGATCGCGCCCGACAGCAAGATAGTGCCCTTGAACCATTGCTTCACTTCGCGCACCAGCGCGAAGGGAGACAGCGTTCCGGCGTGACCGCCAGCGCCCGCGCAGACCAGGATGAGACCATCGACGCCCTGCTCCGCCGCCTTGCGCGCGTGCTTCACGTTGATCACGTCATGGAACACCACGCCGCCATAGGAATGTGCAGCCTCGACAATCTCGGACGGCGGACGCAGCGAAGTGATGATGATCGGCACCTTATGCTTGGTGCAGGTCTCCATATCCTTCATCAGGCGGTCGTTGGAAGCATGGCAAATCTGATTGACCGCGTAAGGCGCCACCTTCTTGTCCGGATTCTTCGCCTGGTATTCGCCGAGTTCATCCTCGATCTGGGTCAGCCACTCGCCGAGTTTCTCGACCGGCCGCGCATTCAACGCCGGGAACGAGCCAACGATGCCGGCCTTGCATTGGGCGATGACAAGTTCGGGACCCGACACGATAAAGAGCGGCGACCCGAGAACGGGCAATTCAAGCGTACCGGTGAGCGAAGCTGGAAGCGGCATCAGATTTTTCCTGCGGTGAATGTGAGCGACGATAACATCTTGACCTGCGCCCCCAACCTCCAATATTGAACAGTTATTGTATCAGGATTGAACAGTGATGGATTGGGATCTTTGCCGGACTTTCATCGCCGTCGCCGAATCCGGCAGCTATCTCGGCGCGGCCCGCCGGTTGCGCTCGAGCCATCCGACGGTCGGGCGAGAGATCGCGGCGCTGGAAGCTCAACTCGGGACCAAACTGTTTGTCCGCTCCAATGACGGCCTGGTGCTGACGGCGCAGGGTCGCCGTTTCAGCGAGCATACCGGGACGATGGAGGCGGCCGCTTTGCGCGCCGAAGCCGCCGTATCCGCGACCGGCGCGAAAGCGCGGGGGCTGGTGAAATTCTCGATCGGTCCGACGCTGGCCGCCTACTGGCTGATGCCGCACATGGCGTCATTCATCGAAACCCATCCCGACGTCCAGATCGAATTCGTGACCCATCCGTTTCCGGTCAGCGTGCGCAAGCGCGAGGCAGACATCGTGTTGCGCATCTATCAAAGCGGCGACGAGAACCTGGTTGGCCGCAAGATCGCCCGCCTTGGTGTAGGCTTCTATGCGTCGCGCAACTATGCCGCCCGCCGCCCGCTGCCCGCGCACCGCGACGACTGGAAGCATCACAACATCGTCGGTTTCGCGGACCGGGCCTCAAACGCCGAACTCGGACGCTGGAGCGATCATGTCGCGCGGCAGGCTTCCGTGGTAATGCGCTGCTCATCGCAGGCCGACATGCTGGCCGCCGTGCGCGCCGGCGTCGGCATTTGCGCGATGTCCTGCATCGTCGGCGACTCCCACGACGATCTCGTTCGGGTCGCGCCGCAGAAGCTGGCCGGTCTTTCCGACATCTGGCTGCTGGCGCATCCCGACCTGATCGATCTGCCGCCGGTCCGCGCCGTGATCAATTTCGTCACGCAGCGCTCCCGCGCCGACCGCGAGATCCTCAGCGGCGCCGCGAAGGAGTGAGACGAGACGGCTGAGGTCGCGTGGCAAGCGAAGATATGCAAACCCGTCGTTTTATATTTGAAATGCCGCATTGCCTGCGGACTTCAATCCGGCGCAAAGTGTGCCCCCTGCCGCCAACGCGGCGGCTACAGCACACGTTCGCAAGCAAGAATGTAAATTGCCACGGGAGATCACAATGGGTTTCGAGGGACTTGAGCTTCGCTCCTTAATCAGGAAGAGCGGCGAACTCGAACTATCGCTGGCCAAGGTCAAAATTCCCGAGCCGGCGGCCGACGAAGTCGTCGTCCGGGTCGAGGGTTCTCCGATCAACCCATCGGATCTTGGCCTCCTTCTAGGCGCCGCCGACATGACGACCGCGAAATCGTCAGGCGCCGGCGACAGCATCACTGTGACCGCAACTGTCCCGGAACAATTAATGCGAGCGATGGCGGGCCGCCTCGATGAGTCAATGCCGGTCGGAAACGAAGGCGCTGGGGTTGTCGTCGCGGCTGGAAGCTCCAGCCGAGCCCAGTCGATGATGGGCAAGATGGTCGCCATGATCGGCGGCGCCATGTATGCGCAGTACCGTTGCATCAAGGCCGCCGACTGCCTGGTGCTTCCCGATGGAACAACGGCGGCGGAAGGCGCATCGTGCTTCGTCAATCCGCTGACGTCATTGGGCATGACCGAGACCATGCGGCGAGAGGGACACAAGGCGCTCGTACATACCGCCGCGGCGTCAAATCTCGGCCAGATGCTCAACAAGATCTGCGTCAAGGACGGCATCGATCTCGTCAACATTGTGCGCAACTCAGAGCAGGAAGCTATTCTCAGCAAGATCGGCGCGACTTACGTCTGCAACTCCAGCAGCGCAACCTTCATGGATGATCTGACACAAGCACTGGTGGCGACCGGCGCGACGCTGGCGTTCGACGCCATCGGCGGCGGCAAGCTGGCGGGCCAGATCCTGACCTGCATGGAGGCGGCCGCCAACAAAACCGCCAAGGTCTACAGCCGCTATGGCTCGACCGTGCACAAGCAGGTCTATATCTACGGCGGCCTCGATACGCGGCCGACGGAAATCAACCGCAGCTTCGGGATGGCCTGGGGCGTCGGCGGCTGGCTGCTGTTTCCGTTTTTGCAAAAGATAGGCCCCGCGGAGGCGCAGAAGCTGCGCGAGCGTGTGGCCGCTGAACTCAAGACCACCTTCGCCAGCCATTACACGCAAGTCGTGTCGCTGCAGGAAGCACTGCAGCTCTCGAGCATCGCCGCCTACGGCAAACGCGCAACGGGCGAGAAATTCCTTATCAATCCGAACAAGGCTTGAATGGCCGCACAATCCAGCCGAATCGAACCACTTTCGAGGCGCTGCGATGTGAGAGGCTCAACAAAAAAGGCCCCGGTGATCCGGGGCCTTAAGTTTGTCTGGAGAAAATTTATTAGTATCGCGCGGCAACCGGGCCACCCCAGTTGAAGCGATAGTTGACGCCAACCTTCACAGTGTGGAGGTCGTCCTTGTAGCTGAGGGCGGTCACAGCCGGATCAGCAAAGGCAGAGGTGGTGGTGTCGAAGTTGTAGTACTGGTACTCGACCTTCGCCGACCAGGCGGGGGCGAACATGTATTCCAGACCGCCGCCGACGGTGTAGCCGGTCGATTCACGGTTGGTCACGCCAGCGAAGTTCGCAGCAAGGCCGTTGTCGTCACGGAACGCGACACCGCCCTTGGCGTAGATCAGGCCTGGACCCCAGGTGTAGCCGAGGCGACCGGTGACCGAAGCCAGCCAGTCGGAACGGTCACGAACGACGAGGCCGTTAACCGGATCGGTGAAGGTACGGTCGCTGTTCGACAGGCCGGAGATCTGGCCTT